>Ga0209536_100003439_pt1 | contig 25439 bp, 23 predicted proteins | sample DeeMarSeWOR28_12_FD_187461 | JGI IMG/M metagenome (GOLD analysis project Ga0209536, IMG submission 187461) | Marine sediment microbial communities from White Oak River estuary, North Carolina - WOR-2-8_12 (SPAdes) (version 2) | ecosystem: Environmental > Aquatic > Marine > Intertidal zone >...
TCTTCGCGCTCGCGTTCCCCGCATCCAAGCTATTCTTCAACAAACGGCTCTCAGTAGAGTAGAATCATCCGATGCGGAAAACAGCGATGAATCTCACGGTCATGCTCGTGCTCGCGGCGTCTCTCACGCCAGTCGTCGCATGTCAAAGGAGCGAATCGTCGCCAAGGGCGCGAGACGCGAGCGACGCTCCACTTACGCTCGAGGAGGCAGAGGCCATCGCCGAGGAAGCATACATCTACGCGTACCCGATGATGGAGAGCTACCGGACGATGTACGTCCAGGCCATTGACAGAACGGCACCTGGTTATCTCGCCCCCTTCAACGAGATCACGCACGTGACCGAGCTCGTCGGCCCCGAGTTCAAAGACATCGTGCGCCCCAACAACGACACTTTGTACTCGCTCGGCTGGCTCGACCTACGCGCGCAGCCAATGGTCATCACGGTACCCAAGATCGAAAATCGATACTTCTCCGTGCAGCTCGTCGACATGTTCACGCACAACTTCGGGTACATGGGAACGCGCGCCACGAACGGTGAAGCCGGGAGCTACGTCATTGCCGGTCCAGAGTGGCAAGGTACCAAGCCCGGGGATACCCAAGCGGTTTTCAAGAGCGAGAGTGAGTTCGTCTATTGCATCGTGCGCATCGAAGTGCGTGGTCCGGATGACGTGGCTGCCGTGAACGCACTCCAAAACGAATTCCACTTGACGCCTCTCCACGTGTTCCTCGGCCGGTCTCGGGCGCCAGCAGCGTCGGGCATCACGTTTCCCTCGTATGACGCGGGCAAGGCCAAGTCGGCGGCCTTCATCGACCTCCTCGGCTTCATGCTCGACCGCGTGAAACCGTCCGGAGAAGACGAGCTGATGAAACGTTTTCGTCGGATTGGCATTCGCGCAGGCGCAGCTTCGGCATCGCTCGACCTCGACCCCGCGACCCGAACGGCGGTCGAGGCAGGCGTTGGCCGCGCGCTCGTCGCAATCAACCGGGCAGCGGGCGACCCGAGCTCGCTCCCCGGCGTCACCGCCCGCGCCGAGGACGGCTGGCAAGGGCTAGTCGGCATTTTCGGTGATCGAGCGACGATGGGCTCGAATTATCTGACGCGCGCAGCTGCCGCGATGATCGGCCTCTATGGGAACGACGCTGAAGAAGCCTACTACCCGATCGCGAGCACCGATGGGTCTGAGACCCCCCTCGACGGTTCGAAGCACGACTACACGATTCGTTTCGAGAGAGCGCAAATGCCTCAGGTCGACGCGTTCTGGTCGATGACCATGTACAGCCTGCCCGACCAGCTCATGGTCGCAAATCCCATCGACCGGTACTCGATTGGCGATCGCTCCGCGCTTCGATACGGCGAAGACGGCTCACTCACCCTCTACATCCAGGACCAGTCCCCGGGAAAGGGGCTCGAGAGCAACTGGCTTCCATCGCCAGGCGGACCTTTCTCGCTGCAGTTCCGGATGTATCTGCCCAAGGCCGAGGCGCTCGACCCCCTCTATCTGCCCCCCCCCATCACACCCGTCCGGTGACGCCAACGGCTAATCGACGGCCCATTGAGGGAGCGGCTCGCTCTTGCGAACGAAGGAAATCGCGTTCGTTCCCGAGCGCCCGACCATCACCGCCTCGATCAACGGCGCGTGCACGCTCTTGTCCGCGGCGTGCCATTCGACGATGAAGTTGGCGCCAGAACCCCCGCTCGCGTCGTGTCTCTCGATGAGGAACTCGATCGTTTGGAGTGGCTTGAGCACGATTAGCCGGTCGATCTTGCTCTTCGAGAGCTTGCCGTCGGTGTCGTAGTAGTCGGCTTTGCTCAGATAGACCGGCTCGTTGGGGTCGATGTTGCGTATGCTGAGGGTGATCTCGAGCATGTAAGGGCGGCCACCGTCGTAGTAGATGTGCGAGTACACGGGCAGATACGCAGCTTCGTGTACGCGAAGCGCATCGCGGTCGACGCCCTTGGCCTCGAAGTTGGCGAGATTGGGCGGCTCGAACGCGCGCGGCAATTCGTTCTTGACCTGGGCTTCTATCGCTCCTAGCCGCGCCTCGGTGTTGCGCCTGCTTTGCGTGTAGACGAACGCCATGAACGCGATGGCCAATAGGATCAAGATCCGAACGCCATGCTCCATCAACCAGAGCAGCCATTCCGGGTGTTCCTGTCTATCGCTCACCGGTGATCCTCCGCATACTTGCCCGCCCGGTATCGCACCGATCCCGACCGCCCCGCAAGCCCCATACCAAGATGCTTGAGAGGCGCCGCATGCGTGTTATGAGGAGAGTCGCTCCCGGGTCGTCTAAGGGCAGGACAACAGGCTTTGGACCTGTGAATGGTGGTTCGAATCCACCCCCGGGAACCAACGGCATCATGCGAAACGCCCTCCTAGCCCTCGCTATTCTGCTCATCGGTTCCGCGCTCGGGTGCCACAAAGGCAACGAAGCGCGGGGCGCAGCCAACGCCAAGAACGCTGTGGCGTCGGGCCTCGAGTGCGACCACGACCTGGGATCGAGAGCGATGGCGAGGCACAGCTGGCCCTATCCCGCCGACCATCGCGACCTCCGCTGGACCGCTCAGTACCAAAAGGTGAAGCTCAAGCTGAAACCAACGCCCGCGGCGTTCGTCACAGCCACGCTGAGCTTTCGGGAGGGAGATCTCATCGAGGTGCTCGACAGCGAAGTGCACGTCACGAAGCCCCGTCGACTCATCGCGAAGCGCGACATCTTCACGAAGCGAAAGGTGGTCGTCCAGGGCATCGAGGCAGAGCGCGAGTACCTGGTAGCGGAGGCAGGCGACCCCGTGAGCTTTCTCTTCTACAACTCGCGGGGGCAATGCATGGTGGAGACCAAGGAGGGGCCCAGTTGGATACCCTGCACGTTCGAGGATACGTTTGAGGGTTTGAGTGCCGAGAACGCGAACGCTTGCGAGCAATATTGGTGGATCCAGATGCAGAGGAGCAAGGTCGACAGGGGTTGGATGATCGTCAATCCGGAGCTGGTCGAGAGGGTTGGGCCTCCACCCGGCGAAGCCAGATGAACGTCTCCTGGTTCCCCTTTGGTCCGGTGATGACGCTGTCACTCTGCGCGCGGATCTGAAAGCCCAGCCGATCGGCAGCTGCGACGATCGCAGCGATGGCCTCTTGGCGGACCTCCGGGTCGCGAACCACCCCTCCCTTACCCACTTTGTGTTGCCCCACTTGGAACTGGGGCTTCACGAGGGCGATGACGTCTCCGTTTGGCTTCAAGAGGGCGCGAGCGGCTGGAAGCAGCTTCTCGAGGCCGATGAAGGAAGCATCGATGACGACGAGGTCGACCGCCTCTGGGAGGTCGCCCTCTTTCAGATGTCGCGCGTTCGTTCGCTCCATGACGACGACCCGCTCGTCCTGCCGAAGCCTGTCGTGGAGCTGGCCGTATCCTACGTCGATCGCGAACACCTTGGCGGCCCCTCGCTGTAGGAGACAATCGGTGAAGCCGCCCGTGGAGGCGCCGAAGTCGGCGGCGCAGAGCTCGACCGGATCGTAGCCGAAGGCGTCGAGTGCCCCCGCCAGCTTGACGCCCCCGCGCGAGACGAAGGGATGGTCGGGCTCCCGGACCTCGATCGGCGTTGCTGGATCGAGCGGTTCGCCGCTCTTTTCGACCCGCCGCTCCCCGGAATAAACCTTGCCTGCCAAGATCAGCGCTTGCGCGCGGGAGCGAGACGGCGCCAGGCCGCGCTGCGTGAGTAACAGGTCCGCCCGGATCTTCGGCACGAGGCAAGATTGGACTAACTTCCTTTGAAAAGCGAACGGCGGTATCTTCCTTGCATGGCGCGCAACGTTCTCTTTCTCCTCAGTGCGGGCTCGATCGGTTGGGCGATGCTCGCGCTCTTCGCAGGAGGCATCTTGCCCGACTGGATGGGGCTCTCCGGCGCCGAGCGCGGGGAGCTCTACATCGAATCACTCGCGACCAACGTCGGCTTGTGGACCGCGCTCGGGATCTTCGGAATCCTCGGCGCGATGTTCCAGCGACTGCGTCTGGCATCCGCCCTTGCCTTTCTGGTGTGCGCGGGCGGGATCGGTGGAGGGCGTATCCTCGCGCTCGTCCAAGGGGCGACGCCGAAGGTGTACACGGGCATTGCTCTCGCACTCGAGGTCGCAATCGTCATCATGGCGTCGGCGGCTTACGTCTCGGAGAAGGCGCGGCTCGCCCGAGAAGCCAAAGAGCTCAAGAAAGCCGAAAAGGCGGCGCTCGAAGCGGCACTCGCCGCGGAGCACGCCGATGTGGCGGACGCGCCGCCGCCGGCAACGCCCGTGCAACAGCCCTGACCGGAGCGGATCGCGACCCCGTCGATGGGAGCGGGTGCGACTTCGCCCTCAAAAAGGAATGTCGTCGTCGCCGAAGTCGTCCGCAGGCGGCGCACTGCCGCCGCCGCCGCCGAAGTCGCCGGGTGGACCCGAGTCACGCCCGCGGCCGCTGCCAAGAAGCACGATGTTCTGAGCGACAATCTCGGTGGCGTTGCGCTTGTTGCCTTCTTTGTCGTCCCACTGGCGGTACTGGATGCGGCCTTCGACGCAAATGCTCCGGCCCTTCGAAAGGATGTTGTTCAGAGCCTCGCCGCGCTTGCCCCAGACGATGATGGTGTGCCAGTCGGTGCGCTGCTGTCGCTCGCCAGCACGGTTCGCATAGGACTCGGTGGTCGCCAGGCGCAGCCGCAGCACGGCTTGGCCGTTTTGGGTGTATTTGAGCTCCGGGTCCGCACCCAGGTTCCCGATCAGCATCACTCGATTCAAGCCTTCTGCCATGGCTCCCCTCTTCTCCTCAACCGCAATGGGCGGCGAACATACGCGGCCAGCGGCCGCGGATCAATGGCCCGTCGCCTCGCTTTGCATGCGAAGCACGACCGCTAGCTCATCGGTCAGCTCGCGCCGCCGGTGCTCGTAAAAAGTCGGGCCGATCGCTTCGGACGCCCGTTGGCGCTCCAAACGCGCGATTTCGTCGAGCAGCTCGCTTTGCCGCGCATCCCGGAGCTTGGCGAGGGCCTCGCGTTGATCCGCGGGTCGGATCAGAAACACGAACCCCCAGATTCCGATGAGCAGCGCGATTGCGCTGGCCAGATAAGGCAGTGGGCCACCGCCTGGAATGCCACGAATGTGAATTCGAAGTGGATCGATCGGAGGGTCGCCCGGACGCCGCATCATCCCTGCGACCAAAAAGCGTCGATCGCCACCCTCGTGGACGCGGGCCACCTGGAATCCCTCCACCTCGAGGGTCATCCCATCGACGTAGTCGCTGACGACCTGATACTCCATCGTCGGAAATGGGACCGCCTGCTGAAGCGTCATCGACGTCCCACCCACCGGAATGTCGTAGGTCCACATCAAGTTGGCCCGACCTGGCGGAATCGAGCCGTCGATCTGAAGCCCATCATCGGTGGCGATGATCTGCTGGTCAGTCATCACGGCCATTGTCTCGAACGCTTTGAACCCGTCCGGAAGACGGATCTTCATCCCGCCTTCGGGAAACACGTAGGTCGTATCTCCGAGGTTGCTGAGCCTCACGTCCTGTGTGATGTGCGCTCGGTCATCCCTGAACTCGATCATCGTCCGGCCGAGGATCTGAAAAACGCGCCGGTCGTCTGCCGTGGTCGGTACGCGAACCACCCGAACACGTTGACCCCTGGTGGGATCGAGCCGAAATGGCATGGAGCTGTACCGCGCCCCCTCGTAAGGGACGTTGACGCGGTAGGAGTATTTGGTGTCGACGGAAAGTGAATCGAACGAACAGACGCCCTGCTCGTCGGTCATGCAGGCTGCGCTCTCTCGGCCACCGGACTGTTCCATGATGCCCAGGCTGACCGCCTGCTCGACGGCGGGAGCATTCGTCGAGTCGACGACCTGCACCGAGATCGTGCCCGCGGGGAGCCCCGCGTCGACCACGGAAGTCACGAGGTCGGGCACATTGCCGAGCACGCGATCGACGACGGCTTGATCTTGCTGCGCAAACGCCAGCGATGGAGTCAGCGCAAGCACCCCCACGAGGACGCCACATCGACTCATGACGTTTCCCCGAGCTTCTCCGCGATCAATGCCTCCGCTTCGTCGCGAAAGCCTTCGGCCCCCGCGTCGAGCTCGTGCAGAACATGGCGCGCCTCGGCTCGGAGCTTCGCGTTGAGCTGCTCGTAGTCCGCGTCCGAGAGCTTCCCGGCATCGTGCTCGAAGGCGACATCGCGAATCTCTTGGAGTAGCGCCTCTTTCTCGGTGAGCAGCGCGAGCCGTGCGTCGCTGGTGATTCCAGCGCGGGTATTCCCGGTAGCCTCGCCCGACAAAGCCAAAGTCAGGCTGAGCCACAAGCTCACCAAGCCACCGAACATGGCGGCGACGGCGACGAGGATGAATATCCAGGGGAGCAGGTCGGCCATCAGCCCTTCTCCAGCCGATCCAGCTCTTCATCGAGCCTCGAATCGTACTTGAGCTCGGCGTCCGTCCTCGCGGAAGCCGAAGCGTGGGCGCGAGCCCCGCGCCTTTGCCAACGACGGCCCATCATGACCACCAAGCCAATGGCGAGGACCATCGCAGCCACGGGAACCGCCCAAAGCGCGCGATCGAGCCCCTCGTCGGAAGGGATCGCCAGCGCCTTCGCCCCATACTGCGCACGGTAGGATTCCTGGATCTGCGATGGCTCGACACCCGCAGCCAAGAGGTCGCGAACCTCGACGCGCTTGTCGTCGGCCCAGCCGCATGCGCAGGTGTCGAGCGGGAGGCGCGCGCAGTCTCCGCATTGACAAAGCAGGCGTCCGAATAGCTGCCGCTCGACTGGGTTGTTGATCACGACGGTGCCTGCGTGGAGCGTGCTGCTCGTGTCGTCCTGCGCCGATGCCACACCGGCCCAAGCCATCACCGTCGCCAGGGCGATCGCGATCGCGACGATGGCGCCCGCAGGAGAGAGCCTGAAACGGCGTGGACGAGCGCGGGCCACCTCCTCACGGACGAGCTCGCGGCCAGTCGGCCACATCCCGAGGATCGCGCCGAGCAAGAGCACGATCCCGCCAATCCAAATCCACGCGACGAGCGGCCGGATGATGATGCGGAAGGTCCCTCGGCTCGTCGAAGGGTCGACGGTGCTCATGATCACGTACACGTCCTCGGAAGGACGGCTACGAATCGCGACCTCGGTGGTCGGCATTTGCGGATGCGTCCGGTAGATGAACTTGGCGGGCGCCACTTGCCCTTTCTCTGCCCCCTCCGCGTCGAGCAGAGTCATGTCGGTGAAGATCATCCGCTTGTTCGGATCCGCCGCCATCCGCGGTTGGTCGTAGCGCACCGTGTGCTTGCCGATGGCCATCGTCTCGCCTGGGCGAAGCGCCTTCTCTTGTTCCACATCGTACGCGGCGCCGGTGAACCCGATGAACATGAACACGATGCCCACGTGGACGATGTATCCCCCGTATCGCCGGCGACCCTTCGAGACCAGGCGGAACATTGCGGTCCCGGCGCTCTCACCCCTCTTCATGCGAACTCGCATCCCACGCCAGAACTCCTGGCCGACGCTGGCAAGTACGAATGCGCAGGTGGCGAAGGACACCACCGGAGCCACGGCCGCCATCCAAGCCAACACGGCGCCAGTCGTGGTGTCGTAGATCTCCGTGGGCTCGACGATCGGCGGGTAGCCCACGCGGGCGCCGAAGAGAAGCTGCAGCACGGCAACCACGACACCCGCCCCGAGCGGGAACGCCATGGCACGTGCGAGCTTCGACCCCGTTGCCTTGCGCCACGCGACGAGCGGCCCGAGACCCGCGAGGAACAGCAGCACGATGCCGAGCGGAACCATCCACTTGTTGTAGAAGCCGGGACCGACGGTCACTTCCTCTCCGCGCACCCACTGGCTGAGTAGGGGAAACGTCGTCGCGATGAGCACGAACACCATCATGCCCAGCAACACCCAGTTGTTCAGAAGGAAGGCGAACTCGCGGCTCACGAGAGACTCGATCTCGTTGTCGGCCTTGAGCTTCGGCAGGCGCCAGATCATCAACGCGCCGATAGCGAGGATGAGGAATGCCATGTACCAGACGAAGTACTGACCGATGTCGGACCGGGCGAAGGAGTGAACGCTGGCAATGAGCCCGGAACGCGTGAGAAAAGTTCCGAAAATCGTGAGGAAGAACGTCAGGGCGAGCAGGAAGACGTTCCACACCTTCATCATGTGTCGACGCTCCTGAATCAGGACGGAGTGCAGGTAGGCCGTGCCGACCAACCAAGGCATGAAGGATGCGTTTTCGACCGGATCCCAAGCCCAGTAACCGCCCCAGCCGAGCTCTTCATAGGACCAGAGGCAACCAAGAAGCAGCCCGAGCGACAGGAAGGTCCACGCGATCATCGACCAGAGTCGCGCGGCGCGCACCCATTCGTTGCCGAGGCGCCCCGTGATCAGCGCCGCGATCAAGATCGCGAACGGAACTGCCCAACCGACGAACCCCATGTAGAGGCTCGGTGGATGGATCGCCATCCAATAGTTCTGGAGAAGCGGGTTGAGCCCCTCGCCGTCGCCGGGCGTCGTTCGGATGTAGGTGGCGAACGGATTCGCAGCGAAGAGCATCAGAACCACGAAGAAGATCAAGATGCTCATCAGCGTGGCGAGAACCCACGGCTGCAGCTCCGTGTAGCGCCCCCGCAGCCAACGGGTCGCGAAGAAGGTGTATCCGCACAACAGAAACGCCCACCAGAGCAGCGACCCGTCCTGACCGCCCCAAAGAGAGGCAATCAGGTACCACCACGGCATCGACCGATCGCTGTAGCGGGCGACGTAGCGGATCCGAAAGTCGTGGACTTGGAAGGCATAGGCTAGGACGCAGACCGCCACCACCACGAGCGCGCAGGTCGCGTACGTTCCTAGCCGCGCAGATGGCAGCAGGTGCGGGCGCCCCCTACCCGCGCCGATCGCCACTGCCATGGTGTACGAAGCGCTGATGAGGGTCAGGGACAGCACCAAGGTGCCGAAGAAGGGAATATCGAGTGCCGGCATTCGGTTTTCGCCCACCCACACGGGCGGCCTTCCCCATTACATACGGGGTGATTCGATTGGGGCAAGCCCAATGAAAAAGCCCCGCCCGACATTGGGTCGAGCGGGGCCGGAGCGAAGCTAGCCCAGGATCAGTCGCCTTCTTCGAACTCGGCGTCGATTACGTCGTCGTCACCTTTTGCCGACTCGCTGGCGTCGGCGTCCTCGCCGGCACCCGCGCCTGCCGCCGCAGAGGCCGAGCTGTACGCCACCTCGGCGATCTCCTTCATGGCGGCCTCGAGCGCCTCGCTATGGGTTGCCATCGCCGCCATGTCGTTGGCCTCGATTGCTGCCCGCAGCGCAGTGACCTTGCCCTCGACCTCGGTGACCTTGTCGGCCGGCAGCTTGTCCTTGACCTCGGACAGCGCTTTTTCGACGCCGTAGGCGAGTTGATCCGCCTTGTTTCGGGCTTCGACCTCTTCGCGACGCTTGCGGTCGTCCTCCTCATGCGCAGCCGCGTCCTGGACCATCTTCTCGATCTCGCCCTCGGAAAGCCCGCTGTTAGAGGTAATGGTGACCTTCTGGTCCTTCCCGGTCGCCTCGTCCTTCGCCGTCACGGACAAGATGCCGTTGGCGTCGATGTCGAAGGTGACTTTGATCTTCGGGATACCGCGCGGGGCGGGCATGATCCCTTCGAGATGAAAGCGGCCGAGCGTGCGGTTGTTGCTCGCCTCGGCGCGCTCTCCTTGGAGAACGTGGATCTCGACCTTGGTCTGGCTGTCCTCGGCCGTGGAGAACACCTCCTCCTTGCGGGTCGGAATGGTGGTGTTCCGCGGAATGAGCGCGGTCATGACGCCGCCGAGGGTCTCGACGCCCAAGCTGAGCGGCGTGACATCGAGCAAGACCATGTCCTGGACGTCGCCCGAAAGTACGCCCGCTTGAACGGCAGCGCCGAGCGCCACGACTTCGTCCGGGTTCACGCCCTTGTGAGGTTCCTTGCCGAAGAACTTGGTGACAGCCTCTTGGACCGCGGGGATTCGGGTCGAGCCGCCCACCAAGACGACCTCGGCGATGTCGGATGCGGTCTTGCCAGCATCCGAAAGCGCCTTCTTGCAGGGCTCTAGCGTGCGTTGGACCAAGTCGCCGATCATCGATTCGAGCTTCGCGCGCGTGAGTCGGATGTTGAGATGCTTCGGACCCGAGGCGTCCGCGGTGAGGAACGGAAGATTCACCGTCGTCTCCAGCTTCGTGCTGAGCTCGATCTTGGCCTTTTCGGCGGCGTCCTTGAGCCGCTGAACCACCATCTTGTCGCCACTCACATCGATGCCGGTGTCCTTCTTGAACTCCGCCTCGAGGTACTCGATGATCCGCGTGTCGACATCGTCGCCACCGAGGTGCGTGTCACCATTGGTGCTCACGACGTCGACGACCTTGTCTCCCACCTCGAGGATCGAGATGTCGAACGTGCCGCCGCCGAAGTCGTAGACCGCGATGAGATGATCCTGCGTCTTGTCGAGCCCATATGCCAACGCTGCTGCGGTAGGCTCGTTGACGATGCGCTTCACATCGAGACCGGCAATCTTGCCAGCGTCCTTCGTGGCCTGACGCTGCGAATCGTTGAAGTAGGCAGGGACCGTGATGACCGCCTCCGTGACCGGCTCGCCGAGGTAGTTTTCCGCGGCTTTCTTCAGCTTGCGGAGCACCTGGGCCGAGACCTCGGGCGGCGAAAGCTTCTTGCCTCGCACTTCGAAGCCGGCATCGCCGTTCTCGCGCTTGATGACGTGGTACGGCATCCGAGAGACTTCGTCGCCGAGCTCATCAAACCGACGACCCATGAAACGCTTGGTCGAGTAGACGGTACCTTCGGGGTTGGTAATGGCTTGCCGCTTCGCGATCTGGCCGACGAGAACTTCTCCCTGATCGTCCCATGCCACGACCGACGGTGTAATCCGGTCACCCTCCTCGTTGACGATGACTTTCGGGTCTTTGCCCTCCATCACCGCGACGACGGAGTTGGTCGTCCCAAGGTCGATGCCGATGATTTTTCCCATGTTTTCTGGTCTCCTTTTGTGCCCGGGCTGCCCCCGGACTCGACGCAAAGTAACCACGGGTCGATGCCCGTCAAGGCTTTGCAGGCCGCGAATTCGCGTGAGAAATCAGCCGGCGACGCTCCGCCGCAGCGCTGCGACGTCATCGCTATCGGCCAAGACGATCAACGAGTCCCCCGCTTGGAGCTCTTGCTCGCTTCCGGGATTGTAGACGTAGTCGCCATCGGCACGGTGGACGGCCACCACGAGGCCGCCTGCTTCCCGCAGCCGGGTCTCCGCCAGCCGCTTGCCCACGAGCGGGCTCGACTCGGGGATGTCGATGGCTTCGATACCCACGCTGATTCCGCTCCCAAACTGCACGATTCGGTCGAGGAAAGCCACGGTCTTCGGACTGACCATTTCGCTGAACAACCTCACCCCGCCGATGTAGTTGGGTGCAACGACCGAATCGGCGCCAGCCCGTCTGAGCTTGGCCTCGGTGGAGGGTTCGATCGACTTCGCCACGATGCGTGCTGTCGGGTTGAGGGCGCGCGCGCTGATCGTGACGAAAAGATTCGCCTTGTCGTCATTCAACGCCGAAATGACCCCACGTGCTCGGTCGACGCCCGCGAGCTCGAGAACGTGGTCATCCGTGGCGTCGCCGACGACGTAGAGCAGATCTCCACCGAATTCCTCGTCTAGCTCCTCGAGCAATTCACCTCGCGTGTCGACGACGACGAAAGGAATGCCGACCGCTTTGAGCTCGATCGCAATGTGCCGCCCCGTGGTGCCAATCCCGCAAACGATCACGTGTTGGCTCAATGTGCCGATTGCCCGCTGCATCCGTCTCCGCCTGAGAACTCCCTGTAGGTCACCTTCTACGATCAAAGCCGTGAGACTTGAAATGAAATAAAGCAAGGTGCCGCTGCCGAGAATGATGAGCGCAACGGTGACGACGCGCGCCTCGGAGATCTCGTTCATGCCCTCGAGGGTCTCGGCGAAGCCCACGGTCGAGAGGGTGATGATCGTCATGTAGAAGCAGTCGAACCACGACCAACGCCCGTCGCCCACGGCGTAGTAGGCGGTCGCCCCGGCAAGCACCACAGCGCCTAGAACCCCGGCCGCCGGGACCAAACGACTGTAGGCCGACCGCATCGACTTGAAGAACACCCGCCTCACTGGGGCGTAGTTGGCGTCATGCCCCGATCCAAGTCAACCCCTTGACCACGCCGTCGCCGAGGCGCACAACCGGGCGCGGTGAGTCCTTCGGAAGACGCACGCCGAGCAGGGCGCGGTTTGGTTTCGATCGCTGGGGCGAAGGGCTACTTCATCGTCACGAGCTATGCCGTTCAGCTTCTGCTGCCGCGCATTTTCGTAGAAGCAAAGGAGTTTGGCCTCTACTCGGCAACGATGAGCGGCGTCGCGATCCTGACGAACGTCCTCATCGTCGCGACCATCCAATCCGTCTCGAAGTTCACGAGCGAGGATGAGAGCAGGGCTGAAGTAGCGCTCCGGCAGGGGCTTCGGATTCAGGCACTCGTCGGTGGCCTGCTGGCGCTCGCTCTGTTCGTGCTCGCGCCGGCGCTCTCGCATGCGCTGCTCGACGACCAGCTCATCCCGTTGCTCCGCGTGGCTTCGGTGGTGGTCTTCGCATATGCGCTCTATGCCGCGGCGGTGGGCAGCCTGAACGGAAGACACCTGTTCGGCAAGCAAGCGCGCCTCGACGTCACGTTTTCAACGCTCCGGACGGTGGGGATCCTCGGAGGTGCCTCCCTCGGGCTCGGGGCGATCGGGGCCGTCGCGGGTTTCGCGAGCGCGGCAGCGATCATCGTGACGATCAGCCTGATTTGGATTGGGCTTGGTAGGGCGGGCGGACCGGGCGAGAAGATCAAACGCCGCCGCTGGCTCGGTTTCATGGCTCCGATCTGGACGTACCAGATCTGCCTGAATGGCATCTTGTTGATCGATCTCCAGGTGCTGAAGCGGACGGCCACCGAAATCGCACTACTCGGAGCTGGTGCCACGCAGGCTGCGGTCGACCTCGCAAACCAATACGTCGCTTATTATCGCGCTGCACAGACGTTCGCCTTCGTCCCCTACCAACTCATCATCTCGATGACGTTCATCGTGTTTCCGATGATCAGCAAAGCGACGAGCCTCGGCAATCGGGACGCCGCCAGATCGACGATTCAACACGCGATGCGATTGTCACTCTTGCTCCTGCTGTCGGTGGCTGCTCCGACGTCGGGAGCCGCAGGAGGGGTCATGCGACTCGCGTACCCGGGCGAGTACGCAGCCGGCGCATCGGCGCTCTCGATCCTGATCTTCGGGATCGTCGCATTCGCGCTCTTTGCCGTTGCGGCGACCGCGATCAGTGGGGCCGGAAAGCCCGCTGTCGCTGCAACGATCGCGGGAGTGTCCTTGGCGGCCGTCGTGGTTGCCAACCGTGCTCTCGTGCTGCGAGTCGGGCTCGGCACCCACACGCTCGAGGCGGCAGCCACGGGCACGAGCATCGGCATGTGCATTGCCGTCGTCCTGTCGGCGGGGGTGCTTTATCAGCAGTTCGGCGTGTTCATCCCCCTGCTGACTTGGCTGCGCGCGGGGGCTGCGGCGGCGGCTGGATTCGCGGCGGCACGCGCACTCCCTGGCGACTCGGCTGCGCTCGCGGTCGGCGCACTCGCCGCCGGTTTTTTCGCCGTCCTGGTGGTTCTCGTGGCCACTCGAGAAGTCGACGCCGAAGATTGGCGTGCACTGAAGCGAGTGGTGCGGAGAGACTAGGGCTCGCGTTGGTAGTGACCGCTGCGGCCGCCGCGTTTCTCGACGAGAAATACCTCTTCAATCACCATGTCTTTGTCGATCGCCTTGAGCATGTCGTAGAGCGTGAGCGCGGCGACCGTGACCGCCGTGAGGGCCTCCATCTCGACGCCCGTGCGGTCGGCGCAACGGACAGACGACTCGATGACGAGCCGCTCGCCGCCGTCGTCTGGTTCGAACGACAGATCACAACCGGTGATCGAGAGCGGGTGGCAGAGCGGAATGAGCTCGGACGTACGCTTGGCAGCCTGGATCCCGGCAATGCGCGCAGTCGCAATCGCGTCTCCTTTGGGCACCTGTGCGGACCTGAGGATTCTTAGGGTCTCCGCTTTCATTCGAAGCGTCGCGCGCGCTCTTGCTTCGCGCGCAGTCTTGTCCTTCCCGCCCACGTCGACCATGCGGGCGCGGCCCCTTCGGTCCAAATGGGTGAGCTCGTCGTCTGGATCCATCAATCGGCATGCGGCGTTTCGTAGTCGCCGCGCGGGGGGATCGTAGCCGTCCCCGCCATCCGAGCAATCAGCTCGACCCGCGAATGAACACCGAGCTTCGAAAAGATGCGCTTCAGGTAGGTGTTCACCGTCGAAACCGTGAGCCCGGTTTCTGCAGCGATGTCGCGAGTGCTGGAACCGGCCACCAAAAGAGACACGACATCGCGCTCCCGCGGAGTGAGCGGTGCACGCCGCAGTGTCTGCTCGACCGCTTCACCAGGTCGACGGCTGCCCTCGTCTACGAGACGCTCCGCACACCCGAGGCCCTTCGCGTAAATCCGTGAGGCCCACTTCAGCAACTCGAGCTCCTGACCAACGGGCGCATCGCCAACGATCTCCATGTGGAGCGTGCCAACGGGCGTGCGTCCCCGACGTAGCGGTATGGAAATCGTCGGCTCGCCCGCGGTCAGTACAGATTCACCGCTGACCGGTTCTTCGTCGGGCCGGTCGAGACGATAGGAATGGGCGCCGACCAGACCGGCGAGCAGCGTCGCGCCCCGCTGAGGATAGGTCCGCACGGGATCGAGCTCCGTGAGGCGCTCGGCGATGTCCATCAGCTTTTCGCTGCTTGTCACGGCCCGTTCCTGCCCTTCGATCAGGCTGGAAAACTCGACAAAAGTCAACCCTCGGTATCCCAGACCAAGGATGCGCTTGGGATTTGCGTGAGGTCGAAGCGGGAAACCAGGTCTGCGGCGCGCGTCGGGGCGGGCGACGGGGTGAGACCGAGTGAGTAAGCCAGACGGCCGATGAGCTCCTCAGGCCGACGGCCGGCATCGCGAAACGCTCCAATCGGCGTGGCGCGGTGGCGCTTGGAGAGCCGCTGCCCCTCGCGATCGACGACGAGGCCCACGTGGGCGAAGCCTGGAACGGATTTTCCGAGAGCACGATAGAGGTGGATCTGTCGTGGCGTCGAGGAAATGAGGTCCGCGCCACGAATCACTTCGGTGATGCCAGCGGCGGCATCGTCGACCACCACCGCAAGCTGATATGCCCACGCGCCGTCGGCACGCCGGAGAACGAAGTCCCCGGCGTGGCCACCGGCCGGCTGTGGTCCGCATACGAGATCATCGAATCCAGGAGAAGGCTCGTCGAAACGGAAGCGATGCGCCGCGACCCGATCCGGGTGGGTCACTCCTCCTCGGCAGGTGCCTGGATAGCGAGGGGCCTCCCCATCGTGCGGGGCACTCGCGATCTCCGCGATCTCTTTTCGGGAGCAGGTACACGGATAAACGAGCCCGGCTGCTCGAAGCGCGCTCAGCGCTTGCTCGTACGCTTCGCCCCGCGTCGACTGATAGATTGGGCCTTCGTCCCAATCGAGCCCGAGCCATTCGTGGTCCCTGCAGATGGCGTCTGCCGCACCCGGAACGACTCTCGGATGATCGATGTCCTCGATCCGCATGACGATCTTGCCGCCTTGCTGGCGCGCCCGCAGCCAGGTCACCAGCGCCGTGCGCGCATGACCGGCGTGCATCTCGCCCGTGGGAGAGGGAGCGAAGCGCGTGCGATACTTCGAAGCCACCCATCCTCTTTATACGACTTGCGCACAGGCGGCCATGCAGTGCATCTTCCGGCCGTGCGGGGACGAGCCGATGTTTGCGGGTGCTTTCCAACCGGGCGCCACTACCCCGGGATCGCCGATCTGATCGCCGATGCCATTCAAAACGTAGAAGGGCTCTGCCACGAGTTCGAGCCCGGTTCGTCCTGGGGAGACATCCCAGTGGTGGTCATCGACTTCGAAACGACCGGACGAGACGCCGAGACGGATCGGGTCATCGAGATCGGTCTCGTCACATTCGAACGAGGACGAGTGAGTCAGCGCGAAAGTCTACTGGTGAACCCTGGCATCCCGGTGCCCGAGGAGTCACGCGCAGTCCACGGCATCACCGACGAGGAGCTCGCCGGAGCCCCTGACTTCGCGACGGTCATGCCGCGCGTGCTCGACCTGCTGCAAGGGAAGCTTCCCGTCGCGTACAATGCACCATTCGATCGCGGGTTCCTTCTAGCCGAGCTGCGGCGTGCAGCCCCGCAGGGAATGACGCCTGCCGACATGCCCCCCGCGGCGCGCGACGAGGTGATCTGGGTCGATCCACTGGTGTGGGCCCGGGAGATTCTCAAAGAGCTGCAGAGCCGACGACTCGGGGATGTCACCAAGCACCTGAGCATCCCGCTTGAGCAGGCGCACCGTGCGGCAGGCGATGCGGAAGCGACGGGCCGTGTCTTGCTGGCGCTCGCGCCGCAAATGCCGCGCGTCTACGGTGAGCTCATTCGACTCCAAAAACGCTACGCCGCGTTCCAGGATGCCGAGCTCGCCGCGTGGAAACGCTTTCGGTGAGCCCCAAGATCACCAAGGCCCGATTGATCTGGGCGCCGTTTTCGCTGATGGCCATCGGAAGTTGGGTTCCGGTCCTCGTCATGGCCTATCAGGGCATCGAGTGGTCGGGAGCGGCGGCGCGCGCGGTGGCCCTCTGGTACACCGTGCCTGCGCTCATCGCCGTGCTCTTGGTGCAAGGTCCTTGGCTCAAGCAGCCGATCCTCGAGCCGCTCGGCATCCGACTGAAAGTGAATCGGTGGTGGGGCATCGCCTGGCTGCTTCCCGTGGTCGTTCTCCTCCTGGGGATGCTGATCACCTGGCTCGCGGGGTTCGATCCGGTACTGACGGTCGAGCAGCTCATCGAGGACAAGCGAAGCCTCGTTCCGCCCGAACAACTGGCGGAGTTCGACCGATATCTCGAGGAGAACACGCCCCCCCATCCCTTGATGCTGATCGTGCTGGGCATGCCAGCGGGTCTCACGTTCAATCTCATTCCAGGGATGTGCGAGGAGGTCGCGTTTCGTGGGTACTACTTCCGAGAAATGGGGGGCGGGTTTTGGGCGCGCTCCACGAAGATCGGACTTCTGTGGTGGATCTGGCTCGCACCGTCGATCGCCGTGGGTAATCTCTATGGTGCGCCGGGGCTGTGGAGCGTCGGCTTGGCCCTCCCTTGGTGCATCGTCGCCTCGTGGGTGCTCGTCTATGTTCGGGTGCGTAGCGAATCGGTGGTGGCCTCGGCAGTCGCCCGCGGCACGATGATCGCATTGACCGCCGCCGCACACGACCTGACCTTCGGGACGCCGACCTGGCTGGCGCCCTTTTACGGACTTGCAGGAATTGGGGCGTTGAGCCTCGTTTGGCTAGTTTTCTGGTGGCACGATCGGAAGCACGCTCGAGCGCGGCTCACGACGACGTGAGAGGAGCAAGTTGGGACATACGCCGAAACTCGGGCTGCGACGACGCTATGGCGGCTTTGCTCTGATCACTGGCGCGGCGCGCGGCATCGGCCGTGCGTTCGCCGAGTATCTTGCGGCCGACGGTTTCGACCTGCTTCTGATCGATCGCGAGGCGGAGGCAACCAACGCGCTGGCGCGCACGCTTCGGACCGAACATCGCATCGAGGCCCACGCGCTGATCTGCGACCTCGCGGCCCCAGGACTCGTGGAGAATGCCGAACGGTGGGCCGCGCGCTACGACGTCGGGCTCCTCGTGAACAACGCGGGCATCTCGCCGCTCGACCCGTTTCTCGAGATCCCTCTCGACACGCATCTGGAGACCCTCGAGATCAACTGTCGCGCGACCCTCGTTCTCACACACGTCTTCGGTGGGGCGATGGTGGGTCGAGGGCGAGGAGGCATCGTGATCGTGTCGTCGGCATCCGCACTGTCCGGCTCCCCCTACTTTTGTCATTACGCGGCGACGAAGGGCTATGGGCTCAACCTCGCAAGCGGCTTGTGGTCGGAGCTTCGTGGTAGCGGGGTCGACGTGCTGGCGGTCTGTCCAGGCATGACGGACACGCAACCCGTGCAGGATCGAGACCTCGCCAAAGATCTGCCGTTCTACGTGCCTCTGAGCACTGCGGAGCCGGTCGCGCTCGGCGCTCTGCAGAGTCTCGGCAAACAACCCGTCGTGGTGCCGACGTTTGCCGACCGCATCTCCACCGGATTGTTTTCGAAGGTCGTGCCGCGCGCCTGGACGCTATCGATCATGAAGCGCTCGATCGAAAAGATGCGCGGCTAACTGGGGGGAGTCCTGACTTTGAGGTTCCCGGCGAGCCAACCTCGCACCCCACTCTTGTACCACTTCGAGAATCGACGGTCGGAAGGACCGCCACAGATCGCCGTGTGAAGCGTGGGCGTGCTCATGTCGGCCACCAACCTCAGGGACGGCGTGAAAGACGTGAGGCGGCCACCTGCTCGGTAGATCTGACCCTGATGAGGGGTGGCGCGCCCACCGCGAATTGGAATCGGGCCTGGATCGAAGCCGAGGAAGCGCGGAAGCTTACCGCCGAAGAACATGTTCGTGAGGGAGATGCTGTTCCGTTCGCCCCAGGGCTCGGGCACCTGAGCGGCCACCTTCGCCAGCGCAGCGCCCCAGACTTCATCACGGGTGCGATCGCCGAGCCACGGAGATGACTCAGCGCATAGGACGCGATCGAAGTTTTGGTAGAAATCGATGAAGATTCCGCTCGCATCGCGCAGGTGCTCGACCACGGGTGCGCCGCAGCCCGGGCCGAACATCTCGACGAGGAGCGCCGCGTAGAACGTCTCGAAAGCGGTCGCGCCCGTCGAGTCGAGGTCGTAGCGGTAGTCCCAGGTGCGGAGCGCGTCGGCAATCGGCCCGTCACCGAGCAGAGGCTCGAGAATCTCCATGAGCTCGGCCGCCTGAATCGAGTACGTGTCGAGCTGGATCGACCGGAACGACTCGACGTCGTGATCGTCGCGCTGACGTAGGAGCTCTTCGATGCGTCGCGCTCTGTGGTTGCCCATCGGGGCGTTGATCGGATCGACCTCGCCAAAGTGGTTGAGGTCTTGGTTCGCGGTGACGACGATGCCGGTCTCTGGATTGTAAACGTTCGGCAGAAGGCTAGGGTCGACGAAACCCGACCAGTCGAAACGCTCGTCCCAACCTGGCCGCGGGGCGAAACCCGACCAATCAGGGGGGCGCTTGGGCATCAGACCCGACATCTGATAACCGATGTCACCGCGAGTGTCGGCAAATACCCAGTTGAATGATGACTCGACTCGAGCGTACGCGGCCATGCCTTCGGCGACCGTCCGCGCGTTCCACATCGCCATGAGCGCGTTGATCGACTGCGCACCACCGAATGAGCCGGACCATCGGGTCGCAAGCCGATATCCCTCGACCATGGCGTCGCCATCGAGAACGCCGTGTTGATTCTCCCAAAACGTTTCGAGGATCGGCTCGCGCTTCTTGCGCCGGATGGTTTCCACGCGTTTCTGGAACGCGACCCAGTGCTCCCCGCGTCGGAACTTGCCATCTCGACAGTGCTCGACCCAAGAGTCGATGGCATCCATGAAGGTGTAAGTCGCGCCCCACGAAAGATGATCGTTGCGGCCGACGAGCGGCGCGGGCAAGCCGGGCATCGTCATCAGGATCGCGTAACCACCCGGCCACCGAAAGCTCTGCTCGGCCCAGACGTTCGGGAGGCGATTGGTCTCGAGATGGGGATCATTGGCGAGCATGGCCGCCCCCGAAGCCGTGCGCGAGCCCGAGACACACCAGTTGTTCGATGCAATCATTCGTGAAGCGGCCGCAACCCATTTCACCGATTCGGGTACGATGCGCTCGCAAAGCTGCACCTTCTCGACGACGCTGCGATCGAGCCCCGAGGTAGAGCCGGGAAACAGCGCCTCGAGATGGGCATCACCGACGCCGGCTTGGATCATCTCGACGAACAAGCGCTCGACCTCCCCCTGAGACTGAGCGAGCGTGAGGAAGCCCGTCATCCGGGCCAAGAGCAGCGAGTCACCAATCGCCCACGGCTCCGGGCGCACTCCCACGAGCTTGAGCTCCCAGGGCGTCGACTTCGCGAAGCGCGCGTTGACACCATCACAATACGCTTCGCACGCCGCGCGGGCTTCGGGGCTGAGCTTCTCCGCCTCCTCCGCGACGCCCTGGTTCCAGTTCATCCGGCGGAAGAATCGATCAATCTCGACCATCTCGTCGCTGCCGTCGAGAAGCTCGGCGGCACGTCCTCGACCTAGGATCCGCATGATGAGCATCTGAAGACCGCGGTCGGTGGCGTGGCAATGACCCATCCCCCAGTAGAGACCGTCGATGTCGTCGGCGACGATCTGCGGGACGCCGTGCTCGTCACGCGCCCAGCGTGCCATTGGTGTCTTCATCTCTAGAAATTGTCCTTGGCTTCGCGAATGGCTGTGAAGGAAGCGATGGGATCACGTCCGGCAGCGACGCTCGGATCGTCGAAACGCAGAAACGGGTTCGTCGCAAGCTCGCGGTCGAGCCTACCCGGAACCGTGAAGCGGCCCGCTTCGCGTGCTGCCGTTGCTTCCTCGAGTGCACGAGCAATGTCGGCATTGTTCGGCTCGACGGTTCGCGCAAACCGCAAATTGTTCACCGTGTACTCGTGCCCGCACCACACCTGGGTGTCCGTCGGAAGCGACCGTAGCTTTGCGAGAGATTGCGACATCATCGCCATCGTGCCTTCGAATACCCGCCCGCAACCGGCGATGAACAGTGTATCGCCGCTGAACAGGTGGCCTTCCGTGATAAAGGCGAGTGCGCCGAGCGTATGACCGGGAATCTCGAGGACATCGACCGTTCCGCCGCCGAAATCGAACGAGTCACCGTCCGCGAGCGCATCGGTCTGACGCGGAATCCGCTCATGCTCGGCATCGTAGCGCGAGCCTCTCACGTGAGCGATGGGGCACTCCTCGATCAGAGGCTCGATGCCACCGACGTGGTCCCAATGATGATGGGTCAGCCAGATTTCGGTGAGCTTCAAACGGTGCTCGTCGATCGCACGGAGCACCGGGTCGGCCTGCGAGGGGTCGACGACCGCGGCGAGTCGGTCCCGAACGACGAGGTACGCGTAGTTGTCGCTCAAACACGGTACGGGAATCACCTGCATCAGCCCTACCCTATCACGAGCTCTCGAAGGGACGGTTGGCTGTCCAATCGAAGGTGCCCTCGTCCCGCTCTCGAACTGCTTGCTTCCACCCGACCTGCTCGGCGCGCTGCTTGAAGTTGATGCCCTCTGGCGAATGCCGTGTGATACCGTCGAACACGGTGGCGAACATCTGGGTCTGTTGGAGCCCCATCGCCTCGATGGCCTGATTGATCACGAGCTTCTGCATCATCAATTGGTTGATCGGGATGCTCGAGATCCGCTCCGCGAGCCCTTCGACCTCCGCGTCGAGCTCGGATGCAGGGACCGCAGCGTGGACGAGGCCGATGCGTTCGGCTTCGCGGCCGTCGATCTTGTCGCCAGTGAACAACATGCGTTTGGCGCGCTCGGGACCCAGGCGGTAGACCCACATGGCGGTGGTCGGACAGCCCCAGACACGCACCGGCATGTATCCGATGCGTGCGTCTTCAGCCATCACGATCAGGTCGCAGCAGAGCGCGATGTCGGAGCCACCCGCGACAGCGTAGCCGTGCACCTTGCAGATGACCGGCTTGTACGAACGCCAAAGCGACATGAAGAGCTGCGTATTGCGCATCATGAAGGCGTAGTCCTTCATCGGATCCCACGGCATCTCTTGCGTGCCGGTTTCGGATCCGGCGGCTTCCGCGTAGTAGCCGAGATCGTAGCCCGCGCAGAAGGCACTGCCCGCGCCCGACAGGATGATCACGTGCACGCTTTGGTCGGCGTTCGCTCGCTCGACGCAGGCGGCGAGCTCGACGGGAAGCTCGTTGTCGATCGCGTTCATCACCTCGGGCCGGTTCAGCGTGATGCGTCCAATCCGCCCGTCTCGCTCATAGAGGACTCGTGCCATGCGCGGAGTCTAGCTTTTCTGTCCCTGCCAAGTATACCAATCAGATGGATCCGAAAATGATGCTCGAACAGGGAATTGCATTCGTCGGGCGAACGCAGGTGCAGGTCCTCACGATGGAGCCGGGCTACGTCAAGATGATGATGCCGCTCCAGCCCAACCTGAACCACGTGGGCACGATGTACGCGGGCGCGCTGTTTACACTGGCCGAGTTGCCGGGCGGCGCCATCTTTCTCACGACGTTCGACGTTGGAAAGTTCTACCCAATCATCAAAGGCATGGACATCAAGTTCGTCAAGCCGGCTGCCACCGACGTCACGGTCGAGGTGAAGCTCGACTTGGACGAGGCTGCGAAGATCCAGGAGATCGCAAACGAGCGCGGCAAGGCCGACTACGAGTGGGAATGCGAGGTCAAGGATGCGAACGGCCAGGTCGTTTGTGTTTCGACCAATCGCTACCAACTGAGGAGCACGACACCCCGAAGTGCTTAGAGCGGACGAGAGCCTTCGGGAACGAATCAAGGCGAACCTCGACGCGCACGCGCGGACGGTCGACGCGAACGCCTCCCTGCGGCCCGCGGCCGTCGCGATGACCATCGTCGCGGACGCACGGGGGGAAGCGTCCTTCATCATCACCCGCCGCGTGACCTCCCTTCGTCGTCATAGCGGCCAGTGGGCGCTCCCGGGCGGGCGCATCGACGAAGGCGAGGACGCCGTGGCGGCGGCGCTCAGGGAGCTCGACGAGGAAGTCGCACTACGTCGCGGCCCGCACAGTGTCCTCGGACTCCTCGACGATTACCCGACACGCTCGGGATTTCGCATCACTCCGGTCGTGGTCTGGGGTGGCACCGAAGTAGAGCTCGTTCCCGATCCGAAAGAAGTCGCCGAGGTACATCGAGTCCCCATCGCGGGTCTCGACGCCCCGGGCATTCCCAAGCTGTTCGACCTCGACGTGACTGACCGGCCTGTGCTCTCGGTACGCATCCTCGGACAGGACATCTTCGCGCCCACGGCGGCCGTCATCTTCCAGTTCCGTGAGGTCGCGATTCATGGACGCGACACCCGGGTCTCACACTACGATCAGCCTCCATTCGCTTGGAGATGAGGATGCTCGAGGGGGCGATCGGGCACCGTTGACCTGCTCGGCCTGGGCCCCAGATACGAAGCACGCATGGCAAACCACCTGGCCGAAGAGACGAGCCCCTACCTCTTGCAGCACGTCGATAACCCCGTTGATTGGTACCCTTGGGGCGACGAAGCGATGGCGCTCGCGCGGGAGCAAGACAAGCCAATCTTGCTCAGTATCGGGTATGCAGCGTGTCACTGGTGTCACGTGATGGCACACGAGTCTTTCGAAGACGACGCCACGGCCGCGCAGATGAACGCTGACTTCATCAACGTGAAGGTCGACCGCGAGGAGCGCCCCGATGTCGACAGCATCTACATGCAGGCGGTCACCGCAATGACCGGCCGCGGGGGTTGGCCCATGACGGTTTTTCTCACGCCTGACGGAAAGCCGTTCTACGCGGGCACCTACTTTCCAAACGAGCCCCGTCACGGAATGCCGAGCTTCCGCCAGATCCTGACTGGCGTGAAGCAGGCATGGGACGACGATCGGGAGAACGTCCTCAGCAGTGCAAGCGAGGTCGCCGAGCAGCTTCGCACACTGTCGAGCGTCGCTCTGGACGCTGATGCCATCACAGAGGACGTGCTGCGCGGCGCCGTGCGAGGACTTGCTGGAAACTTCGACGCAGCGTCAGGCGGCTTTGGAGGAGCGCCCAAGTTCCCGCAACCGATGGCGCTCGAGTTTCTCCTCCGTCAGCACCTGCGCAACCCCGACTCCGACGCACTCGCCATGGCCGAGACGACCCTCACGAAGATGGCCCGAGGCGGGATATACGATCACGTGGGTGGCGGATTCGCCCGATACTCCGTCGACGCCCAGTGGTTGGTTCCACACTTCGAGAAGATGCTGTACGACAACGCGCAATTGGCTCGGGTGTACCTCCACGCTTGGCAGATCACCGGCAACGAGCTTTATCGTCGCGTCACCGAAGAGACCCTGGACTACGTGCTCCGGGAGATGCGCGACGACCTGGGTGGATTCTACAGCAGTCAAGATGCGGACAGCGAAGGAGTGGAAGGAAAGTTCTACGTCTGGTCCGCCTCCGAAATTCGAGATGCGCTCGGCGAAGAGGCGGACCTGTTCATGCGAGTCTACGGAGTCTCGGAGCAAGGCAACTGGGAGGGGCACAACGTGCTCCACCTGCGTCTCGATCCTACGAGGCTTGCCGAACGGACAGGCGCCGATCCCGACGACCTAGCCGCACGTCTGTCCGCGGCTCGCACGAAGCTCTACGACATCCGCAGCAAACGCATCTGGCCTGGCATCGACGACAAGGTGTTGACCTCGTGGAACGGATTGATGCTCGCAGCGTTCGCCGAAGCAGGTGTTGCGCTTGGTAGACGCGACTACACCGAGGCCGCGCGGGCCAATGCCGAGTTCTTGTATCGAACCATGCGCGCCGAGTCCGGTCGCCTATTCCGCACTTGGAAAGCGGGATCGAAGGCGAAGTACAACGCATACCTCGAGGACTATGCATACTTGGCCGAGGGCCTCTTGGCACTCTACGAAGCCACGTTCGATGCGCGTTGGGCGGGCTGGGCGCGCGAGCTCGCAGGCTTGATGGTCATTCACTTCAACGACGAGAAGCACGGCGGTTTTTTCGATACCTCCGACGATCACGAGCAGCTGATTCATCGCCCGAAAGATCTCCAGGACAACGCGGTTCCGAGTGGGAGCTCGGTGGCCGCGACGGTGTTGCTCAAGCTCAGCCTGCTAACGGGCAACCAGGACTACTGGCAGCTCGCAGAACAGAGCGTCGAAGCGATGACCAAGCTCATGAGGCAATATCCGACCGGGTTCGGCCAGTGGCTCAATGCCGCGAGCTTCATGTCGAGCGAGCCGAGAGAGGTCGCTCTGGTCGGTAGCGAAGAGGAGCTCGCGCCGCTGCTCGACGTCCTGCGCGGCGTGTACCAGCCGTTTCAAGTGATCGCTGCGGCACGCGAAGGCGAGGCACCCCTTCCGCTGCTCGAGGACCGGCCCAAGGTCGACGGCAAGGGCACTGCTTACGTCTGCCGGCAGTTCGTATGTCAGGCTCCGGTAACGGACCCGGCCGTGCTCGCCGAGCAACTCGACTGACGCGAACGCGGACGCTGGCGCTGGCGCGGACACTGTCGCTGGCGCTGCCGCTAGCGCTGACCACCCACAGGAGGCTTGGTCGGGATGCGCGGCACAGCGAGTGGGCTGGAGGTGGGTCTTGTCGCGCCATGAAGGGCCGTACCGACGGGTCCCG
>Ga0209536_100003445_pt1 | contig 25418 bp, 16 predicted proteins | sample DeeMarSeWOR28_12_FD_187461 | JGI IMG/M metagenome (GOLD analysis project Ga0209536, IMG submission 187461) | Marine sediment microbial communities from White Oak River estuary, North Carolina - WOR-2-8_12 (SPAdes) (version 2) | ecosystem: Environmental > Aquatic > Marine > Intertidal zone >...
TGGATTCCCCCACCCACGTTCCCCGCCGAGTTCCCAGACACGGTGCTGTTCGTGAGAACGACGTCACCCCCTCGAATCGTGATGGCACCCCCATACGCAGCGGCGCTGTTTCCAGACACCGTGCTGCGGGTCAGTGTGACGTCGATGTCCGTGAAGATCGCGCCACCGCCTACATTCGACGTGTTTCCGGACAGGGTGCTGTCGGTGATGAACAACTCCCCGCTGTAGGTGGCATGGATGGCGCCTCCCTCGCGGTCTGCATGGTTTCCCGACACGGTCGTATCGACAAGTGTGAGGTCAGGCGAATCCTGCCAGATCGCCCCGCCGTTGCCGTCGGGGTAGTCGCCGGTTGCGCGTCCGCTGGTCAGCGTCATTCCCCGAAGCTCGACGGGCGCGCCGCGGACCGAGAAGATCCGGTGAGAGTCGTCGCCATCGATGGTGAGGAGGCCCTCGCCGTCGAGGGTGACGGACTTGTCGATGAGGATCTCTGCGGTCGTCGTGACTATGGTCGGGCCGTCGCAGTCGAATTTGTGCGGACCTCCGCCAATTTCGATGGCCTCTCGAAGACCCTCTTCGGTGCAGGGGAACCTCGGTTCAAAGACGCTGGACGACTCCACTGCGCCCGCGTCGCAACGCGGCCCCTTGGGTCGCGCCTCACCGCGTTGGTCGGTCGTGAGCGTCAACCCATCGGCATCGGTGCACTCGCCCGCGGCAACGGCGTCGATTGCGACACTACGCGAGCCAAGGTCACGGGTGAACGTGGGGCCGCCGTTGTCCTGCAGGGGTCCGAGGTCGATCTCGCCTGGCATCAAGCCGCTTCGATCCGTGGCATGGTCCAAGCCGCAGTCTCGACCCGGGCTCGCGACATTACCGCCCTCGGATTCGTCCACAGGCCTTCCTTCGCAGCGCCCAAGAATGACCGTGTTGCGGAGAGACAGCTGTCCTTCGTTTCTAATCGCGCTGGCATCCCCGACGTCGTTCGCAATGGTAGAGCTCACGATCGTGGCGTTTCCGGTAACCCGGATGCCTCCCCCGACGTTGCCCGACACCGTGCTGTTCACCATCGTGAGACCGCCGCTGGCCAGGCCCTCGCCGTCGAACGACGCCTCGCTCACGTTCTCGGATACGGTGCTGCCCACCAGGGTCATGTTGGACGCGTTGAGGATCCCCGATCCGCCGCCCTCGTCGTAGCCACCCCCGATGGTGTTTCGCTCGACGGTCGTGTCGATGACCGTGGCGGACGCACGGTTCCAGAGGCCGCCGCCGAGCTCCGCACGGTTGTCCGAGATCCTGCTGTTCATCACGAGCAGCACTTCGTCGCTATCGACGCCCCCGCCCCCAACGGTCGCCGTGTTTTCGGAAACAAAGCTGTTGCTGAGGGTCAGAATGCCGCTGTTGGAGATGCCGCCGCCGCTGACCGCGCTGTTTCCCGCGACCGTGCAGCTGTCGACCGTGAGCGTGCCGAAGTTGCTGATGCCGCCGCCATGTTCTTCTCCCGCACCGCCCGTGATCGTCATGTTGCGGAGCTCGGCAATCGGCCGGAAGACCGGCGACACGGAGAAGACCCGGTGGTTTCCCTCGGCGTCGACGGTTAGGTTGCCCTGGCCGTCAAGCACGACGTCGTTGTCGATCACGATCTCGTCCTCGGTCGTCACCGTCCTCGGCCCGTCGCAGTCGAAGATGTATGGCCCACCGCCTGCGATGATCGCGATGCGGATTCCTGCCTCGCTGCATTCCATGACGCAGCGGCCGCTGTCACAGGTGCCGGCTTCGCCACCGCACGGCAGGCCGTCGGCAACCGGAGTCTCGCCGCAGCTCCCGTCTTGGGCGTTACAGACACCGACGGTGCAGTCGTTCTCGTCGTCGCAGTCCTCCGCTGTCTGGCAAAGACAAACGTCATCGCAGGACTGCGGGAGCTGACCTTGCTCGATCGCCCAACAGGGCATCGAGCTCATGTCCGCCACACAAGCCTCGATGGCTACCTCATTTCCGTTACACTCAAACGGGGCGAGTTCGCCGATACAAGTCGAAACGCACGCGCCGAACGACGACTCCGGGAAACACTGTGCTCCCTGCTCGCAGAACGCTTTGCAGACCGCCGCCCAAGCCGGGTTTACTGTGTCGTCGCTACTGCACCCGGTAACCAGCGCAACCGCAACTACGAGAGAAAGTTTCTTCGAGCATGTCATCTGAACCTCAGAGTGGTTCCGACCCTGCCCGGCAGCCGGTCACATCAAGGAACGTGGGCTCGAAGAGAGCTCGTGTCCAGACGTAATTCGCGCTTTGTTGTGAGCGCAGAATATGCGCGTGCTCGGCGGTAGCGCTCGAAGCACCTAGAACGCAATGATCCCCTGAGGCCAATCCTTCGCGTCACGACGACAATGCGTCGGACGTCATGCGCGCGCATTTCTTGCGCACGTCGTGCATGCCCCCCGATCGCTGAAACCAATCTAGATGACCGCTTCATCGTGATCCCCTCAGATGGGCGTTGCCCCGTTCTCCGCGTCGCATGTCTCCCACTCCCGAACGCAGTCCGCTCCGCAGCTCTCGCAGCTACCGCCCTCGCCCATTTCGTCCGTGGTCGTGCTAAGCGACAAAGTACGGCGCACGAACTGGCGCGGCTAGTGCGTCTACGGAGCGGTGACTTTGAGAACGCAAGAAGTGCGTACTGCATCAGGCGATTCCGCAAGATAATCTGACCCGTTTGCTGGCACGCCTGATGCAGATGCACCAAGTGTTGGGCTGTCCCTGATCGGGAGGTTGTGATGCGTTACTTTCTTGGATTCCTTGCCGCGTTCGCAGTCGCGGTCGTTCTGCTCGTACAGTGCGGCGCGCCAGTGGATGTATGCGTCGGCGTGGACTGCGATGATGCGAACCCGTGCACGGAGGACATCTGCCTTCCATCGAGCGGCACATGCCGCTACATGGCGTTGGCAGATCAAACGGAATGCGATTTAGATGGTTTGGCGGGAGTCTGCATCGCCGGCGTCTGCCGAGATCCGGCGAAGCTCTGCGAAGGGATCACCTGTGACGACGAGAACGAGTGCACGGAAGACCTTTGCAATCCCTCCGACGGAAGCTGCGAGCACGAAGCAGTCGCGGAGGACACACCTTGCGCCGCCGGGGCGGGACTCTGTCACGAGCGTGCTTGCTACTGGATTCCCACACTGCGCTCGTCCCACGCCCGGATGACGATGGCAGGGACGGTTCGACTGACGGTGGAGTATCCCGGTTGGACCGTCGCCAAGGTCGAGTTCTTCGACGGCCCTGACAAGATTGGTGAGACGGACCATGCAGACAACGGATTCAGCATCGACGTCCCGTACACGCGCGAAAGCAATGGCCTTCGCACATTGACGGCCCGTGTTTACGATCCGCCGGGGTACGTCGTGACTACGGATCCCGTATCCCTCGAGGTGGACATCCATTGGATTTGGGTCCGGCAGTTTTCGCACGACGCTCGAGCGGTCGCATCAGACCATGGCGGCTCGTTGTACGCGGTCGGGAAGACCAAACGCTTCCCGGAACAGAACGCGGCCCTCACGAAGTTTGACGCCGACGGGACCACCCTCTGGACCCGCGCTTTCGGGAACGGGAACGCAGAGGTTGCCCATTCTGTCGCCGTCGACCCATGGAACAACGTGTACGTCGCTGGAGAAGCCTACCTCTACCCAGGCATGGACCTCCTCCTGCTCAAGTACGATTCCAACGGCGACCTTCTCTGGGACCACCAAATCGACCTCGGAACGGGCGCCGAGCAGGGCGGATACGTCGCGGTGGACGGAGCAGGCGCGGCGTACTTCACGGGCTGGTCGCCAGGCGTGACGGCCCTGGTGATGAAGTACAGCAGCGCGGGGACGCTCTTGTGGAGCCGTGACTTCATCGAAGGGTCTTCTGCGGACATCGCGATTGACCCGGCTGACGGCATATACGTCGTCGGCAACGGTTTTCTGGCATCCGAGAACGAGGCCCTCTTCGTTGTCAAGTACGACGTCGACGGGAACCGAATATGGGAGCGGCAGCTCGAGGGAGCCTCGCGCAACGTTGCGCACGGCGCGGGTGCTTTCCCTAGCGGAGGCGTTTGTGTTGCAGGAACGAATCGAGGAGGCCTCGATGGTAGCCCGGCCACTGCATGGACAGATCCTTTCGTGGCTTGCTACGACTCTTCCGGAGACGTCATGTGGATTCGGCAGCTGGACATCCCGTGGGGTCACGGGGCAGCAGTGGCGGCCGACTCCTCGAACGTATACGTTGTCGGAATAGCGCACGGAAACCGGATCGTCGCGGGGGAGCAAATCACGGGATACGGCGATACATTCCTAGCGCGGTACGATCACAGCGGCAGTTTCGTGTCCATCCACCTTCTCACCAGCGCAAACGGCACGATGGGAAGTTACGATCAAGGCGAGGGCGTCGCCGTCAGAAGCGACGGGATCGTGTACGTATCGGGCGGCACCGATTCGACCATGGCGCCCGGCGGAACATGCCCGTGCGGCGCGGGAGATTTCGACGGATTCCTTGCCAGGCACGAGCTCGACTATTCGGGCGAAACCAGGTGGGTAGGCCAGTGATCCCCGATCCACGAGGCTTGCACGCGCCTAGAGCAGTGCCCACGAGACTCCAAACGTGGCTCACGCGGTGGCTGTCGCGACTCACATACGTCTACGTCTTCGGCCTGCCGCTGGCAACGGGTTGTGGTGCGGGCCAGTCCACGGTGTGTGAGGGCGACGTTTGTCCTTGTAGCGAAGGCGGCATACGGGATGCTGTCACCAGAGGCGGAGGTCCATACCGATTCGCCTGTGATGGTCCCGTGATCGTCGGCACGGAGAACGAAATCGTCTTCGACAAGCGCGTCAGCCTCAATGGTGAGGGCAATCTCACGGTCGATGGCAACGCGGAGCATCGCGTATTCCGGGTAGGAATGGCCGTCGGCATCGTGGAGCTACGTGGCATCACGGTCACCGGGGGCAAGGCTGAGCTCCGGGGCGGCGGCATCGTGAACGAAGGCGCGCTGGAGCTGATCGAATGCAGGGTATCGGGGAACGAGTCGCGCGAAGCTGGCGGAATCTTCAACGCGGGCTTGCTGACGATGACGAACAGCGAGCTCTTGGAGAATGCTGCCGAGAGCGGCGGCGGCGGTGTGTTGAACGTGGGCACGCTCCTACTGATCGACAGCGCTGTATCCGGAAATGCCGCGGTGTTCGGCGGCGGCATCAGCAACGCCCAATTTGCGACGCTGACCAACAGCGAGGTGTCGGGGAACAGCGCGGAGCTCGAAGGAGGTGGGATCTCCAACACCGGCAGACTAACGCTGACCGACAGCACGGTGTCGGGTAACACTGGGGCGTTCGGCGGCGGCATCGTGACATCGGGTGATTCGACAACGCTCGTCAACAGCACGGTGTCCGGGAACACGGGGCGGGACGGCGGCGGCATCGCGAACTACTCCGGGGGAACGCTCATGCTGAGCAACAGCACGGTGTCCGGGAACAGCGCGGACAATTCGGGCGGAGGCATCTTCAACGACGACATGATGGTGTTGGCCAATAGTACCGTGGCGGGAAACACCTCGGACGTGGGTCGTGCACTGTCCGGGACCCCGGACGATCGGTCGCAGCTTTGGAGCTCGTTGATCGAAGGCGATTGCGCCTTCGAAGAAGGTTCGCCCGGCTTCGAAGGCCAGTACAACATTGAATCTCCCGGCGACACCTGCGGCTTGGTAGCGGCCGGCAATGACCTAGTTGAAATCAGCGCCCAACAGTTGAACCTCGGGCCGCTAGAGGACAACGGCGGACCGACCATGACGCACGCATTGCTGACCGAGCCGGCCGTCAGCGTGGCCATCGACAGGATTCCGCCAGAGGACTGCGTCGATGGCAACACGCTGGTCACCAGTGACCAGCGCGGCTTCCCACGACCCGTTGGCGACGGCTGCGATGTTGGCGCGTTTGAGCTGCAGCCGTAGCAGTGCGGTCGCGGACTCGGAACAACCTAGAAGACACGCGCACGATTCCTCGCGCCCGTCCTTCGGGTCTTTTGCCCGAAGGTCGAGGACTCGCACGTCTCGTCTCCCGTGAATCGCACCGACTAGAAACCCGTCCGGCCTTCGGGTGCTGCACGCATCAGAGCCGAACGTGCTTGTGCATCAACGCGTCGCGCGAGCGGAGAGAACCCGACGTAGACAACTGCCCCCGGGGCAGAACTCTAGGCGGATCCCGACCCCTACTTTGCCAGCGATTGGGCCGCCGTTGGGACCAGTTCCCGGCGTCGGCGCCTCGTCACGAAACGGCTAACCTGTTGAAATCATTGCGGACGCGGAGGGATTCGAACCCACGACTTCTGCCTCCGGAGGGCAAATCCCTACCCCCGAGCCCACACCAACAACATCACCGGAATCACGCGCGTAGCCCGCTTCGAAAGCTCTTTGCGCTGAGCACCTTTGACTTCCTTGGCACCACAGAACCAAGACCGCACCGGCGAGCTGGCGCAAAAGCGTTGTGAGGCTTCGCCCGACCAACTCGCCCCATCACATGAAGATCCAGCCCCGCTCGACGACCACGAACAAGGCGATGCTCATCACGAAGAACCAACCCACCTGAACGCGTTCTATGGAGCGACTGCTCGGCTCCCGGGCGAGGAGAAAGAGTGAGAGCGGAATCAAGTAGTAACGCTGCTCAATCAGCCAGGCAGGTAAGAGAAAGAGGATCGTGAAGGGATACAAAAGCCACCAGTGGCCGCGCAGTCGAACAGTGCGCAACCACAGGACCGCCAGTGCGACAGGCACGAAGAACAGAAGTCTCGAGACCCGGGTGGATGAGAAGAAGGTGAGCACGTCATTGCGCAAAAAGGGCTCCGACAATTGCGTGTTGTACGGATGGTCTACCGAGAATCCGAGCCAGAACGTGACAAACAGCACGCAGAGCCCAAACCATCCGGGCCAGGTGCGGAGCGGTAACAAGGCTTCGCGCCGGCGCGCCGCAAAGAAGGGAAGGAACAGGAAGAAGCACAGAAATAACAAGAAGAAGACATTTCCCAGGTGCAAGCTGGTCGCTGGGTGCGCACCCGCATCTCCGATCGCGACGCCGCGGTTCGCCACCAAGAACACGACGAAGAGCACGCCGGTCAACAGAAAAACCCAGTACTTCTCGAGAGTCTGCTTGACGGGTGCCCAGCTCCAGCCGTTCTCCTCGACGTATGACCAAATCAAAACAAACGCGACCCAGACCACGTTGGTCTGTCTGATCAAGCAAGAGATGAGGCCAAACATGCCAGCTTGGCGAGGACGCTTCTCCGCCGCAGACAACACCATCAGTAAGACGAAGAGCAGCGAGGTGATGTCGGTATAAATCAAGAAGAACAGTGGGAAGGCCACGGGTAGGAACGCAAACTGCAAAGTGTTTGCCATCGGATTTCGAGCCTTCTGCGCCTTCGCGGAGAAATAGAAAGCCGCGACCGTCGCGAGACCGACCATGAAATTGAAGAAGCGGATGGTTCTCACGCTGAATGCGCCCACCGCCCAAGCGAGGGATCCGAGGAGCGCGTGATAGCCCGGAATCATGGTGAGCCTCGGGTCCAAGCGAGAATAACCCCTCGCGAAAATCACAATCTGGGGATAATGCACGCGTTCATCGACGTGCAGCGGGTTGTCGGAGAAGGCGACAAAGGCTGCGGTCGCGACGACGACGAACCCAAGAAGACCCCACGCCATGCGCCGCGACGCGTTCACTCGGTACAAGTTGATGCAGAAGGGCGAGACCTACAACTCCGCGACCCGCGAAACTTAGCCCTTTGGCTGATGTTCTGTAATGCAGCCCACATACTTCAAATGCAGGATTCTCAGACACAATAATTCGCCCCAATTTTGCATCGATTCGTCGCTTTTTCTTGAAAAGAAATTTCCGTTCAGTATAGCTTCGGCCCTTCAACGCCCTGACTAGATTGGGCAAGTCACAGAACAAGGAGATTTTGGTTATGCAGCGAATTCTCGCGATCTTTTCAGGCTGTGTGCTTGCGCTCGTCGTTGGCATTGCCTGCGGAGACACATCCGTGGACTCGACCACGGCAAGCCTTGAGTACGACGGAAGTGGTTCAGGCATGGGCTCCGGGTCAGGCATGGGCTCTGGGTCAGGCATGGGCTCCGGGTCCGGCATGGGCTCCGGGTCAGGAAGCGGCTCTGGGTCCGGCATGGGTGCAGACTGCACACCGGGCTTCTACAAGAACCACTCCGCACTCTGGGATGACATCGACGGCAATTGCGGGTCGAACAACGGGCAGCGGCACCGCAACTGTGGTCCCTCCCCGGAGCTCGAGCGCGCCTGCTGTGACGGCATGGAGTGCGATGACCTGCTCATGGACCTCCAGGCCGAAGAAGGCAGCGACGAGGCGATGCGCAGCGCGGCGAAGGCCTTCCTCGATGGCTGCTTCGGAGATATGTCGCCTTGCGACGACGACGACGATGACTCCGATGACTCCGATTACGAAGACTGAGCTTTAGAGCATCTAAGCTCGCGCAAGAAAGGCGGATCTCGGTCCGCCTTTCTTCATTTAACGGTTCGAATGCTAATCTCCACGACGCTTGAATAACCAGGTCCCCCAAGTTTCGATCCGCGCAGTGTATGCGAGCCTCGCTGCCGCAGGACTGAGCGTTGTTCTGGGCGCCTTCTTCGGCAATTTCTTCGATGGCGCGCCCCTCGGAAACGACAACTCTTCGCACTATGCCGAGATCATCTATATCGCCGAGCTGCTTCGTCTCGGAGAAACCGATTTCTGGTTCGACCAGACGAATCTCGGCTATCCGCTATTCCTAGCCTATCAACCAGCGCCGTCCCTTCTGATGGGTGCCCTAACGGCACTTTGCAAGCCACTGATCGAACCGATGCTGCTGTTCAAGCTCTCGGTGGTGACTGTCTGGGCGCTGATTCCATCAGCTTGGTATTGGGGTGGTCGCTGGCTCGGCATGAACCGACTCTCGGCTCTGTTCTTTGGACTCATGGTGATGTCGTTGAGCGACTTTCGCACCTTTGGCCTCGGCATGACCAGCGTGACCGCTACCGGTCTCTATACCCAGTCTTACGGCACCCTGCTCCTGCCGCTCGCGATGGGAGGACTCTACCGCTACCTCTTCGAGCAGAACGTCGCCGTGAAAGTTCCAACTCTGCTGTTCTCAGCGACGCTGCTTACCCATGCGTATTTTGGTCTCTACTTGGCGCTGGCGGCCGGAGTCATGGTCATCCTAAAGTGGGATGGTCTGGTTGACCGTGCCCGACGGCTTGCGCCGGTCTTATTGCTGTCCGGCTTGCTCACCGCTTTTTGGTTGGTCCCCTTTGTGCTCAACATCGAGTATCAAGGCGGCCTTCCGTGGAGAGGCAAGGGTGAGAACGGATATCCCGTGCTCGAGCTCGCCCGCCTGGCCGTCACGGGCCAGCTCTTCGATTATGGCCGCCTTCCGTGGATGAGCGCCTTGATCGTTGCGGGCGCCATCCTCGCCTGGAGGCGCCGAGCCGGAACATTCGAACGATTCACATTGCTGCTCCTGGGCCTGACGATCGTCCTGTTGCTCGGACGCACGACCTGGGGCCCGCTCTATTCGCTGATTCCATTACACACTGAGCTCGAGGTCATACGCTATCTGAACGGCGTCCACTTTTGCGGCTTGCTATTAGCCGGGCCTGCGGCCGCATTTATCCTGAAGCGCATCTCGGGCTGGATCGAGTCATTGCCCGGACCAACCTGGCTCTCCCCTCGGCGGACCACCTTCGCCCTGCTCGCCGCCGCGTTCGGAGGCTATCTATTTTCGGTTACGGCGAGCGCGGCGCATCACCTGAGGTCGGTCGATGAATCGGAGCTCCATCTCCCCCAGCTCGTGGCAGCGCTCCAAAGCGACGAGTCTAGCCGCTTTCTCTCACACAAGAGGCTCGGCACGGGGAGTCATTTCTACCTGAATCTTCTCCCAGCGTTGGCAAAACGGCCGCAACTCGAATCATTCTCGCGGGGATATCACGACACCCTCAGCCTGTACTACTTGGAGTATTTTGACTTCACCACCGCCGCGTTTCGCCTCTACAACGTTGGAGCGCTCGTCGCGCGAAAGAGCGCGCTCGAGAAGGTCCCCGATTTCATGACGCAGAGTTGGACGGACGGTGAATTCTTCGTCTACGAGGATTCGGGGGCGCAGGGGTATTTCGAATTCGTTCGAACGCCACTGACGTTGGTCGGCGGCCTGAAGGAGCTTCGGCCTCTTGCTTCCATCCTCAGCCCCAGTCTCTTCAACCTGGGCGTTCTCCCCCGCATTTCCGCCGAGCTGGACCCCGACGCGGACTCCCTGATCGTGCGACCGCGAGCCCACGCCGACCTACTAAGAAAGGGGCGACTGATTGCCGAAAATGAGAGGGCCGGACGCCTGCTGGGCCAGCTTCTCCTTCGCTATTCCGCTGAGACCGGGCGTTCCAAAGTTCTCGAGCAGAGCCACGGCCCCAATGAATACGCCGCGCTGGTCGATTCGAGAGGCGCCCCAGACCGCCTGCTGCTGAAGGTAAGCTTTCACCCGCTTTGGACCGCGGAGATCGACGGGAGGCCAACCCCGATTGACCACGTCGCACCGAACCTGATGGTGGTCGACGTTCCCTCGGGACAACATCGCGTTCGCCTTCGCTTCCGTAATCCCAATTACCAGAAAGCCCTTTTCATCGCGTCGGTGCTCGGCGTGATTGTATGGTGTGCACTGGGCTTGATTTTCCCTTGGCGTCGCAGGCACCAAGTCTAACGTGAAGGGCGAGTAAGTACTCCTCGACGGTCGATCCCTCGGTCATGCAAACCGTTCACATCGTCATCCCTTGTTACAACGAGGCAGAGCGACTCCCGGGCGAAGAACTGCTCGCATTTCTCGAAGCGAATTCATGGGCTTCGATTTCCGTGGTGAATGACGGGAGCGCAGATGAGACGCTAGTCCTCCTCGAGCAGCTGAAGGCCTTGGCTCCAGAACGGATAGACGTCCACGACCTCCCCCAAAACGTCGGCAAGGCCGAGGCGGTCCGCCGGGGCATCCTCGAAAGTCTGCGCCGCCCATTCGATTTCGTCGCCTACTTGGACGCGGACCTCTCGACTCTTCCCGAGGCCTTCGCAGACATGCTCCAGGCCTCCAGTCCTCGATACAGGTTCATTCTCGGTTCGCGCGTCCTTCGCGCGGGCGCGGTCATCGAGCGGAGTCCTCGACGCCATTATCTCGGGCGCGTGTTTGCAAGCGCTGCTTCCATCGCTCTCGATCTACGTTTCTACGACACCCAATGCGGCGCCAAGCTGATCGAGCGCGCGTTGGTCCAGCCGCTCTTCGCCGATCCATTCCTGAGCCGATGGCTTTTCGACTTGGAGCTCTTGATGCGTCTGAGGCGGCTTCTTGGAGAAGAGGAGTTCAAGAACGCCGTGCTCGAGGTTCCGCTGAACCGCTGGATCGACAGCGGCAACTCTCGGATTCGAGCACGAGATCTCGCCTTGGTACCGTACGAATTGCTTCGGATTAGGAGCCATTATCGAAGCTGAATGCGCTGCGCGCGCCTACACGTTGGCTTCCTCTCTGCTAGGATCGCGCTTGCTCTGCTCAGCGAAAAAATTGCCGGCCTATGACCTATTCTCTTCGTCGCTCCCTGACTGTGTACCTTCTCTTAGTCTTTATCGTCGCTGGTTGTTCGCCAGGATCGGACGAAGGCGCAAATGGAAGCGGCGGACCCGTAGCACCGTTCCTGGATGGGGTCTTTCCAAACCGGACGCCGAGCGGGCCAGGGAGCTCGGACTGGACGATCGTTCCGGCGTTTCCAAATCTCGAGCTCAGCGACACCTTGGTCATCTCGGCGAATCCGACCGACAATCGGCTCTACGTCGGTTCGCGTAATGGCCTAATCGTCTCTTTCGACAACCAGCCCAACGCCGACGCGACAGAGACGTTCCTCGATCTTCGTGACCGGGTCGCGGTCGTCTGGGACGGCGGTTTTCTGGGACTGGTCTTTCACCCAGATTTCGGTGACCCGGGGTCGCCATATAGCAAGACGTTTTACGTCTATTACTCGTCGCATTGCCCCCTCGGCGCATCCCGGGACGCGCCAGACCTCGAGGCCTGTAACGACGGATACCCAAGAACGTCGACCGAGGGCTTCTTTGGTACGTACCTTCGCCTCTCCCGGTTCGAAGTGTTTGAAGACGCAATCGTGGGGGACCCCAGCACCGAGCAGGTACTCATCAATATCCGGCTCTACAACGACTCCCATCGAGGAGGTGGAATGGTGTTCCGGAACGATGGCTACCTGTACCTTACGATTGGCGATCAGTTCCGTTTCGACACCGCCCAAGACATCGTCGACACGCTCGAGGGAGGCTCGTTGCGACTTGCGGTCGACGTGACCGACAACGGCGACGGCAGCTGGAGCTGCCCAGCGGGGAGCCATCAGCCGCGGCGAAGCTTCAATGCTGGCGATGAAATCTCCGGCAGATACTACTGCATCCCGAACGACAATCCGTGGCTCGACATCAATGCCGTCAATTTCGAGGAGTACTGCTCGATCGGACATCGAAATCCCCACCGGCTCGCAAGAGATCCACTCACCGATCGGCTCTGGTCCGGTGAAATCGGAGATGCATCCCGAGAGGAGATCAACGTCATCGAATGCGGCAACAACTACGGCTGGCCGTTCCGAGAGGGTTTGATCGCAGGGGTACGACCCGAACCCTCCTCGTACCTCGGGACCCTTACCGACCCGGTGATCGACTTCACGCGTGACCAGGCCCAGGCCATCATCGGGGGCTACGTGTATCGTGGCTCGAAGTTCCCGGAGCTGGTCGGGTACTATCTCGCCGGCGACTACGTCACCAACAAGGTCTGGGCAATCGCGCTAGACGAAAATACGATGACCGCGACAAAGCTGTACCTAGCCGATTTCTCCGCGGGAAATCTTGGGACCTGGGGGCAAGACAATGACGGGGAAGTCTTCATGGGTGACGTTGCTGGCACCGGGTCGCTTTACACACTCGAACCTATCGACGAGCCGGTCCCGGACGCTCCATCGCTACTTTCGCAGACGGGAGCGTTCACCGATCTCGCAGCCGCCGCCCCGAGCTCGGCTTGGATTCCCTACCAGTTGAATCAGCCGTTTTGGTCGGATGGTGCGCTGAAGTCACGTTTCATCGCACTTCCCAACGACGGCAGCCGCGACACCACGGACGAGCAAATCGCGTTCTCCGCCTTCGGCGATTGGACCTACCCTACGGGCACCGTTTTCATGAAGCATTTCGAGCTGCCGCTCGACGAGGGAGACCCAACGAATACTGTGCGCCTCGAAACCCGGTTCCTCGTGCTTGGCGAAGATCAGCAGTGGTATGGGCTCACGTATCGCTGGCGGCCCGACCGAAGCGATGCGGACCTGCTCACGGCCGACGAAACCGCTGACTACACGATTCGGGCCTCGGACGGCGGGACGCGGACACAAACCTGGCATTTCCCATCGCGGCTGGAGTGCCTGAGCTGTCACCGGCAGGGCTCTGGCGGTGCACTCGGCCCAAGCACCCATCAGCTCAACGGCGAGCGCACCGAGTCCGGAACCTCCGGCGGCAACCAGCTTCACACCTGGAACGACCTCGGGATGTTCTTTCCGCCCTTGAACGGGGACACAATCCCGATGCTCCCGAAAGCTCCATCGCTCGGGGACGTCGCCGCACCGTTGCAGGACCGCGCGCGTTCGTGGTTGGATTCCAACTGCGCGTATTGCCATCGGCCTGGCGAAGCGAACGCGGGCTTCGACGCGCGTTTCACGACTGCATTCCCAGCGCAGCAGTTCTTGTGGACGGGGGTGCGCAACGACCTCGGAAACCCGGACACCGTCGTGATCTATCCCGGCAACCCGATGCTGTCGGCACTCTGGCGACGAAGCGAGGCGGTCGGTCCGACTGCGATGCCTCCGCTTGCGAAAGCCCTTGCCGAGGAGGCAGCCGTCGACTTGCTTGAAGCATGGATCGAGCGCATCGACCCCGACTTGCCGCAAACGGGGCTCCACTATGAGTACTACGAGATCGCGGGCATAGCCGCTCTCCCCGACTTCGATGCGCTGACGCCGGCTAGCACGGGAACGATAAGCACAGCCGACCTCTTGGTGCGCGAGCACGATGACCACTTCGCATTGCGATTCAGCGGCTATCTCAGCATCGAGGTCGGGGGCGATTACACATTTTACACGAGGTCGGACGATGGAAGTCAGCTCTTCATCGATGGCAGCCTGGTCGTCGACAATGACGGGCTTCACGAAGTCGAGGAGCAGTCTGGTGTCGTCAGCCTGAACAGCGGTTATCATCGCATCGTCGTCACAATGTTCGAAGCAGATGGCGGCGAAATCCTGGAGACGAGCTGGGCCGGTCCTGACACCGTTGGCACTAAAATCCCGCTCGGTCCCGGCGGCCTCTTTCTCGAGATGCCCTCAGGCCCCGCGAACCACCCTCCCATGCTCGACAATCCCGGTGATCAGAACAGCCGGCAAGGAGAGGCCATCACACTCGACCTCAGCGCGACCGACGACGAATCTGCCACCCTCTACTTCGATGCAACCGGGCTGCCGGCGGGCTTGGCGGTTGATCACGATAGCGGACGCATCTCTGGATCCATCTCTATGTCCGGCGTCACCACGGTGACCGCAAGCGTCTCCGACGGCCCCGAGGTTTCAACTGTAAGCTTCGATTGGAACGTCGAGCCCGATTGACGCTGGCGACTAACTGGGAGCAAGAACGGAATCCCGTCGACCGAGGGAGCAAGCGCGCCACTACGACCGTTCTTCATTGCCTTGCAACGCCGCAAACAACGCGTGCAACGCCGGCGCCTCCGCAAGTTCGCTTATCACGGCGATTCGTGTCGCAGGTCAGTCGTCGGCATCCGGTCAGCCACGAACTCCGCGATCACGCCACGCGCCGCCGCGCCGGCTTCATCGTCTGCTGTTTCGTGGAACATCGCGATCACATGCGCGGACTTTTGTTGGTCGCTCAAGGTTCCGTCTTCGGCGATGTGAAGGAGGCGCCGGCGAAGCTTACGAAGGGCGTAAAGGGTTTGTTTCGCTCTCCAACGTTCGAATAGCTCCTGACGAAACTCGGCAGTTCCCTCGAGGAACCAGTTCTTCTCCACGCGGTATGGGTCTTCACCGCGCCTTCGCATCATAACGTCGGTGATGTCGAATCTGAGGGTGGCGCCTTGGCGATATCCATCATCGAATACGACCGAGCCATCCTTTTCGACGATTGCCTTGAACGCTTGGCCTCGGTAGCGATAGGTCCCATCTTGATGACGCTGGAGGCTCGGCACTTCGCGACGCGAGAGATAATGCTTGTCGCCAACGCCTTCGAAGTGGTTGGGCGTCTCGGCCTCGGTCTCGATCTCGCGCAGCCCCCCACCCTCGCCTTCTGAAGCTTCGCTGTGCGCGGTTCGTTGGAAGAGAACGAATGCGCGCGCCGCGCTTTTGGGATCGAGCTTTGTTCTCCGCAGAGCTTCTAATCGCTCGGCCGCTGCTGCCAGCGGTTCCGCCCCGACAGGTCGGTTCGGTGAGGCGGTCATGCGGGAGCGGCGCGAGGCTTCTCGCGGCTCGGCCGGCACTGGGTTCGTCGGCACAGGAGGCTCTGCAGTCGACGGACCGACCGAAACCGTACGCGCGGGGGGCTCGATCACGTTGAAGGTGACGTCGATCGGCTTCGACCCTGAAAAGCGGGCTGCCCCGGGCACGGCGTTCAGAATGGACAGCACGACGAGATGAAGCACGACTGAAGCGGCGAGAACGGCATTCCATCGTCGTGGCGGTTCTCGTCCGGGCGGTGGCACTCAGAGCCTCTCGATTGGGGGCGTGCCAAAGTCCGGACTATCCGCGCGGCTGAGCCTCCATCAGGTTACGAGCTCGACGGTATCATCGCAGCGAGGCCCGGCAACCGCAGGTCCAATACCTCGTACGGGGCGACGCGATATGCCGGTTGGGGGCGTGAAAAGCGTTCGGACCAGTCATCCGAGCGTTCGCTTCCAAGCGTCAACGGCTTCGCGATCACTCGGGTCGGGTCAGCCACTACGCGGGCGGCGGAGCTCAGGCCTGAGGTATCGCGCTAGGAACCCGGCTCGATCCGACCAGGCGGCGCGAGGATTCGTTTCCGTGACACCCTGATCCGAGCAGGCGCGGTGGATTCGATGAATTCGGTCAGCGTCTCGACGAAACGGTCGGGAGCCTCGCAATGGACGTAATGTCCGACCCCCTCGATGATTTCGAGCCAGCTCCCGGGGATTGCCGCATGCGCTGCATGCGCGTGCTTGACGGGGATGATGCGATCTTCGGCGCCCCAGATGATGAGCGTCGGAATCCCTGCGGCCAGGTAGAGCTTGTCGGCCGCGCTCACCGCTTGCCCGCGCGGGTCGATGACGGCACGCAGCGTGCGCAGAAAGGCGCGACGGGCGTCGACATCCCCGAGCGATGCGTAGCTCCGCCAGAGCTCGGGAATCACGGCTGCGTTCTCGAGCTTCTTGCGGAACACGACGCGCCCGACGGTTTCGACGACCCGCCGGATGGACGGAGCGCAGGCCACGAGTAGAACGGCCTCGGAGCCAGGAAGCGTGAGTATCCGCAAGAGGGGATTGACTTCAGAACCCAGCCCACCGGCATCGACCAATACCAATCGTTCACATCGCTCGGGGTACTGATACGCAAATTGCATCGCGATCCCACCTCCGTACGACTGTCCGACCACCGTTGCTCGTTGGTATCCCAAGGCCACGATCAAATCGCGCAGCGTGGAGGCCATGGCACCAAGCGAGTAGTCGCCCTTGGTTTTGTCGGACTTGCCGTGACCCAAGAGGTCGGGAGCCAACACGGTGAAGCGCTCGCTCAACGCCGGCATGATCTGCTTCCAAGTGCTCGCACTGCCGGCCATTCCATGAATCAGCAGCACCAGCGGGCCTGTACCAGTAAGCCGATACTTCAGGCATTTGCCATGAATCGTGAGCTCGTTGGGCTCCATCGCATCAGGCTCCTGCCACAGCACGGCGGCCTGCTCAAACCCAGCCTCTTCGCGGGAACCGGCGGGCGAGCTTGCCGCGACGATTGTTCTTCACTGCGCTGCGTCCTGCATCCTTTGCCGCGCCGGCTCCTTGCGCCACTCGATGCGAGCTCCTCGTTGCGCCAACTCATCTTGGATCTCGCCAAATACGCGCTGGTAGCGGTACCAAGGAATGGTGGTCCAAAGATGATGGACGAGATGGTAGTTCTGGCCGAGCAGCAATGCATTGAGAATGCGTCCCGGATAGACCCGTGTGTCGAGATAGCGCTCCTGGGATGCGTAGGGATAGTGGGGCAAGTAATCGAAAGCTAATGCCAAGGCTGCGACGGCGATCAGAGCGGGACCCAGCCAAACGACCGCGAGTGTCTCGAATGTTCCCGTTGCAGCAGCCACGATCATCGCGCCGACCAAGAAGAATTCCATCGCGCTGGCTTCAATGAGCTCCGAGCGGTCGCGCCACATGCGTCGGCCGAAGTACTGCCGCCGATATTCAAACACGATCGCCAAACACCAGAGAGGCAACGCCCACCTCGGACGCCGGCTGACGATCAGATCGGGATCGCGCTCGGGGTCATTGGTATGAGAATGATGTTCATAATGCACCGCACGAAAGAGGGGCATCGTGACCGTGAGCGGAAGGGCGGAGAGTCGGCCGAGCAGATCATTGATGAAACGTGATTCGTGCGCGGTGCGATGCATGCTGTCGTGCATCACCGTGAAGAGGAGATAGATTGATGCGGCGTTGATGGCAATCGTTGCCCAGGCTGGAAGCTGACCGGATAGATATGCTGCGGTTCCGGATGCCAGCCCGCCCAGCGCAACGATGAACAGCCAGCACGTGGGGTTCTTCAGTGTCCCAGATGGCGCGCCAACCCAGTCTCGTTGAACTTTGATCCTAGGCAATGCCATCTGAGTGGATCCATCGGATTGCGTCATAGCCCTTACCTTTCATGAGCACTGTTGGCTTTGCAGCACGTTGAGCACGGGTTCAAAAGCCGAGATGAAGAAGTCGACCAACTGATCCGGAGAAGCGCCGCCGGTCAGCGTCCATTCGGCGCAGGCGTTTTCGACGAGGCTCACCCATCCATAAATCGCAATCTGGGGCAGTGCGGCGGGCTGGTGGATGCCGAGGCGTCCGAGGATCCGGCTCATCGAGGAGACACGCACGCGATCGAGGAGCTCGTTCACCTCGGCGTCTGAGCCAAGGCCTCCCCGAACGAGTGCCGTGTAGATCGCGCCATGTTCCTGCACATAGCCGACAAAGCGTCTCACCATCACCCGGAACGCTTGGTCGAAAGGCTGATCGGCGGGCGGCTCGATGATCGCGATGACCTCGTCCGTCACCGCCCGGACGGTCTCCATGTAGAAGCCGCGCTGGTTTCCGAAATAGTGATAGAGGAGCCCCTTCGAGACGCCCGCCCGTTCGGCGATCGCGTCCATCGGCATGGCTTCATAGCCGTGCTCGGCAAAATGCAGCCGGCCAAACGCCAACAGCTGCTCCCTTCGAGCTTCGGTCGTCATCCGCTTGGGGCCAAGGTCCATGGGGAGCGAGTATCATCATTGTTGACGATTCGTCAACAGTCAGCCGCTCTTCGCTTCACGCTGGTGGCCGGCGCCTGAACTGCAGCGGGCACGCAGATTATTCGCGTTTTTTTGGGTTGCCAGAGCCGGCAAGGCACGAGTTTATTGGTTTTTTGCTCGGAACCGCGGGCTCCGGACGCTGGTACGAGGATCGCATGCATCCATGGGTGGAGGTTTGCCATGGGACACATGGGCCAATTGAAGGAGGAGTATCGGGCGCTGATGGACCGCCTCGACCACCACGCGATCGCGATGCCGAGGCCGGAGGATCAGCGCGCCCTCGAAGGCTGGCGTGAGCTGCTCGAGGTCATGTACACGCCCGAGGAGGCCGAGCTCGCGTCGCGGATGCCAATGGTGCCCACGTCGCTCCGCCGCTTGGCCCGGCGCTACGACCTGCCCGAAGAGGAGCTGAAGCAAAAGCTCGAGCCACTCTGCGACAAGGGGTTGATTATGGACCTCGTCAGCCCGAAGACCGGCGATGCCAAGTATCTCCTTGCACCGCCTGTCGTGGGGTTCTTCGAGTTCTCGATGATGCGCGCGCACGACATGTTCGACAAGTTGGCCGTCGCAAAGGCCATGGACGCCTACATGCATGGCGACGACACCTTCGCGCGAGAGGTGTTCGGCCATGACACCGTCGTCGGTCGCGCCATGGTGCACGAGGACGTGCTGGCGCAGGGCATTCCCGAAGTGCTGGACTGGGAGCGCACGACGCGGCTCATCGAAGAATCCAAGCAGATTGCCGTCTCGCACTGCTACTGCCGGCACAAGGCCGAGCATGTGGGCAAGGCGTGCGACGTTCCTCAGGAAATCTGTCTGTCGATCAACGGCGGCGCCAATTTCGTCATTGGGCGTGGCTTCGGCCGCCCCATCGACAAGCAAGAGGCGTTGAGCATCGTGAAAAAGGCCCGGAAGCTCGGGCTGGTCCAAATTGCAGACAACGTCAAGAACGAGCCTGCCTACGTATGCAACTGCTGCGCTTGTTGCTGCGGACAGCTTTCGAGCATCAACGACTTTGGGCTCAAGGCCGTCAACCCGAGCGGCTTTGAGCCGGCGCACCATCCCGACGACTGCAAAGGTTGCTCGCGATGCTCCCGGGCGTGTCCGGTCGCGGCGATCACGATGACACCGGCGCGGGCGGGAGGGCAACGCAAGAACGCACTGCACCCGGCCTTCGATTCGGAGCTCTGCATTGGGTGCGGCGTTTGCGCCACGACCTGCAAGCAGGATGCGATCAGCATGGAGCGCCGAGAGAACCCGAGCCACGTGCCCGAAAACACGATCGAGCGTGTCGTGCGCCAAATGCTCGAGCGCGGTCGGCTGGCCGACCTTCTCTTCGACGAAAGCGAGAGCCGTGGCGCGGCGTTCCTCAACCATGCCGTGCAAGCGATCACCAAGCTGCCTCCGGCCCAGCGGGTGCTCGCTTCCGATCAGGTGAGGTCGCGCTTCGTTCAATTCGTGGTCAAGAACGCGCCCGCCGTCGAAGCCTAGGCTCCCCCTAAGCAGGAGCGGAGATGAGTGATCCAGAGCGACACGACCTTTCAGTGGCAATGAGAATTGCCGACCGCATCAAGGAGATGATCGCCGGGCTCCGCCATGATCGCATCAGCGAATTGATCCGGCAGCATCTCCTGCAGTTTCGCTTGATCGACGGCACGGGCAGGTGGCAAGCGGAGGAGTTGGCGGCACTCGGCGACTGGCTCCTCGGCGAGGACCTGGACACGGACGACGCGCTCGAGCTCGTTGACGAAGCGGCTCGCTGCGCTGGGACCAACGCGTACCTGACTGAGTTTCTGGATCGGGCGAAAGGCGAGGCTTTCGATCGCCTGTACGAGAAGGTTCAACTGGAGGGAGCGATGGTTCTGCCCTCGGTGGTTACGTATGCGTTGTTGCTCGAGCGCCTGACTCAAGCGATGCGCAACGACTGGAGGCTCCTCAGAGCCTGCCGAGAGATTTGGATGAGAGCTCGAGACGCGGAGGGCATGAATAGCTACTTGACAATCTTCGAGCGCACCAAGGTCTTTTCGATTGACGTCGCGATCAACCGGGTTCTCGATTTTCACGAGTCAGGTACCGTGGATCCAGAGTTCACGAGAGTGCTGCTGTCGGTGAACATCATCGAAGCGATGCTCGAAGACCTCAGGCTCGGCAATCGGGCCAACGCAGCGAGCGCGTGGCCGCTGGTGAAGGACCGGCCCGGCTCATGGGATCGCCCGCCGAAGAAGCGCGCGGTAGCGGCGCGCTGGTCAGAGGACAGGAAGGCGATCGTGCTGAGTTTCGCGTTGCCGCGGAGATGGGCCGATTTGTATGCGACCTGGAATCTGGCGTTTGTCTCTCACTACGGTGATTTCCCGTATCTGATGGCGAAGCTGCTCATCCCTCAGGTGAACGGCTATCAAGATCACCCGGAGGAGTACATCTACAACCGCCTCTTGGCCTTGTACTCACAACTGCACTACACCGGCTTTGGGCGTGTCGATCTTGCGCGGCAGGGTCGCAATGCGATCGATTGGCACGACGAGGCGCTCACGAAGCTCTGGAGCAGCGTCAACCGGGAAAGCGCCAAGAAGTACTCGGAAGCCGTCGAGCAGATCGAGCGCGGGTCCCGCAATTCGGCTCTCCATATGGGCCGCTCGGCTAAAAGAGTGACCCTCGATCGAGCTGATGCCCCTGCGAACAGGCCGCACGTTCGGCGCTAGTTACTTAGCACCGACCAGAATGACGTTCCGACCCAGATGCGAAAAGCAAAGTCGACGTCCGCTCCCCCGTTGCCAACACCAATGCCGGGCCCGAGCTCGAACAAGAAGAACGGCGCCACCTTGGGTGCTGCGTTGATCTCGACTCCCATCCGAAAGAGGATGGGAATGATTCCCCAAGGGTCGACACCTTTCGCGAACATCAAGGTGAGGGGGATCGTTCCCCCAGTGACTACGCTCACGCGATCGTGGACGTCGATGGACACGGGAAACGCGAGCTCGGCTCGCACGCCGCCTGTGACACGCTGGTCTGAAGGTTCACCTGGAGCGGGCTGTTGGAATCGCCCGCCTTCGCTACCCGCGACCATCGCGCCCGGCGTGAACCGAATGCCCAGATCCGTGGTCGATTTCGCGTTCCTTCCCGTGTGGATGTGCCAGCGGAGCGGAGCATTGAACGCGAAGCCGACGCTCACGTCCGAGTACGCGCCCGACCAGTCGCCATAGACGAGCTCGGCGCCCAGGGCCCAGTCGAGGTTCCCCTGACCTTTGTTCCACCACTCGTAGAACAGGCTCGGCCAAGCGACGCCCGTGTTGTGTACCATTTCCGATTGAAGGCGCTTTCCGCCGATGGTGGACTGCGGCCCCGCGGATGCGGTGCTCGACATGGCAAGCACCAAGACCATGAGACTGATTGCTTTCATGGCGCAACCTTCCTTCTTCTCGTGCTTCGGTGGTGGGGTCATAGGGTCTCCGCCCGCTCCGGACAACACCGCAATCGAGGGCAGCTCTCGCGCAGATTCTGCGCGTACGAGCGATGAGCTTCCTCCGCTCTCCTTCTCGCGGTCGCGTGCCTCGCTCGGCGCCTCTGCGTCGCTTGCCGATTATGCTAGGTTTGTGTGCGACGCCGAACAGTCTCGACGTGAAGGAGCTGTACAATGGCGAACGAGAAGAGAACTACAAGCGTCGCTGCGTCGCGCGCCATTGGATTCGGAAAGTCCGTAGCGCTTTCGGTGTTGCTCACGGCCATCGTCTTGGCGTGGTTGGCCTTTCGCGAGGGGATATTCGATTCGCCTGAGTCGCTCGACGAGCAAGCTTCAGGGGTCGACGCGGGAGCGTTCGAAGAGTGGCCTTTCGTCGACGGCGGCGTGGAGGACGCGGGCGTTCAGGATGCGGGCGTCGAAGATGCGGGCCCAGCCGATGCCGGCACCCTAGACGCGGGCCCAGGCGGCAGCGCTGATGTCGATCGTCCGTCACTTGGCTTGGGTGGAATCGCGCGGCTGTCGGCTAGCAAGTTGTCGATCGACGACAAAGAGAAGCGAAACGTCTTGCGCGCACGGAGCGTACGTGCCGCGATCAACCTAGGCGCCATGCGGCGGGGCACCATTCGCGTTCCAAGGGGGCGGCTCGAAGGTGTCGAGATCACGCTCTACCGTGACGAGACTGGCAAAATCTCGATCGCGAATGCGTTTGGAGGCCCTCAACCCTCGGATCCACCCCAGGAGCCGTCGGAGCAGTCGCCCGAAGGCGGTGCTTGGCTCATCGGCGCAGGTCCCATCACGCTGAAGGAGGTCATCCTCACGCTCGGGTTCACCGCGACACCGGTGCAGTTTCGAGTCGACAGCGGCACCCTGCGTGTTGTTCGAGGCTCTGCGGACGCGGGTCCGGTGATCTACTTCGACGACATCGAAGGCGCGCTGCTCAAGCCGCAGGCACTTCCGAGGCCGATCCGAATCGCATATGCGAAGGGGATCGTGCGACTCAAAGGGCGCCCGCTCGTCGAGATGACCGCCCGAACCTGCCTCGGCATCAGCGAGCTTCGCATCGGCGCGGTCGTGCCCGCACGCAAGAAACCTGTCGAGCTCACCGCAACCTCCATCGGCGTCAGTAGCTTGCTCGGTCGGGTGGTGCTGCAGAGCGTGGCCCAGATCAAGCCCGACAAGATCAACTATGGCTGGGGCCTCGTGAAGCTGAAGGGGGGCCGCAAATGCGTGCAGCCGCCCACGCGGGACGCAGAAGATTGATGCTCGGCGAAAGCTGTGCTCTGCAGGGGATGATCAGCGACAACTCGGGGGTGCCTGCTCGAGCTCGGGTGGCAACTTCTCCCAAGGATACCCTGATCTTGCGCGATCGAACGCCGTGTCGAACAGCTTCTTCATGTACTCCGGGTCAAACTCTTCCCTCGATTTCTCCTCGAAGTCACCTGGGATGTACGCGAGATTGAAGTCCAAGCCGTCTCGGCAGGTTTCAAGATAAATGCGGTAGAGGTCGCCGATACCTTGGGTGCGGATGAGCGACTCGATCGAGCGGCCGGCGATGGGAAAGAGCTTATTCTGGACCTCCTCGTGCATCGGTTCGAGACGCGAGTTGCGAATGACATAGACCTTGGGCCGGCCGGGCACTTGGAGCTTGTCGAGGACGGCGTCCCAATCGAGACCCGGAGGATAGAGAAACACTTGCGAAGCGACTCCGCCATCGACGTGAAGCTCGTCAAAGCGCTGATCGCCAATCTCGACTTCGATGAGCACGGGTGGGAAGGCACCCGGGATAGACGCCGATGCGAGGAGAATCTGATGAATCAATGCCAACGCGCGTGGATGCCCGCTATTGGCGATCGCACCAATACGCCAGATCACGGGCCGCATCGAATCGAGGTTCGCAGTTCCGATGGAGAGCTCGCGGCCCTTGCGGTGCTCTTCGGCAATCTTTTCGATCATGTCTTGGTCGATATAGGTCTCGATCAAGCGCTGTAGAGGCTCGGTCGAAGTCATCGCATCACTGCGGAGACCTTTCAGGGTCCGGCGCTTTCTGAACACGGCGTCCGCAGTGAGCTCGCCGGTGATCTTCCTGAGCACGGGGTCGTAGTCAGTCCCCAGGAATGCAAATGGGGCAATGAGTGCTCCAGCGCTTATACCCGTGACCGCGGTGAACTCAGGGCGGTCGCCCGCCTCGGTCCAACCGAGGAGCAGACCTCCTGCGAAGGCGCCGTTTTCGCCGCCGCCGGAGATCGCGAGGTAGGTATGTTTGCGACCGTAGACTCCCGAGTAGCGCGCCTTCAGATCCGCAGCGCTTTGCTTCGACCAATCAGGCATCCAGGGCGGTGGTGCGTCACCCCAAAGGCGCGCGCGGGGGATCCCCAGAACTTCGGCGTCTTCCACGTGCTCCTTGGGCACTGGATCGCGTTTGGGAACGTGCGCACATCCGATCGACAAGGCGAGCAGCGAAAGCTGGAGCGCTGAAAGCAGGAAGGTCCGGGCGACCCAGGTCAGCACGGGAATCCTCATGCACGAATGGATACCATGTCAGGGCTCGGCCCCGCTAGGGACCTCCCCAACTTCGTTGTCCGGGCGCGGCGACCTGATCTTCGCGGAGTGCAAGACATGAACCACTACCGGAACCGTCTCGCCTCTCGCCTGCTGCACCAAGGTCTGCAGCTCTGCGATCTCGTCCGTTCCAATCTCGTGGTCGCTTTCGAGCAGAATCGCGATTCCACGCTCCGGCTCGACACTCGAGCGTGCCATGGTGATGATGTCGAGGCCGGGGTGCTCTGCGACATAGCTGTACACAGCGTCTCGAACTTCCGAGCTGACCGGATAGATCAAGGGTCGGTCCTGACCTTGCTGTTTCGATTTGAGCATGTTGAGGACGAGCGGCGCACTCAGCAGCATGGCTCCCATCACCAGCAAGATGACCGCTCTGCGCGCCCATGCTGGACCTTCTTCCTCTGCTTTCAACACGCGAACACCAAGCATCCGAAAGACTAGCCCAGCGCCCAAGGTGATCGCGACGAGGTTGGTCATCAATAGAATGGCCGCATTCCCGGCGATGACAGGAAACCCCGCCGTCAGCGCGAGGCCCACCACCGCGAGCGGAGGCACCAAGGCGGCAGCGATCGCCACGCCAGCCAGAGTGGATGCGACATTGGGACGACCCTGAGCGTACGCCGCAGCCATTCCGGAGGCGAGCGCAATCCCGAGGTCAAGCACGTCTGGGTTGCCGCGCGCTTCCATCTCGAGTGAAGGCTCGTAGCCGGGATTGAGAAACCCGAAGATGAGCGAGACGACGAACCCAATGCCTACCCCCAGCGCAATC
>Ga0209536_100003446_pt1 | contig 25413 bp, 20 predicted proteins | sample DeeMarSeWOR28_12_FD_187461 | JGI IMG/M metagenome (GOLD analysis project Ga0209536, IMG submission 187461) | Marine sediment microbial communities from White Oak River estuary, North Carolina - WOR-2-8_12 (SPAdes) (version 2) | ecosystem: Environmental > Aquatic > Marine > Intertidal zone >...
GATACCAAATATGGTCAGACCGGCAAGGGTGGTATCTGTACCTATAGAATCATAAAACCCGGATAGTATGGGAAACTGCGTCGGTTCGTCGCAGGGCCTGTTGATATTGCATGCTGTCGTTCCCAGAACCATACATGTCAAAAAAATAATTGCATTTCCCAGATTAAATTTCATACCACTTGGCTATTGAGGCCAAATTTAAAGATAAAATTTGGGTTTTACAGGGATCTGAGAAGCATGCGGCATCCAAATTGAAATAATGGATGGTCAGTTAGGTTTCTTCATCAGACGAAACGATGATTTTACAGACCATTATAATAAGCCACTACCTTTTTGAGGTCTTCCTGGTTATTTGCAGAGACTTTATTTTCCTTAATAAAAGATTTTATTTCAGATTCTTTATCGGCCATGAGTTGAAGGAGTTCTTTCTTGCTGGAAATCTTTTCAGGCTTTCCCTGGAAATGCATTAGAAAATAGGTGTCCCGGCTTGGTTCAAAACGGGGCGGTTTGGGATCCTGATATGGTTTTGCCGGAACAGCATCCATGAGGACCACCTTTCGTTTTAACAATAATTTGGTCGGGCCATTTTCGAGAACCTCATAATAATCTCCCTTATCGAATTTATCCTCCCCTTTCAAATAATACAAAAAAGTGTGATCACCATATTGGATCAATTCGATTCGTTCTTGATTATCAATCCAATAAACATTTTCTTTCACTATAAATTCCATTTCATCCGCATATATATTGTATCGGAGCTGCCCCTTTAACACAACATTATCCTTCGTAAAGATTTCACCCTCGATAAAATCATTATTCAAGTAAGGATCCCCGGCAATGTCAAGATACGGTTCATGGTAGGTCATAATCTGATTATGACGCGTGACATAATCCATTAAATCCAAAAAGGTATAATTATATCCGGATTGCTGAGCTGAAATAATGCCTGAGCCAATAACTGCCAACATGGAAAACAAGAGAAATATTCGTTTCATGTGTAATGATTAATTATTGATTATGATACATTTGAAGGAAAGTGTCGCGGTTCGGAATGGAGGACCAATTTTCATGCCAAATCACAAGTTTGGAGTCTCTATTTTCTTTTCTTTCTCGCTTTTCTTGTTTTTTTAACATAGTCCATTAGAAACATCATTTCCCTTGCGATTTGCCGACAGATCTCATCGTTCTTTAAGGTGCTGCCTGGAGAATTATCATAGATGTCGATATTATCATAATGCAATGTCAAAACTTTCTCGGATCCCGGGAATATTAAATCGCTCGTGTCAAGATCCCGGCTACACAGAACTGTGGCATATTGATCATCAGGGTTATTCCAGTAGTCATATTTTTTGGAGAATATAAACAGGTCATTAATTCGAAGACCCACGCTCACCAGATATACCGGATTTTCAGAGTAGGCTTCACCCACAGTGACATTAAAACCAGCTCTTTTTAATGATTCCAGGATCCTGTAATTGATTGAAGTTTCATGAATGCCACCTGAGAAGGTTTTGATATTTTTTATATTGTAATAATATGATGCGGTTTGTGCCCATACCTGGGCAAACTGGCTTCTTCGGGAGTTTTGGTTACATACAAATAGTAGTTTCACTGCATCATACTTTGACTCTGCTTCCATGACATATTCACCCAAAGTTTTAAGAGCTTCCTGGCGTTCACCAGGTATTTTTTCAAATTCTTTCTCCACAGATCCGCAATAATCTTTCAGTTTGGAATAGAATCGCTGGCCTGAAGCCTGGGAAGTGAATAATAAAATGGTGAGGAGAAATGCCATGAACCGTGAATCAGAACAGCAATATTTCTTATTGTACATGTCCAATAACTTTATGTGTAAAAATAGAAAATATTTTACAATTGAATTTTATTCTCCATATATGCAGATGGTATCAATGAATAGGATGAGGTGTTTGATTTTATTCTAATTTCATTCCAATCTGTCTCAGCCCAAAGACGGAGACGGTATGTTGCATTATTGATCAGAACCATTATCTTTAGTCCTCAATAGATAAGATTGACTATCAGATGAATAAATGATTGTTTATCTGTGCCTGGTTGTATCTAAAATATTGTTGAACAAAAATTTTCACGATCATGAGTGAATTATTTCGTCCCTCCAGGGAAGTGGTAAAAAATGCCCACATTAGAAACTATGAATCCCTGTACAAGAAGTCCATTAAAGACAGAGAGTCATTCTGGGCGATGGAAGCAGAGAAATTAGTCTGGCAGAAAAAATGGGATACGGTCCTTGATGACAGTAATAAACCATTTTATAAGTGGTTTGTTGGCGCCAAAACAAACATCATCAGTAATGCCATCGATCGCCATTTGAAAACGGCGGCGAGAAATAAACTGGCACTGATCTGGGAGGGTGAACCAGGAGATGTGCACACATATTCTTATCATGCATTGGACCGTGAAATTTCAAAATTTGCTAATGTATTGTTGGCTATGGGCGTGAAAAAGGGTGAAATCGTGACCATTTATATGCCCCAAATTCCTGAGCTGATCATTTCCATGCTGGCCTGTGTTAAAATTGGGGCAGTGCATAGTGTTGTGTATGGGGGATTCAGTGTAGAAGCTCTGGCCGAACGGATTGCCGATGCCGACAGCCGCGTCCTGGTGACAGCGGATGGTGGGTATCGCAGGGGTAAAACCACGGAATTGAAATGCATTGCCAATGAAGCCATGAAACGTTCTCCGACCATTGAAGTGTGCATTACTGTTCAGCGCACCGGAAAAGAATGCTATATGGAGAATGACCGGGATTTTTACTGGCATGATCTAATGAGTATGCCCATTGCCAGCCCAAACTGTGAAACCACCATCATGGATTCAGAAGATCCCCTCTTTATCTTATATACTTCTGGAACCACTGGAAAACCCAAAGGATTGGTTCATACACATGGTGGTTACCAGGTATATACTGCCACAACCCATAAATATGTATTTGACATAAAGGAAGAGGATCGCTGGTGGTGTGCTGCAGATCCGGGCTGGATCACCGGTCATAGTTATATTGTTTACGGGCCACTCATCAATGGTGCAACCATTATGTTGTATGAAGGCGCTCCCAACCATCCATATCCGAATCGCTGGTGGGCCATGATCGAAAAATACGGGATCAATATTCTGTATACCTCTCCGACAGCAATACGTGGACTCATGCGGTTTGGGGCCTCCTGGGTTGATAAGCACAACCTGAGCACTCTGAGACTGCTGGGTTCTGTAGGTGAACCAATCAATCCAGAAGCCTGGAAATGGTACTACGAGGTTGTGGGTAAAAGTAAATGCCCCATCATGGATACCTGGTGGCAAACGGAAACAGGTGGTTTTATGATCACGCCATTACCCATTACGCCTCTGAAACCGGGATCTGCCACAAAACCGTTTTTCGGAAATGAGATGTCTGTAGTGGATGAAGCGGGGAATGATGTCGCACCGGGAGAGGAAGGTACACTCGTGATCAAAAATCCATGGCCTGGGATGGCCCGGACTATTTTGAAAGATCCCGACCGGTTTGTTGAGAAATACTGGAAAGCTTATGAAAAGCAGGGGTGGTACCTGGCCGGAGACTCAGCAAAAATTGATGAGGATGGCTATTTTTGGATCATTGGGAGGATGGATGATGTGTTGAAGGTGAGTGGATACCGACTGGGATCGGCCGAGATTGAAAGTGCCCTGGTGAGCCATCCTGCCGTTACCGAATCGGCTGCCATTGGTTTGCCGGATGAACTCAGGGGGAATTCCATCCATGCGTTTGTCATATTGAAAGAAGGTTATAGTGCAGGCGATGCACTCGAAGAGGAATTAAAAGTGCATGTGGTGAATGAAATCGGTCCCATTGCCAAACCGGCAGAGATCATATTTACAGATAACCTGCCCAAAACCCGGAGTGGGAAAATCATGCGTAGGGTTCTGAAAGCCCGGGCCATGGGACAGGATGAAGGTGATTTATCCACCCTGGAAGAATAAATCAAGATCATTTTAGTTTAATATATATACTACCAATACTCAAGAATAATGAAAAAATCATTTGCAGGTTGGTTCCTGCTCATCATCATGGCCAGCATGTTCCTTGTAAATTGTAAAAAGAATAAAGAAACCCAATTTATTATACAGGTCGACAGCATTGTGGTTGCGGATACCATTACAGTAGGTGAAGAACTGGTGATTGCATTTTACGGTTTAATTGGTAATAATGGATGTTATTCTTTCTCGCACGTTGAGGACAATTCAGAAGGTAATGTGCTGGCGTTCACCCTGTATGGAAAGAATTCTGGTGCTGATGAATGCCCGCAGGTAATTGTAAAATTAGATGGGGCGACGATTACAGTAACCAATTTGTCGCAGGGTGACTATACCATTGAAATTACCCAACCGAACCAGACCAAGCTGATTGAAGAATTTTTCGTTAAACCTTCAGGAACCTAAAGCCGTTATGATTGAGGTATTTCCCGTTAGTACCAGGACCGGACGTTGTTATCTGGTGAAAGAAAATGCCTCATGGATGATGATAGATGCAGGTTATCAGGGTTCCTTTTCCAATATTCAAAAAGTTTTCAGACAGGAGAAAATGGATCCCGGAGACCTGGCTATTATTGTAATAACACATGTCCATCATGACCATGTGGGGAGTTTGGCCAGAATAAAAGAAATAAGTGGAGCTCCTGTTATAGTACATTCAAAAGAAGCCATCACATTGGAAAGAGGTGAGGTCCCCATTCCCGAAGGCACCATGTGGTTGAGTCGTTTTATGGCCCTTTTGGGCCGGACATCGATCAACAGACTTCTTGGTTATCAGCCGGTGAGGCCCGATATTCTTATCGAAGAGGCCACTTCATTACACCGGTTCGGTTTTTCCGGAACCATTATTCCAACACCAGGGCATACCGGGGGATCACTCAGTATTGTTTTCGGATCGGGGGAAGCATTTGTGGGGGATGCCTGCATCCATCTACCATGGAAACAAACCCTACTTCCATGGTTTGCAAATGATATTCCAGGCCTACTTCGGTCGTGGAAAACCCTGCTTAATAGTGAGGCAACCCGATTCTTCCCGGGACATGGAACTCCATTCTCCAGGATTAAACTGGAACAATCGTATCGTTTATTGCAAAAACAATTTGCCTGATGGCCATTTGATGGAATGGTTTTTGCGCTTGGAATTAACCGGTTTAATTATCAATGATTTGATAATTTTTCAAATTGGAATTTTAGATTTAAATTAGTGGTATTAAAAATGTAGATCATGAAGAGAATGGTATTTATTATCGTAATGGCCCTGGCTGTTGTTTCTGGATCGGCGCAATCAAAGGCTGAATTGAGAAAAGCACAAAAGGAAGCCAAAAAAGAACAGAAAGCCAAAGAAGAAGCCGCCATGGCAGTGTTAATTAAGGAATCGATTGAAAATCAGCAGTTTGTACTGGAAGCGGACTTTCTCTCAAATAAATATGGTGAACGAATAGTGGTTCAGCCCAATTTAAATTTTGTGGGTATTGATAAAGAGTTCAGCGCGTTCCAATTTGCCAATGGCCAGGATGTGGGTTACAATGGTGTTGGAGGTATCACCGTTGAAGGAAACGTACAAAGTTATAATTATAAGGTCACAAAAAAAGGGGTGTATATCCTGGAATTCAATTTGTCGTCCACAGCCGGTTCGGTCTTTGTCAATATGACCGTATCGCCAAACGGTATGGCGGATGCAACGGTGAGTTCCAATGGTCCGAATAAGCTGAATTATCAAGGACGCTGTGTTCCTTTGAGTGCCTCTAAAGTATATAAAGGAAGCCGGACATTTTAGGCCGGGAACCTGGTTTTGCAATCACACACAAGAATACTTTACTAGAACCCGTTTCAAAAACGTGGAGTCAGTTTATACATTTTTATAATTACGTTATGATCCGAAAACTATCTGTTTTACTATTGGTGTGTCTCATGACAGCCTCAGCTTTTGCACAAAGTAAAAGTGATGAAAAAGCTGCCAGGAAGGCAGCAAAAGAAAAAGAAGAAGCGCTGGCTGCCGCTTTGATCGATTCAGCCATTGCCGACCAGAAATTTGTCCTTGAAGCCGATTATCTGGCCAATCCTGATGGACAGCGGGTGGCAGTTGAACCCACTCTCAACTTCATTGGTGTGGATACTGAAAATGGAGCATATATGTTTGCTCAGGGACAGGAAGTGGGCTACTCAAGGGGGGGGCTCACTGTGGATGGATCGTGCTCTAACTTCAGTAATGCCAAGAATGAGAAACGGGGTTCCCATATAATTAAATTCAGGATTGCTGCTCAATCGGGTGAGAATATCACTGTAGAAATGACGGTCTCAAAAACAGGATATGCACGGGCGACCATCCGCGAGCAAAACGAGGTCATCCTGAGAGCGGAGGGGAACCTTGTTCCATTATCCCGATCCAGATCCTACAAGGGACGCTCCATATTCTAAACCGAAACATATTTGTGGGTGAATGTAGCAACAGCTTTTACAGATGGGAGACTATTCGAAGATCCCATTTCGATTACCTCCACAGGCCCAGGATCAATCCCATGATCATGAGCGCAACAATCAGGTAACCGGAGTGGATGAAAATATAAATCCATGACCTCTGCTCAAACATGGAAATGATGCCAATGCCCATGGCAATCCATCCAAACCCGGCCATGAATCCTGCAGTTAAACCCCAAACGGCATCCGTTTGTGGATCGGCCAGAAAAAACGCCAGGTTCAATGACATAATCAGTGAGAATAAAAAGGCAAAGCCGAAAATTTTACCCATGTTCCCTTTTTTGGCAGCTTCTTCCGTCATGCCTGAGGCTTTCATCCAGGCATTCCCGAAAAGTAGTCTGGAATACCACAGACTACCCACCGCAAAAGAAGAAATAGCAGCGACAATGACGGCCATAAAATTGACTTGTGAAAGATCCATATTGAAATTGTTTTAAGTTGAAATGATTTTAATATTTAGAATTGTTTTTTGAATCAGAAATTCAAAGCGGCATATTAAAGAAGACATTGAGGTCTTAAATATACTGATTTAATTAACTGGCCCTCCAGGTTATTGAAATATTTGAGAGATCAATTTAAGGCTTTCTGAATCATAAATAGAGATCCTTTAAACCTCTATTATGATAATAACGCCGGCCCATCGTCACTCTTTTAATCGGTGTTATTGTATGAATGTAATGAATGGAGAGGTCTGTGGGGATCATGAATAAAGTTCATTTCAATATTGGATTATACTGGTGGATATCTTTTGTTGGATTCAAAATAATTGTATCGAATCTGTCAGCGTGACTCATTATTGAAGGGAATGATTTGTATCTTTATTGATAGCATTATCCTACAAGGCTGATATCTATGGCTGGCTTAAGAAAAATACACTGGGCAACATTCTTCATATTGATGATTTTTTTCATCATATGGTATGGCACCTATAAAAAATCATCGTTAGCCGAAACGCCAAATATTCTGTTTATTGCAGTGGATGATCTGCGCCCTGAATTACCTTGTTATGGGGCGTCCGACATCCGTGCCCCAAATATCGAAAGATTGGCCTCCAACGGGATCCTGTTTGAACGGGCGTATGCGCAGATGGCTGTCTGCAATCCCTCCCGAATCAGCTTATTGAGCGGCCTCAGGCCCGATTCTACAAAAATTTACGATAATACAACCCATCTGCGGGAAACACAACCTGATATTGTCACACTGCCGCAATGGTTTAAAAATCATGGATACCATTCCGTTGGTATTGGAAAAATTTTCCATGGCATGCTGAATGATACTTTATCATGGAGTGAACCATGGTGGATTCCTTTCAATTTTCAAGAAAACCGGGGCTATGTTCTGGAGGTCAATAAAGCCATCGCAAAAATGAATCAGGGCCGCGGTGAGGCATTTGAACATGCAGACACATCAGACGCATCATACCCGGATGGAATGATCGCAGCCCGAGCCATTCAGAAATTATCTGAATTAAAGGATAAACAGCCTTTTTTCCTGGCTGTGGGTTTTCATAAACCACATTTACCATTCGCTGCACCTCAATCGTATTGGGATCTTTATAATCGCGAAGAAATCGAATTATCAGGTCTGCTGCAACCGCCACTTGGTGCGCCGGAATTTGCAGCCACAAACTGGGGTGAATTGAGAGCCTATCATGGCATTCCCAAGAACGGCCCGGTATCCGACACCATGGCCAGGAAGCTGATCCATGGCTACCGTGCATCCATCTCATTTATGGATGCACAGTTGGGAAAAGTGCTGGAACAACTTCGGTTATTAGGACTTGAAAAGAATACCATTATTGTCCTCTGGGGTGACCATGGTTGGAAACTGGGTGAATATGGTGCGTGGTGTAAGCATACGAATTATGAATTGGATACACGGACCGTGCTGATGTTTTCAGTTCCCGGCATGCAAGAAGAGGGTGTATCAAGTAATGCTCTGGTTGAGCTCATCGACGTATATCCGACCCTGGTAGATCTGGCCGGATTGAAGGATCCGGATCACCTTCAAGGACGCAGCCTGGTACCGCTTATTAAGGATCCGACAGCCAATGGATCATCAATAGTAACCAGTCAGTACCCGCGAGGCCAACTCATGGGATATAGTTACCGGACTCAAAAATACCGGTTGATCCTCTGGAAGGATATGGATCAGAATATTGTTGCTCGTGAAATGTATGACCACGATACCGATCCATTAGAAACGAAAAATATTGCTGAAATTCCAGGGAATGGCGTCATCGTGGAAGAAATTATTAACTTGCTGAAGTAAAAACTTAACGAATTTCTTGTGAAATGAAAGTTTATAAAACCAACCATTTTTGGGACTGGATCGATAGTCGGACACTATGGGCCATATTAATTCTGACAGGATTCATTGTATTTGGTTGTTCGAAAGATGAAGGCCCGGAAGTTGAACCCGAACGTGGAGATATCATTTCGGTCAACTATATTGCTTCTTATGCTGCTTCCTCCCTGGAAACCTTTATAATTGCGCTGGACATTGAGTTTGAAGGAACGCTCAGCCATTCCGTGGATGCATATAAATTTGAATATTATACTGAGAACGCAGATGGTGTTATTGAACTGGCTTCAGGAGCCGTAATATTTCCACAAAACGAAAGCAACTTACCACTGATAAGTTTGCAGCATGGTACTGAAACGAAGCGCGATATGGTGGCCTCTGCGGGCCCTATTAAAACACCTGAAGGCCTGGTTGGTCTGATTGGTGGGGCACTTGGTTTTGTAGTATGCATGCCGGATTATCTTGGACTGGGTTCTTCATTTTCCATCCACCCATACCAGCATGCACAGTCAACTGCCAATGCATGTGTCGACCTGCTCCGTGCGGTTAAATCATATTGTAATGAAGAGGCCATTATCTTGAATGATGATTTGTATATCAGCGGGTATTCTGAAGGTGGTTATGCCACCCTCGCATTACATAAAGATATTGAAATGCATCATGCAAATGAATTTCAGATTACCGCCTCAGCACCACTGGCAGGCTCTTATGATTTAAAAGGAACAGTTGATTCAGTCTTAAATGAAATGTCCTATCCAGAACCCTTATTTGTTGGTTTTCTCCTTACTGCATACGACGATGTATACGACTGGAACCGACTGGATGATATGTTTATGGCGCCCTATGCCAGCCAGATGACCACATTGTTTAATGGAAATTATACTGCTTCGGAGATCAGCAACGTATTGCCAGCTACTATTGACCTTCTTGTCAAGGAGGATTTTATCAGCGGATACCTGAATGGATCAGATATGGAAATAGTGAATGCCATTGAGGAAAATACGCTTCTCGATTGGGGGCCGGTGGCCCCGATCCGGTTTTATCACAGCAATGGTGATGAGATCGTCCCCTATGAAAATATGATTACCGCTGCACAGAACTTACGTGCAAATGGTGCTACAAAGATCGAAACCGTGACCATTGAAGGGGAGGCACATACCGATGCAGCCTTTGTAGCCATTCCAATGGTGATGGTTTGGTTTGATTCTCTCCGTGTGGCCAGATCCATGATGTATTAGAAATCTAGATGTGAATTGATTCTTTATGAATTTCTTCAAGAAGGTATGAAAACAACGTTTTATATTTTAATCATTCTGTCCGGATTATTTTCAGGGTGTTGGAATAAGCCCGGCAAAACCAGGCAGGACATCCAGGATATAAATCAGGTAGAAAATGCTGGTGAAATACAGATTGATCTGCCACCGGTTGAAATAAATATTTTGGACCGTGCCTGGCTGCTCCTGGAAATGGATGAGCTGGATCCAGAGGTCCGGCGACAGATATGGATACGTTTTGATTCCGGTGAACCGTTTCGATTTGTTGGATACTCCAGTTGTAACCGTTTTTTCGGGACGTATGATATGAATGGGCATAACCTGGTCATGAGTGATATCGCATCTACAAAAAAAATGTGCCCCGGCATCAAGATGGAGGATCTGTTCCTGGAAAGACTGGACAGCATTCGTCGGTTTGAAATTGAAGAGGATCGATTGATACTCCTTGATGACCGGGGGCAACGGTTGGTTTTTGAAGAAACCGAATTGGATCAGGTAGAACGGTGAAATATTACAACCTCTGATATTCAAACACGGTGAATCCTTTTTCACCCATTTCATTATAGAAGTTTAAAAACCTGAGCTTGTAGTAGTTCCCACTTACACTTCTGATAATATGATTTATGGTGGTATCCACAGTGTAAACAGACTCCAGGGTTTCAAAATCAATTTCTACATCTTTCCACAAATGGCCTATGGTATCCTGTTTTGAAGAATAGCCAAATAAGGGAATATCTTCGTATTGGATTTCGTTGAATTTAAAAGTCGTATCAATGGCGGCCTCCACACCATTGGGATTCAGTAATATCCCCTGCACATAATAGGAATACAAAGTGCCATTTTCATCCGGGGTGTACCCTGTATATTGTCCGAAATGTAAATCCCATTGGTCTTTGCGTGGCTCCAGGCTCATAACCGATCCACCATTATTGAACGACAGGGCAACGTAATTGATATCAGGATTTTTTTCAATATCAACGGTATGGTCATCTGAGCCATCCAGGTTCGCAAAACGCACATTATAAACGCCGTTATCCAGGCTCAGAAACTGCACTTTTTTAAAGCCCAGTGTATTCCCTTCCTGGGTGTACCCCCGGTCAATGATATACACATTATTGGCGTAGGTAGGAGGATTGGTCGATGTGTCGATCCATTGTCCAATGGCTGTGGAATCTAAATTGCCACCGGATTCATCCCAGTCCCAGATCTCCGATCCGGTAAGACCATTCACCGAGGTAAAATCAATATTTCCAAGACTTGTGGCCCGCATTCGAGTAGCGGCATTCAGTCTTATATGCCACCCATCAGGGGTACACTCAAAACCCAAATCCCACACCAATTTGTCATTATAAGATATGACCTCACCTGAATCCAGGCTAAAATAGGCCTGGTGGTAATAGATACTCACTGGCATTGAATAAATATTCGGATCCCCTGGTTTCCGCTCGGGTAATGGGATAATGACATCCTTATCAACAAAGCACGAAGATATGGCCAGTGCCATTATGATCAGGAGTATCATCTTTTTGAAATACATATTGTTCTTGTTGAATTTCATGAATTCACTTATTAAACGTATAGGTGATCTTTAGGAAGAAAGTCCGTCCCCAACCTACAGGACTATTGAGACCACCCGATCCGTGTCCCGTACCCCCGCCCCTCGATGATGCCAGGATCGTGGTGTTATTAAAGAGGTTCTTGCCTCCGGCTGATATGGCCAGATGTTTGTTAAACAGCTGCTTGGTCAGGGTGAGATCCAGGGTATGGTAAGGATCCAGGATACGCTGTTCAATTACGTCTTCACCAAATTCATCCTGACTGGTAAATAGGGAGGACGATCTGCCGTTATACTTATAGTACAGTGAAATCAGGATTTCCGGGCGCAGGAAATGATACGATGCATTTAAGGTAAAATCAGTACTATACAGATAATCTGCGAGATATGAAGTATCCTTTTCAAACACATTCCAGGTGGCTGATTGATCGTTAAACGTACTGTCTTTTACAGAGAGGTAGACTGTTTCTGAAATGCCTGTCAGGGCAATACCAGCCTGTATTTGAAGGTGTGGAAACAAACTGTAACGCGCCGTGAAACTTCCACCCAATGTTTTCCGTTTGTCCAGATTGACATTTTTGTAGTATAAATCTTCACCGGAAATGTTCACAAGGGCAATAACATCTTTTCCATAATTATAGAAAAAGCTGGTCTCCAGACCAATGCTCTGTTGATTGGAATTTTTGGAATATCCTGCTGAGAAGTTATATGAATCACTGGTTTCAGCTTTTAAAGAATCGTTTCCATGGATATTGTGATTGGCATCCACAAAGTCCAGGTACAACTCTTTCAGCGAGGGAGCCCTGAATCCTTTTGCGTATGATGCTCTGAAATCCAGGAGGCCAAACATCTGCCACTTCAGGTTTATGGATGGAATGACAGGGGCTTTGTATTTGGTATTGTATATGAACCTCAACCCGGGCTGAACCAGGTTGGTCTCATTAAATTGATATTTGCCACTGAGAAAAATGGCATAATCGCCAATCCTGGTATCTGCACTATCAGCCATACGCTTTCCGTTCCCATTATCCAGGTTGATATCAAAACCGGCCTGGAAGCTCAATCTTTCGGAAAGACCTTCCTGGCTGTAAAATCCACGTAAAAGAAGGGAGTTAAAATTGGTGGTATCGTGATCCTGGATATTTGATGACAGGTTCTCATCGAGCGTCGTAAAATCTTTGATGTAGGTGTTTTTGGCACGGCTGTAGGTTGAATACGCTCCAAGGAAGTCAAGGATCCCGCCATTAGATAATTGTTGGTTTAGATCCAGGCTGTTCGTGGTTCTAAATGTATAGAAATACTGGTCACGGGCAATTATGAAAGTCGGTGAGGCATTAATGGGACCTAAATGCTGTATGGTTTCATGAAATATCTCACCATTGTATTTCAATTTAAAATTCCCTTGTCTGAAGATATAACCGAGACCACCGTTATACTGGAGTTTTGGTTTGTATAACGGCGTCCGGATACTGTCATTTATTGAATATCCAGTAAAGAATTTACGGGCTCCATTTAGAGAAAAGCTATGTTTATTTTTATTTAACGATACCGCACCATCGAAATTATAAATCCCAACCGATTCATAATACCCGTTTATTCTGGCTGTAATGCGCTTATTAAGGTTTTCTTTTGTAATGAGGTTGATGGTCCCGGCCAATGCATTGGTGCCATACACCACCGACATCGGTCCTTCGACAATTTCTACATGTTCGATATTGCTCAGATCCAACTGCGCCAGATCGATGTTCCCATTCATACGTCCGATTACCGGGACCCCATCAATTAAAATTTTTACATTTTCACCAGTCATACCCTGCATGGCCAGGCTGGATCCCAATACGCCATCCTGTGTGACCTTGATGTTGGTTTCCCCGGAAAGCAATTCTGCCAGATTACTGGATGCTTTTTCTTCAATGGTCCTGGACCCAATGACAGAGATCTTGTAAATGGATTGGTCAACCGGAACCGGTTTGTATTGCCCGGTCACGACCACTTCTTCAACTTCAAATGAGGTGGGAGTCAAAAGTATGGTCCGTGATTCTCCAGGCAGTAAAGTATCTGACAGAAGTGCGTATCCTATAGAGCTGACCGAAATCAATACCATTTTGTCAAGCTGACATTGGGCAGTACCATTGTTATCGGTAACGGTTCCGGATATCTGGTCGCCAGTCTCCAGATCATAGAGAACGATGTTGGCAAACGCACATGCCTCGCCGGTTTCAGAATTCAAAATCCGGACTGTCGTCCATGAATCTTGGGCTCCCAGTGTGGCTGAACACATCAAAAACAGTATACCAACCCTGAGGGTATGAATCAATCTTCTTCTCGCAGCGTTCACCTTCTTCAATACGGTCATTAAATTAATAGAGCAAGGGGGTATCACATACCCCGAGGCTCTGCTCCAATATATACTATCGGTTGACTATGAACTTTTTACTCTCACGTTGAATCCCGTTACGAATCATGAGTATATACATCCCATTATCCAGGTCATTGACGTTTACAATATGTTCCTGGTATCCATTCAAGTTTACTATCTCCTCATACATTTTCTTACCAACGGCATTATATATTTCAATATGAGTGTCTGTGTTGGGTTCAAAAGAATAGGCCATGGTGATCTGGTGGGTTGCCGGACTTGGATAAATTTCAAAATCATTTGTTTTTCTCTCTATCCGAACCACCTTGGTGAATGCACCATTCGCAATCAGGGGCATGCTGCCCGGTGTACAGGTAACCAGGTCGTCTTTAACGCGGACCTGGACGTGACCTTCATCATGGTTTCCCTGAATGGGTTGAGGATTTGCTGTGACGGCCTGCCAGGTGAAACCGCTATCTACAGAATATTCATAATAGGAAATATCCAGGTAATTCGGAACCCAGGTCCATCCAAATGTATTTAATGCGTCATCAACCACCGGATCGGTCGGTGCAGCCACACTATCAATCCGGTTAATCATATCCTGGTAAAAGCTTAGATTTCCAGTTGAGGACCCTTCAAATGATTCGAAATCGATCCGGTAAATCTGCCCATCAGGCTTCTCCACGAAATGAACCAGGCTGTCGACAATAAAATAGGTGAATGTCTGAAAATCCAGTTTTTTCCAGTCAGCCCCGATACCCAGACGATGTCCGTCAGAGAAGTCCACACTCAGGTAGCATGTGTCCTGTGGAGGATCCGGTAAATGTTTCACCCCGGCGGTGAGGTCGAAGTTGGGTAAAACACCGGTCATGATTTGGAAGAAGTCCAGTTCGTTCCAATAAGAAGAATTCACCCATCGTGTAAATACCAGATCCCATTCAGTCTTAGGAGGTTCAATATCAGCAATGGAGTCTCCCCGAATAGAGTAATAGATGAAATTCTTTGTATTATAATCTTTTGCCGGCAAATGCACCGTGACAGAATCCGAACCATCCAGGTTGGCATAATGAAACACAAACTTCACCTCGATGGAAAGCAAGGTGTCCATCCAGAATTTCTTCACTGTTCCATCGTCCCATTTCAGGAGGTATAATGAGTCTCCAATGACATTGTGGGTGATTGCGTTATAGACACCCCATCCATAATCGGGGTGACCCAGTGCATTGGTCGAAAAGGCCCCTTCTTCCCAGAGTGAATCAAAATCAAACATGGCCTTTCCGAAAAGTTCGGGATCATTCGACCAGCCAGCCGTATCCATGGCCATCCAATGAGCTGTTGTGGCGGTGGCTGGATAATTATATAATTCCACACCAATGGCACCATTGGTCCGGATATTAGAATTAAAAGCAGCGGTTGTAAATGCAATATCCCATGATGCCCTGGCCACTTCCTTTACAATGCCCGTCTCCAGGCTATAGAATACATCATTGGCATAGCCTGGTCCGTGAGAAACTTGCACCAGGTTTTGAGCCAGACCCGTGCCGGTCATTAGAACTGTTATCATTCCGGCCAGGAGGCTTTTTCTCAGAGTAGAGTTTTTCATATGCATACCATTATTAAATTGTTAATTATATCCTACTAACGTGTTCGCGTCATAGATGGTGGAACACACAATATGTAACTGGCAGTATTAATATTTTCTTCTTCCAGTTCGCTCAGATCTTCCTGCAACACATTGGCAATGGTCAGTATTTTCAGGTTGGGATGATCCTGTAAGATGTGCCAGATGATACCCTCGAAATTGTTTGAATGATAACTCCCATTATAATGAATGGACAGTGTACCCTGGCTCCAATACTGCATTATATAGTGGGCCATGGTGGCATCCTTCAGGGCTTGAGCTTTCGGGAAGTTTTCATTGACATGGCCTTGCATGCCTTCCATTTCCAACATGTCCTTATAGCATTTTACTTCCGGATCATATCGTATCGGTAGGGGAGGGAGAAAAGTTTTGGCTTCTAAGGACAGGCTGTCCAGGACCTCGAACCCTTTTTTGTGTACCAGTGAAGCATACCGCCTGGGAACATTGGATGCCACGAAAACCAAATCATTGGATTTTGCGAATTCCACAAGGGGTTTATAATCGGTTTTATAATTTGGCCAGAGGCGCGCTTCTGATTCGAAACTACTTTGCGATATCTGGTCATTGAGGTATTCATCCAGGATCACCTGATTGTCGCGTTCAAACATTTCAGCGGCCATGACCAGGTTTTGTCCCTTCAGCCTAAACAGATCTTTCGTGATCTCAAGCTCCAGCCAGTGCCCGATGGGATTATCGTGCAATTCACCAAAAAATACCAGATCTGCTTCAGCGAGTTCATTCAGCATTTTCTCGTATTTTACTGGTTTACCTTCCCCATTAAAGAGGCTATAGGCCGGTTTATCGTTTTTGAATGATAGGCTGATACTAACGGCCAGAAAAAGGATTACGTATGGTTTTTTCATGGGAGTCAATGAATGAATTTTATTGGTTCTCAAGCTGAATGAGGAATATTTTTTTCTCGCCTTCGCGTACCACATCAACAGACACGGTTTGACCGAACTTTAGTTTCGACATCCGGTCCATATACTCATAGATATTGGTGACAGGTTTTCCCTCTATGGCTACGATCCGATCTCCTTTTAAAATGCCACCCAGGTCGGCGGGTCCGCCAGGAGAAACAGCATCCACGCCCAGTCCGTTATTTTCGGTCTGGGTAAAATTGGGCATGATACCGAGCCGGACACCAGACCTTCTGCGCGGGGATGTTTCCTGCTTGGGACCGGCTTCCTGAAATACCAGGGCGGTTTGGCGGTTCAGGAGTTCGTATCCAAGGTCGAATACAAAATCATCGAGTGCTTTCAAACCCTCGAAATTGATCCTTTCTGGCACATCATCAGGTGTATGGTAGTCACCATGTGCACCGGTTGAGAAGAAAAACACAGGAATATCTTCCACATAAAATGCAGAATGGTCGGAAGGTCCAAAACCATTAGACGACATGGCCAGTTTCAAATCATGTCCTTCAACAAGTTCCGTCAGGAGGGCCTCTGTCTCTGTGGAGGTTCCTGTACCACCTACCATGAGTTCCCTGGTTTCTTTCAGACGCCCAACCATATCAACATTGACCATGGCAACAATATTTTCAATATCGATTAAGGGGTTCGCTGTAAAATATTTTGAACCCAAAAGACCCATTTCTTCAGCCCCGAATGCCATTACAACGACACTGCGTTTTATTTCAGAACGCATGGCGGCCAGTTTTTCGGCGATTTCTATGATGGTGGCCACACCAGAAGCATTATCATCCGCACCATAATGGACTGCTATTTCTCCCAGGGCTCGTGAGCTGGAGTTGGCCCCCCCCATACCCAGGTGATCATAGTGTGCTCCAAAAACCACCACCTCATTGTTTAATAAAGGATCATTTCCCTGTAGGAAACCAACCACATTCTGAGTATTTACCGCGATATAGTTGACCTCAGAATGACCTTTTAAACTGGTCCGGCAATCAAACGAATGCGGTTGCCTTTCCGCAATTAATTTGGACTCCAGGTCCTCAATGGTGGTTTCCGATTTGGATAAAATGGCGTTGGCAAAGGGCCGGCTGATATGGAATGCCGGCAAACCGGAGTTCGTTCCCATCTGGTCCGGCTCCAACCTGGTCAGTCCATCCCGGGCATCCAAAGTGCTGCCGGATACCAGCAGGACACCCGCTGCACCATGGTCCTTTGCCGCCAGTACTTTGCTTCGATCCTGGCTGTAGGACAGGTAGGGACTGTCTTCATTTTCAGGTTCGGGATCCCCTTTCAGTATGAGCGCCCATTGCCCATCCAGGTCCATCCCGTCAAAATCGTTCCACTTCAAACTATCATTCTCAATTTCAAATCCAAATCCGCAGAAAACCACATTGGCATCCAGGCTGCCATTTTCCGAAAAGTTAAATGGAATGAAATCCTTTTGAAGTTCTCCCTCATAATCATCTGTATGCAATGCATTGCCCTCACCAGGCTCAATTGATGTGATGACCTCAAAAAATTGAAACCCCTTTTCACCAAGCAATTCAAAACCAAAGGATTTGAATTGATCGCGTATATATTCCGCTGCTATCTGGCCTCCTGGAGTACCCGGTTTTCTGCCTTTCAATGAATCTGAAGCGAGGAAATTTATATGTTCATTCAGTTCAACGAGTGTAATTTCTGGATTATCAATGAGCACCCTCTGGCAGGAAAAAAGAAAAATAACAGCACTCAAAAGAAGGATCATTCTTTTCATTTAAAATGATTTAAGATTAATTAATTTCGTATCTTCATCAAAGGTGGGCTACCGTACCCCTCTATCATCCGATTACGATTCAAAAATACTAAATTTATTATTCGGCCATTGTTTTAGGAAACGAAATATGATAGCGAAACCATTGATATATGTCATTCGCTGCATGATTTTTGTCAGACGATTTCTGTAATTAAACCTGCACAGGAAATGGAGAACGCAAACATCCTGGTTGTTGGTGCCGGAGCTGTTGGTGGTGTTACGGCTGCCGTTTTAAAACGTTCCGGATTTGATGTGATGGTGGTGTGCAAATATCCTGATCTGGCGAAGACCATTTCCACGAAAGGCCTTCGGGTCAGTGGTGTTCATGGTGTTTTCGAACAAATCATGCCGGCGGTAGCTCAAGTTTCAGAATTAAAGGGAACCTACCAGTTGGTGATGATCGCTACAAAAGCACCTGAGATGGTGAACGTGGCCAGGAACATACATCCTTATCTGGCACCGGATGGATTGGTGGTCTCAATGCAAAATGGCATTTGTGAGGATACCCTGGCCGAGATTCTTGGTCGGGAGCGTGTGGTCGGTTGTGTGGTCGGATGGGGAGCCACGATGCATGAGCGGGGATGGGTAGAAATGACCTCCACAGGAGAGTTTGTCATCGGATCTCTGCCTGGGGTGAAGCCTAATCATTTAGAACCCCTTCGTGAAGTTTTAAATCATGTGGTTCCAACCCGAATATCAACCAATATATATGGACACCTTTTTTCCAAGCTGATCATAAATTCCTGCATCACGTCAATGGGTGCCATATCTGGGCTCAAGCTGGGGCCCATGCTCGCCAGAAAGAAAGTCCGCAATCTTTTTATTGAGATCATGAGGGAATCCATGGACGTCGCAAATGCCATGCATATATCGGTAGAGGTGTACGCAGGAAAACTGAATTATGAGGCATTCCTCAAAGGTGCTGGATGGTTTGCCAGACTCCGCCGACATGTCTTTATCCGCATCATGGGTATCAAGTATCGAAAATTGAAATCGTCCAGTCTACAGTCCCTGGAACGGAAACAAAACACTGAAATTGATTATCTTAATGGTTATATTGTGCAACAGGCCAGGCATTACGCCATAGCTGTACCAATAAATGAAAAGATCACTAAAATGGTGAAAGCCATAGAATGTGGTGATTTGGATATCCGGGCGGATAACCTGAACGAACTGGATAATAAAGATGATTAAAAAGCTGGCATGAATCTGACAAATTTTTTTTGCTGACAATAAAATTTCTTACCAAAACAATATCTTTTATGTCACAGAATTATGTGTTTTTCGTTGGCATTCTATTGCTATTCAATGCATGTCAAACACCAGAGTCTGATTTGATATTGGTCAATGGGGAAATCTATACCATGGAAAAGGATATGCCCTGGGCCCGGGCTATGGTTATAAGTGGCAATACCATTACCGGTGTTTTTGAAGAGGATGAGCATGCCCGAAAATATATTGGATCTGATACCCGGGTGGTGGACCTGGAAGGTCGGTTTGTGGTTCCGGGGTTTATTGACGGACATGTGCATTTTAACCGTGCCGGTGCCCTGATTAATGATGCCAACCTGATGGCCGTGGCAGATGAGACCGGTCTGCAAAAAGAAATGTCCCGTATGGTTGACGTACTTGATGATGGTGAATGGATCACTGGAGGATTATGGGGAGCATATGAACGATGGGCTTACGGAACATCAGAGGCAGAGGAATTTCAGGAACAGCGGTGGGAGCCCGATCGTTGGATGATAGATGGGATTACCTCTGATAATCCTTGTTTACTTAATAATTACGACTACTCAATGTACTTGGCCAATAGTCTCGCACTGATGATGGCCGGATTGGAATCTTCAGCTCTGGAGGGGATGAAAACAAATGAACGCGGTGAACCAACAGGTCTCATATTCAGGGGCTCACCCGCTCTTGATCGGCTAAACGCTATAGTAACGGAAAAGTCGCTTGAGCGGTTGCTTGAGGAGAACAGGGCTGCACTGAAGAAATTAAGGGAGTCTGGGATCGTGGAAGTCCATGATATCGCCCAACCGGATCAAACCAAACGATTCATTGAACTGGAGGGAAATGGTGAACTCACATGCCGAATATGGCTCCGGCCTGACCTGTCCAGGGGAGAAGAGTTAAAAGGCCAGGGAGTGACACCGGGAATGCATCCCCTTACCAAACAACCCAGCCAATGGCTTCGTTATGGCGCATTAAAGGGATATATCGATGGGATTATGGGAACACATGGGGCACTTTTTTTTGAACCATATGACGATCAGCCAGATAATTATGGACATTATCGTAGGCATACCAGTGACGACCCAACAATGAAAGAAGGCAACATGGATAAAATGTATGATCTGATCCGGGTGGGATACAAGGCCGGTTTTGTATCCAACGTGCATGCCATTGGCACCAAGGGTGTGGCTTTAATGCTGGATACCTATGAGCGGCTGAAGAATGAGATGGGCATTAGTCTGGCTGGTTTTAGGGTAATCCATGCTCAGGTGATCCGGCCTGAGGATTTTCAACGGTTCCGGGAACTTAATGTGATTGCCGAGGTGAATCCGTATCATATTAGCGATGATATGCGTTGGATGGAAGAGCGGATTGGTCATGAGCGGTGCAAAGGGGCATATGCTTTTAAATCTCTTCTGGAAAATGGAGCGATGCTTTCTTTTGGAAGTGACTGGCCGGGCACATCTGCTGCCGAGTATTATGTGCATCCCAAATATCTGCTTCATTCTGCAGTCAACCGGACCACCATCAATGGAACCCCTCAGGGTGGATGGTTTCCGGAGCAGAAAATATCCATGCATGAAGCCCTGAAAGCCTATACCATTAATAATGCCATAGCTGCTTTTGAAGGGCATCTGAGAGGAAGCATTAAAAAAGGAAAATTGGCCGATATTGCCGTATGCGACCGAAACCTGATGAAAATTGACCCGAAAGATATTTTGAAAATGAATGTGGTTATGACCATCGTTGATGGCCGGATCGTTTATGATGCTTTATGATCAGTATGCGTTCTGGTTGAGTTCAATTTTATTAAAGTTTCAAACCAAATCTTCTTATTATGCACATTCGAAAATTCATTTTTTCTATACTTTGGCTTACCTGGTTTATTGGGTCTGCCTTACATTCTTGTGCCCAGGAGCCAAAGGGGGTCCTGATCCCGGAAAATGCAAATGAAGCCCGTCTGAATCGGCTTCAACCACCTGACCAGATCATGGATACACTGGGTGTAAAATCCGGAATGGTTGTGGCAGAGATCGGTGCGGGACGTGGCCGATATGTCGTACAATTGGCTGTTCGTGTTGGAGCGATGGGGAAAGTCTATGCTGAAGATATCGATGCCAGATCCCTGGAATATCTTAAGGAACGGTGCAGACGCTGGGCATTGAATAATGTCGAGACCATATTGGGTGATGTTACGGACCCCAAACTTCCGGAAAATACCCTGGATCTGATCTTCATAATCTCTGCATATCATCACTTTAATGATCCTGTTGAACTCATGAGGAATGCGCGTGCAAGTCTTAAACCGAATGGTGTTCTGGCCATTGGGGAATGGCTGAAGTCAACCTCTCCTGAGAAAGTTGAGGCTCAGATGGCAGAAGCGGGATATCAACTTGAAAGGATCTCAACCTTTCTTGAAAAGAACGACTTGTATATTTATCTGTTCAAGATCGATCCGGATAAGACAGAATTGGAATCCGGGAATTGGCAGTGAAGATTTGACAAGATTCATGAGGAAAATATCTGTAGATACCCCATTCAGGATATTTCTGTTTGTGATCTGCTGTTGATCCTTTTGGCGATAGCTTAAAGGACCGGACCATTTGGAAAAATTTCTAAAGAATGATTATTGAACGACGACGAATCGTCCGAACGGAATCTTGCGCATATCGAAGAATTACCGGTGAACTGGGCACAGCGATCTCCCACCTCCATTATCGCCTTCGTTAAAACTACGGCGATCAAAAAAAGCTGTGTCGGACAGGCATGCGCAAAGCGGGTCATTCCAATTGTGTTCCCGATAAAAGCCAGTTTATTCAAGAAAAATAAGGCTCATTAATAATCCATATCTTTGCAGAAAGCCATGCACGTGGGTAGACGTAAGAAAAAACCATTGCCACTTCTTGAACACATCCCGGTCATTGACCTGGCAGCGGAGGGTAAGGCCATTGCAAAGTTTGGTGATATGATTGTATTTGTAAGTCATGCAGTACCAGGCGATGTGGTCGACATCCAGATAACCAGGAAGCGACGCCGATACTATGAAGGGATTCCCAAACGATTTCATACTTATGCAGCAGACCGCGCTGAACCTTTTTGTGAGCACTTTGGTGTATGCGGTGGCTGCAAATGGCAAAACCTCCCATACAGTAAACAACTATTTTACAAACAAAAACAAGTTGCTGATCAATTGCAGCGCATTGGCGGTATCAGACAGGAAGTCCTGCAGGAAATGAAGTCCATAATAGGATCCGAAAAAACCCGTCATTACAGGAATAAACTGGAATTTACTTTTTCCGACAATCGCTGGATGACCGAGGAAGAAATGAAAACCGATATACCATCAGGCGACCGACATGCCCTCGGTTTTCACGTCCCCGGCAGGTTTGATAAAGTTCTGGACCTGCAGAATTGTTATTTACAGCCGGAACCCTCAAATACCATTCGCAAATGGTTCAGATCTTACACCAGGGAACATCAGTTCAGCTATTTCAATTTGAAAGAACACCATGGCTTGATGCGAAATCTCATTATTCGGAATACCACGGTTGGTGAAAACATGGTTATCGTCGTATTTTATGATGATAAGGAAAAAGATAGAATCCAGATATTGGATGCATTCAAAACGTCATTTCCCAAGGTGGATTCGTTGATGTATGTCGTGAACCAGAAGGCCAATGACACCATTCTGGATCAGGATATACAATTATATTCTGGTCGTGATCACATTTTGGAGCAGATGGATGATCTGACATTCCGGATCGGACCGAAATCATTTTATCAGACCAATTCTGAACAGGCACATACACTGTATAAAGTTATTCGGGAATTTACAGGATTAAGGGGCCATGAAACGGTTTGGGATTGGTACACCGGGACCGGGACCATTGCGAATTTCCTGGCTTCAGAATCAAATCTGGTATTGGGTATAGAATCGGTGGCTGAAGCCATCGAGGATGCGGCAATAAATGCCCGGGTCAATGGGATTACCAACACACGGTTTTTTGTTTCCGATATCAAGGATATTGAATCAGGTCAGATCATCGATCAGTATGGGAATCCCGATGTGGTGGTCATGGATCCGCCTCGGGCCGGAGTGCATAGCAGGGTGATCGAGCATGTTTTAAATGCCGCGCCAGGCAAAATTGTGTATGTGAGCTGCAATCCGGCTACCCAGGCAAGAGACCTGGCACTTCTATTGAATGATTACCAGGTTAAAAAGATCCAGCCGGTTGATATGTTTCCTCAAACCCACCACGTTGAAAATGTCGTACTTTTAATCCGGAACAATAGCCAGGAACAGGATGCATCCTGACATTCATTCAATGCAACGGGGAGTCATATTATTTAGACCTTAAAATCCGGATCTCCCAATCTGCCCTCAATGTTACTCAGGTGTTTTTTCTCCGGGCCAGATCTTTTTAAAATCTTGCCAGTATTCCTTCACGGATATCTTCATGTCCTTATGAAGAAATAGTATGCCGATCAGGTTGGGTATGGCCATAAGGGCAATGGTGATATATGAGAGGGCCCACACAATGGTCGTATCGGTGAAAGAGGCAAAAAAGAAGGCCACAACATATACCAGGCGGTAATAGATATCATACCTGGGTCCAACCAGGTACGTGATGGCCCTTCCTCCATAATATGACCAGGATATGGCCGTTGAAAATGCGAATAACAATAATCCGATCGAAACGATGTATTGGCCCCAGTCACCCATAAAGCTTCGTTTGTAGGCTTCAGTTGTCAGGGGTGCACTGTGCATCAGAGATTCACCCTTAACGATATACATGGTCGACTCATCCACTTCTTTCCCATCAATGATCTTAATATCCTTGATTTTACCTTCAATTACAGGAATGGTGCCACTATATAGCTCCACATCGGTTGAAAACCTTTTTGGACTGATTTTCTTATAGAATTGGTAGTTTTCAGCAACCGAATGGGAATTGATAAGAGTGATCTCATTAATCATTTTTCCATCCTCAATGATCAGGTTCCCAGTGAAAAAAGGTAGTTTTTCTTTTCCATGGACATGCAGAAATAGTTTGTTATGTTCGGCTTCATCAGAATCATCATATGTCTGGGCAAGAAATTCCATATCAGCCTGCTGAAATTCATTGGGAAGTTTCTCCTTCCATACACCTGATGAGAGTATCACCAACCCGGTCAGTGAACAGATAATAATGGTATCGATAAACGGTTCCAATATGGCCACCATACCTTCCGAAACCGGTTCATGAGCTCTCGCTGCAGAGTGCGCAATGGGTGCCGATCCTTGCCCGGCTTCATTGGAAAACAGCCCCCGGTTAACACCATTCGCCAATGCAATGGCAAAACTGCCGCCAAGGAATCCGCCGGCAGCCGCTGTCGGATTGAATACATCGCTAAAGATCGAAGCAAAAGAAGGTAATATGTTATCAATATTGGAAAAAATCACAAAAATAGCACCCACGAAATATATGATGGCCATCAGGGGGACCAGGGTTGATGTCACCTTGGCAATACGTTTGATTCCGCCAATGATAACCATTCCAAGGAGAACTGATAAAATGGCCCCGGTCACAATGTGACGGATACCAAAAGTGGCAAAAATGGAATTTGAGATACTATTGATCTGCGGTAAACTGCCGGTTCCAAAAGATGATAGAACAGTCGCTATGGCAAAGAAGAATCCAAGCACATAACCTGTTTTAATCATTTTACCATTTTTTAGTGGAATATTCAGCCGCTTTTTCATGTAGTACATGGGACCACCGGATACAGAACCATCCGGCAATTGATCGCGGTATTTATGAGAAAT
>Ga0209536_100003447_pt1 | contig 25410 bp, 23 predicted proteins | sample DeeMarSeWOR28_12_FD_187461 | JGI IMG/M metagenome (GOLD analysis project Ga0209536, IMG submission 187461) | Marine sediment microbial communities from White Oak River estuary, North Carolina - WOR-2-8_12 (SPAdes) (version 2) | ecosystem: Environmental > Aquatic > Marine > Intertidal zone >...
AGAACATGGGCGCCCAGATGGTCAAAGAGGTGGCCAGCAAGACCTCGGATGTGGCTGGTGATGGCACCACGACGGCAACCATTCTGGCTCAGTCCATCTACCGTGAAGGATCAAAACTGGTAGCAGCAGGCCACAACCCCATGGCTCTCAAGCGGGGTATAGAGAAGGCTGTTGTCGCTACGGCGGAAGAACTCGTGAGGATCAGCAAACCCACCAAGGACCAGAAAGAGATCGCCCAGGTCGGCACCATCAGCGCCAACAACGACGAGACCATCGGCAATATTATTGCCGAGGCCATGAACAAGGTGGGCAAGGAGGGCGTGATCACCGTGGAGGAGGCCAAGGCCATGGAGACCACTTTGGATGTGGTGGAAGGCATGCAGTTTGACCGTGGCTACATCTCGCCCTACTTTGTCACTGACGCCGAGCGTATGGAAGTGGTGTTGGAGGAGCCTTACATTCTCGCCCACGAGAAAAAGATCAGCAGCATGCAGGACCTTCTGCCTTTGCTCGAGCAGGTTGCCAAGATGGGCAGGCCGCTTTTGATCATTGCTGAGGATGTCGAGGGTGAGGCCCTGGCCACGCTGGTGGTCAACAAGCTCCGGGGCACCTTGAAAGTGTGTGCGGTGAAAGCACCTGGTTTTGGTGACCGGCGGAAAGCCATGCTGGAAGACATCGCCATTCTCTCCGGTGGTCAGGTGATCTCTGAAGATCTGGGTATCAAGCTGGAAAATATAAGCGTCAACGATCTGGGTACTGCCAAGACGCTGCGGGTGGACAAGGACAACACCACCATCGTGGACGGCGGTGGCACTCGCGAAGCCATTGAGGGTCGGGTCAAGCAGATTCGCGCTCAGATTGAAGAAACCACCTCTGATTATGACCGGGAGAAATTGCAGGAGCGCTTGGCCAAGTTGGTTGGCGGTGTGGCGGTGATCAACGTGGGGGCTGCCACCGAGACCGAAATGAAGGAAAAGAAAGCACGAGTTGAGGATGCTTTGAACGCGACTCGGGCTGCGGTTGAAGAAGGGATCGTTGCCGGTGGTGGTGTGGCCCTGCTCCGCTGCATTCCCGTGCTGGACAAGCTGAAGCTCGAAGGCGAGGAAGCCTTTGGGGTGAATATTGTCAAGCGGGCGCTGGAGGAGCCGGTTCGGCAGATTGCCAACAATGCCGGGCACGAGGGCTCGGTTGTGGTTGAGCGCCTCAAGAACGAAAAGGGCGCCTTTGGTTTCAATGCCGAGAGCGAGCAATACGAGGATCTCACCAAGGCGGGCGTAATTGATCCCACCAAGGTGGTGCGTTTTGCCTTGCAGAACGCTTCCAGCGTGGCTTCGCTGCTCCTGACCACCGAGGCCATGGTGGCCGAGAAACCGAAAAAAGAGACAGCGCCTCCACCCATGCCTGGTGGTGGCGGTATGGGCGGTATGGGCGGTATGGAAGGTATGTACTAAGAGCCTAACCCTGGAACCCTGGCTGGTCCTGTTGGACAGTTGCACAATATACTACTTTGCAGGGCCAACCCGAGCAGAGGTGTGGATCTAATTTTGCCAAGTCAGAACTGGGCCCACACAGCCGGCCTTTTTTATCGGTCCGTGTGGGCCCTTGTTTTATGATTCTTCCGGAATTTGCTTGGATGAATGTCTATGAGCATCGATTCTCTGCCATCCAAGCAAATTCCGGAAGACATTCATTTTGTTGGATAAGCTCTCAGCTGGCCGAAAGCGGCTTAATACTACAACTCGGAACGGGGAATGGGGAACGCGGAATAGTGACAATAAAGACGCCAGTCTCCTGGGTTGCTTACCTGGAATATTGCGAGTTCCGCGATCCGAGTTCCGCGTTTTTGATTCTGGCATCCAGTGGTTCCTGCATGGTGGTTGGGTCTCCGTGGGCGCTACGCCAAACCGGACTCTATGTTTTTTTGCTTGCCACTTCTGCCCTTGTCAGCTATAAAACACTACCTTGAGGAGGATTGATATGGCACGGGTCACTATCGAAGATTGTCTTAAGCAGGTGCACAATCGCTTTCTGCTCGTTCACCTCGGAGCCAAGCGGGTAATTCAGCTGCGCAAGGGAGCCAAACCCCTTTATGAGGCGCCCAAAAACAAGGAGATTGTGTTGGCGCTCCGAGAAATCGCAGCGGGCAAAGTGGATTTTGAGTCAATAGAGAAGATAGAGCTGAATGAGCTTTCTCCCGGAGCTGTGGGGGCCCACGAACATCCTGAAGAAAAAGACACCGCTGCTCAGGAGGTCCAAGAAGAAACACCAGTGTCGGACGGGGAAGACAGCGGCGGCGAGGAAACTAAACAAAAGGATGCGACAGCGGATGAGGCTGACTGAGCTGTTGTGGCCTGTGCTCGGGTTTCAACTACACGGTCAAACCGGAGTTGCCGGAGGCTTTCGCATTGTCCGACAAGAAGCTCCTGAGTTGTCTGAAAAAGCGTGACCTGCTCAATAGTGACAAAGCAGGAAAGCCTGAACTAATAAAGTTTGGCGAACGCTACCTCCATGAGGGCAGGCTGTCTGACACCATTGATTTCTTTGAGCGAGCGGAACATGTTGAAGGGCTGACCCAGCTCAAGGATCAATGTGTTGCCGAGGGAGACTACTTTTTCTTACTTCGGCTAGCGCGGATCCTATCGGACTCCCCTTCCCCCGAAGAGTGGATGCGTTTGGGAGACAACGCTCTGGCCTCCAGTAAACTGCTGTTTGCTCGTTCAGCCTACCTAGCGGCAGATTGCCAGGAGAAAGTGGCGCAGGTTAAGAAACTCCTCCAGCTTCAGACCCAGCAGAAAGAGGGGGACAAAGATATGCTCCATTGATTGACAATCCCACGCACTTCCACTTTAACCGTAGCTAACCGTCACCCCACTTCTCCTTTCGGCCGCCTCCATTTTCTTCTAGGCCGTCTATAATATTGACAAAGTCAGGCTGAATGATTAAAGACATTTCACGCGGCCAATGACCTTTTCCAGGATTGGGAAAGACCACTCGGAGGTACGCGTCCGTTTTTTGGGGTAGTCAACTCCTCTGGAATTCACAGACGATCGGACGGCAGGGGCGGATTGTTCCATTCATTTCGCAGGAAAGTAGCCTGATGACTAAGCGGGACTATTATGAGGTTCTCGGTGTGGACCGGGCTGCCTCAAATGAACAGATCAAGAAAGTTTACCGAAAACTCGCACTCAAGTACCATCCTGACCGCAATCCGGGGGACAAAGAGGCTGAAGAAAAATTCAAGGAGGCAGCCGAGGCCTACGAAGTCCTGCGGGATGCGGAGAAGCGCCAAATTTATGACCAATTCGGCCATGAAGGTCTCCAGGGGACCGGGTTCACCGGGTTTGGCGGGTTTGAGGATATCTTTTCTGCATTCGGTGATATATTCGAGGGCTTCTTCGGCTTCGGACCGCGCATGAGAACTCAAAGGAGCGCAGCACGACCAGGAGCTGACCTTCTTTATGATCTTCGGATAAAATTCACCGAGGCGGTTTTCGGCACCGAAAAAGAGATCGAGATACACGCCAGGGCAGAGTGTGAATCCTGTGGAGGCACAGGCCGTGAGCCCGGTACTGAAGAGGAAGTGTGTCCACTCTGCAACGGCCAGGGTCAGATTGTCCAGTCCCAAGGATTCTTCAGGATCAGCACAACTTGCCATCAATGCGCTGGACATGGCCGTGTGGACACCAATCCTTGCCAACCCTGCGCCGGATCCGGACTGCAACAAATCAGCAGGAAAGTCTTGGTCAAGGTACCGGCTGGTGTTGACACGGGCACGCGTCTCCGCATTCCTAACCGGGGCGAGGGAGGCTATCGGGGCGGCCCTCCGGGAGATCTCTATGTACGATTGCACGTAGAACCACACGAGTTTTTCGAACGGGACGGCAGTCATCTGTATTGCCAGATTCCCATCTCCATGGTGCAGGCAGCCTTGGGGGACACTTTAGAACTTCACACCCTGGATGGCACCCGGAGCGTCAACATCCCCGCCGGCATTCAGAGTGGCGAGTTGATCCGGTTGAGAGGAGAGGGTGTGCCCAACTTGAGAGGTTATGGTCGGGGAGACCTTCATATCGACATTCAAGTCAAAACCCCAGTAAACCTTGATAAGCGTCAGGAGGAGTTACTGCGAGAATTTGCCGAAATAGAAAAGAGCAAGAAACGTTCTCACAAGTTGTTCAAGTTTTGGAATAGGGGTGGAAAGAAGACCCAATCCAAGTCGAAACACTAGAAACTTACTGCTACAATCAAACTTCAGAGGATCTTAGAGAGGAGCTTGACTGATGAACGCTTGGCAGAACCGGCACAAGCAGTTTGATGAGCTCCAGGCCACTGCGCTTTTCTGCCCGAAATGTCGGCAGGCCACGCCGGTGAGACAGCGTCTTCTTCTTTTTCTTCCGGATGGGGAGCTTCATGAGTATCTCTGCCAGTACTGCTCCACTTCCGTGGGTACCAAGAAGGTGAGACAGCAGCCAGAATTGCAGATCCTAGCTCACTGAGTATCTGCGCACTCTTCGCGAACGGTGGTCTGTGGACCACCATTTTTTTGCATTGGCGCAAAGCGCAGCGCATGTAATAGCAGGCAGCAGGTATCCTCAAGATATAGACGAGAAAGGACGCTGATGCGGGCTTAGGGAAGGCCACTCACCATTCTTAAAGTCTCAACAAGTCTCAACGAACCAACGATCCCGATAGAAAACTATGGACAGATCAACGGACAAACTTCCAGCTGTCAGCTGCATGCTGGATGATACGCTCTGCGCTCTGCGTCAGCGGGAGGCTAACAAACGTGATTGAAGTGGAAAACCTGACCAAGTTTTACGGCACGTTGCCCGCTCTGCGTCAAGTGAGTTTCACCGTTGACCAGGGAGAAATTGTCGGGTTCCTTGGCCCAAACGGGGCGGGCAAGACCACAGCTCTAAGGATTCTTACTTGCTTCATGCCGCCCACTTCGGGAACAGCTCGGGTGGCTGGTCTTGACTGCCAGCAGCGCTCCCTGGAGGTCAGGGCCAAGATTGGCTATGTCCCGGAGAACGTGCCCCTCTACATGGATATGACCACCCACCGTTTTCTAACATTTGCCGCAGCCGCAAAGAGAGTTCCCCGCTCCCGGCAGAGGAAGGAGATCGGACGGGTGATGGAAGTCTGCGACATCACCTCAGTGGCGGATCGAATCATTGGACACCTATCCAGAGGATACCGCCAGCGCATTGGCATCTCGCAGGCCCTCCTGAATGATCCACCCATCCTTGTCCTGGATGAGCCCACCATCGGTCTGGATCCCACCCAGATCGTCGAAATTCGGTCTCTTATCAAAGAGTTAGGCACTGAACGCACAATCATTCTCAGCAGCCACATTCTCCCCGAGGTCAGCCAGATTTGCCAGCGCATTCTGATTATTAACAAAGGGCAAATTGTTGCAACCGACACTCCTGCGAATCTCACGGCCCAGTTACAGCGAAATCTCCGAGTGCACCTGGAGGTGGAAGGCCCTGAAAATGAGGTTCTGAAAAACCTAAGCGGAATGGCCGGCATTTTGGATGTCAAGCCAACTGACGGTCCGAACACTTATCTAATCGAGACCAGGCGTGGCGAAGATCTACGCCCTGAACTGGCTCGCACGGTGGTTGAACATGGCTGGCGTTTGCGAGAGCTTAAACTGCAGGATTTGAGCCTGGAGGACATTTTCATGCAGTTGGTTACTGATGAAGAGCCTGGGGAGGATGAGGAATGAAGGGAACCTTCACGGTCTACCGCAAGGAGTTGTATCGGCTTTTCGCTTCACCCGTATTTTACGTAGTTGCCTTCATTTTTCTGGCCCTGGTGGGATATTTCTTTTATGCCTCTGTGGCCTACTACTCTCTCGTTAGCTTCCAGGCCGGCAGTGAACCTTTCCTGGCTCAACAGCTCAACCTCACTGACATGGTGCTTGAGCCTTTTTTTGGGAGCATCAGCATTGTCCTGCTGCTCATGGTGCCACTGATCACAATGCGTCTTTTCGCAGAGGAAAAAAAGACTGGCACCGCAGAACTTCTTTTCACCTACCCCATCTCTGATCGGGGCGCCGTTCTGGGCAAGTTCTGCGCGGCTATCTCTGTGTTGGTTCTGCTGTTGGCAGGCACTCTTCCCGCCATGATACTGCTGGAGGTTCTCGCCAGCCCCCCTTGGCCGACCATAATTGGTGGTTATCTCGGCCTATTGCTTATGAGCAGCGCATTTGTGAGTCTGGGCCTACTTGCCTCTTCGCTGACTGAGAACCAGATCATTGCTGGGGCGTTATCCTTTGGAGCCTTGTTGCTGCTTTGGATCATTGGCTGGGCGGAGTCGCTGGCCAGCCCCATTTTGGGTAGCGTCTTCAAATACATCTCCCTGCTAACTCATTTCGACAATTTCGCCAAAGGAATTCTGGATTCTCGCGACGTGCTTTACTACCTGCTCTTCATCATTCTGTTCCTGTTCTCCACACTTCGGATTCTGGAATCTCGCCAATGGAGGGGATAATAGGATGACCCAGAAGCCTGCAAAACTTACTCTCCTGTCCAACACCGCCTTGGCCTTTATTGCATTCGTCGGTATTTTGGTGCTTGTGGCATTTATCGGTCAGCGCCATCCAGTTCGGCTGGATCTCACGGAAAGCAAACGTTACAGCATCTCAGACCAGTCCCAAAAGATCGTCCAGTCGCTCGAAGACGACATCCTCGTCAAGGCTTTCTATCAGGAAGCCGACCCCAACCGGGACCGGACCCGTGACCTCCTGGAGACTTACCGCTACCACTCCAAAAAGGTTAACTATCAGTTCATTGACCCCGACCGGCAGCCGAGTCTGGCCAAACACTACCAGATTCGCAACTATGGAACCCTGGTCTTGGAAGGCTTCAGCAAGACTCAGAGCATAACCACAGCCGATGAAGAGAGTATTACCAATGCCATTCTGAAACTGGCCCAAGAGCAGCAGAAGGTTGTCTATTTTCTCACCGGTCATGGTGAAAGGGATATCAACAACTTTGACAAGGATGGCTATTCCACCGCCAAGAGTGACATCGAAAAGGAGAATTTTCAGGTGAAAACACTCAACCTGCTGGTGGATCCGAGAGTTCCCCAGGATGCAGCGCTGGTTCTTGCCGCCAATCCGCAGAAGCCTTTGCTTGCGACTGAATTAGATGCTTTGCGGCAGTACCTGGATCGAAATGGCAGCATAATGTTCATGCTTGAACCATTCGCCGACGGGGGACTGCTCGATTTTCTCAAGACTTATGGCATTATCCTTCAATCGGACATTGTGGTTGACACCATGAGCCGGGTCTTTGGCGCCAGTGATCTTGTCCCAGTTGTCACCGAGTACGGCTTCCACAAGATTACTGATGGGTTTAACATTGCTTGCTTCCTCCCCACAACAAGAAGCGTCTCCCCGGCAGAAGAGACTCCCGAAGCCGTTGATCTCACCGAACTGGCATCAACCTCGGATTACAGCTGGGCCGACACCGACTTCCGCTTTGGTCAGTCGGAACCGCCCAAGTTCGAGCAAGACAAAGACAAGCACGGACCGATCACAGTGGCAGTTGTCGCCGCCATTACACCCAATACCCCAGATAACGACAAAGAGAGCAACCAGCAGCCTGATTCCGAAAGCTCTGAAAGTGAACATTCTCCAGGCCTGGCGCAGCTAGCCGTGTTTGGCGACAGCGACTTCGCCAGCAACAGCTATTTCAGTCTCCAGGGTAATTCCGACTTTTTCCTGAATGCCATCAACTTCTTGGCTCAACAGGAAAACCTTATCGGTATAGAACGTCCCAAGCCAAAGAGCGCGCCACTGACGCTGAGTCGGTTTCAGGGCAAGCTTCTTTTTTGGATCGGCCTGCTGTTGATGCCCATAGTGGTCCTGGTAAGCGGTCTAACCGTATTTAGCATGCGGAGAAAACATCGATGAAAACCAGAACGGCCCTCATTTACCTCGCTGTCTTTCTGGTACTTGCGGGCTATTTCTACTACTTTGAGGTAGTTCGCCGGCAGGCCCGACTCAAGGAAGATGAGACCGCACGCCAGCTTTTCCAGGTGGAAAAAGACCAGATCACTGCTCTCAAACTGGACAAAGCTGAGGCGAAACCCATTTCATTGCAGAAGAAAGACCATTGGCTAATCGTTGAACCCCTGTACACCCGAGCTGATGAGTCTGCCGTGGCTGGGTTGCTCGGCTCTGTGCAAACCATCAACTTGGAACGGGAAGTGAAAACGGTCGCCGAAGATCTCGAGCCTTATGGACTTGACAAACCCAAGCTGCACCTTTCCTTTCTGGCGGCTGGCACATGGCACAATCTGCGCGTTGGCGCCAAAGCTGTGGTGGGGGATAATTTCTACGCCAGCGGCGATCAGAAAGATCGCGTCGTTTTGATCTCCGGCGCCCAGCAGCGGCTGTTGGACAAGAGTCTTTTTGATCTGCGCACTAAAGACCTGTTCACCTTGAAAAGTGACGAGATCGATCGGATTGAGATAGAGCGCTCAGACGACAAGCTGGCTCTCGCTCGGATCGACAAAGTGCACTGGCAGGACCCTACCGCACCGGATTTCAAGATTAAGGCTTCAAAGGTCGACAATATTCTCAATCGCTTGCTCTGGCTTCGGGCCACTCGTTTTCTTGACCAAGGGGAAGACAGTGTCGCCGGACTCGGGTTGGACCCGGCCAGATTTCGAATTAGCCTTTCCACCAATGAGAAAACGGAACTGCTGCTTCTTGGCAACACCGAGAAAAACGAGTCCATATACGTCAAGAGCACCGAGCTTCCCGGGGTGGCAATGGTCGATGCGAACCTGGTGAAAGAGCTGCCCGGGAATCTGCAAGACCTGGAAGATCGCACATTTTTGCCCTTTGAGGTGGACCAGATCAGGGGTTTGGCCCTACAGGTAGATGGCGAAACAGCCAGGCTTGCGCGTCAGGGTGAAAGGTGGAAATGGGTGGGGGACAGCGATCAACAAAGCCCTGAAAACTGGCTGGTAAATGCTCTGCTCTGGAAGATTCAGGATCTCGAATACTTACCGGAATTCCCCTCTCAGGAGCAGCCTCCACCTGAGAAGAAACAACTCAACCTGGTCCTTTTCTCGGAAAACGAGAATGAGATCGGCGCATTCGTCCTCGCCGAAGTCCCTTCAGAAAGAGCAGAGCGGGGAACAGTGTGGTTCGGTAAGGGAGGCGGGACAATGCGGTCCTACTTGACCAGTGGAGCATCGCTCCGGGACTTGCACGATAGTGCTAAGAAGCTCTTGCTCCGCGAGTCGCAACCATATTCCTCTTTGCCTGGAGACATGTGATGTGATTGCTCAACTTCCGGGCGGGCGCAAACCTAGCCCCTAATGCAATGTCCACCTCTGCACTGCGAAACGTAGGGCTGGAGTTCACGCCCACCCGAAGAGCTGACCGAATCCGCAAGAAGCTTACCCATGCTTTCAGAAAAAGGTTTGATATTTTTCCCCATTCGGCAACTGGACGGAACACCTAAGCACTATCAGCTTGATTATGAAGAGGTATTTTTCCCGGCTGCCGACAACACCAAATTGCACGGCTGGTTTGTGCCCTGCTCGAGCGCGACGGCGGCTAATACCACCCTTCTCTGGTTTCACGGTAACGCCGGCAATATCAGCCACCGTTTGGAAAACCTTGCACTGCTCCACCGATATCTTGATATTTCCATCTTCATCTTCGACTACCGGGAATTCGGCCTGAGTGATGGTCAAATCTCAAAGGCTGGAACTTACCTGGATGCCCGAGGCGCTTGGAATTATCTGATCGCGGGGCGTGGAACCGACCCCTCTGACATCCTGCTGTTCGGCCGCTCGCTCGGAACGGCTCTGGCAGTGGACCTTGCCAGCAGTGAGCCCTGCCTGGGGGTTGTGCTGGAGGCGGCCTTTACCTCCTCCCGCGATATGCTGAAGCGCTATTTCTTCGTGACCATTCCGCCAGCACTTCTGCAGAGCAGCTACGACAATCTGGCAAGAATCAACCGGGTCCGAGATCCACTTCTTTTCATTCACGGCGAATTCGACGAGGCCATTCCCATAGAAATGGCGCAGCGAGTCTACCAGGCTGCCATTGCGGCGAAACGCTTCTATATGGTCCCTGGCTCAGGACACAACGACACTTATGTGGTGGGTGGCTCCGAATATTTTCTGGAGTGGCAGAGCTTTTTGGAGGAGTGTCTGGAGAGGAAGGGCTGGCCAGGGTAATTTCGGATTGCGGAACGACAGAATTTGCAGGCTGAGACTGGGTGGTAAGCTTAGCTTTTTGACCTTTGTCCAAAGCAGGTAATTCGGTGCAAACCGTTAATAATGTTCCGCATTCCGCAATCCACAATCGTTAGTGTAACACCCGCCTGGTAATAGTCTCGACATCATCGACCTCAAAAGGCTTGCGTAGATAGGCGCTTATGCCCAGCCCCTCTGCCTCTCTCTCATAGTGATGCTGGGTCGTGGCGGTGACAATGACTACCGCAATGTCGATCTTTTCTCGCCTCAATTTCTTCAGCACGTCCATCCCGCTTATCCCGGGCATCTTGATGTCCAGAAACATGAGTCTGGGCCTGTGGGACTTAACGTACTCAACGGCTTCGAATCCATTGTCCAGTGTCACCAACGGGTACTCGTCTCCAAGCATGACATCGAAAGACTCCAAGATCCCCTGATCATCATCCACCACCACAATCTGTTTGTCTAAGTAACCCATGGCTTTTCCTCCTCTTTATAACAAAAATCTGACCCCTGAGGGCCGGCTTTGACTTCACCCCTGGGGGGTGAGTTTGGTCCAGACGGAATGGTAGAATGATGGAACAAGGGCAAATGGGGATCCCGCCAAACCCATAATTCCGATATGCCATTATTCCAACATCCCACAGTGATGGTCACCGGCAGAGCCAGTTGGCTCTGACCCGGTTCTCCGAACCGGAGGCCCAAAGGACCAGGTTTTCGACGTCAAAATATAGTAGGCCTTGCGTTACGCAAAAGCAAGGATGGTGCCAAAGTGAGATAGTTTGAGATACGAAGATATATCAGAAAAGAAGTTAGTAAATAGGCGGGTTTAGGAGTGACATCCCCCTAGAAAGATTGGCTTTGGATCAATCCGGATATGCCTATGATTGTGTACAACTGAACCACGATTATGGGCATGGGCGAGAGTTCACTCCTGTATACCAGGTAACGTCAGGGTAAATGTGGTTCCTGCCCCGGGTATGCTGGCGACCTCGATGCCGCCGTTGTGTTCCTCGATGATTTTATGCGTTATTGCCAGACCGAGACCGGTACCTCTGTCTTTAGTGGTGAAGAATGGATTAAAAATATTCTCTCTGATTGCCTCGTCAATGCCCACACCGCTATCAGTGAACTGAATGATTACCCCACCTTCCTGAGGTTGAGCTCTGACTGCAAGCGTACCTCCTTCAGGCATGGCCTCCGTAGCGTTCATGATGAGATTGGAAAAAGCTTGCAATAGATGTTTCCCATCGGCCCAGAGTTTCGGCAAGGGCCCTTGTTCGTCTATTACGAAGGTTATATCGGCAGCATCGAGTTTGTCGCGATAGAGATCTGCCACCTGCATAAGGCAGTCCTTCAGAGAGGTCATCTTAAACTCGAGTTTGGGGGGTCGGGCCAATTCCAGGAGGCTTTCAATGAGATCGTTAATTCTGTTGAGTTCACGGGGTACAGTAACCTGAAACTTATCGAAAAAGACTGGGTTGGAGATTTTTTTTGGCAGCAGTTGCACAAAGGTCTTTACGGCGGCTAGTGGATTGCGGATTTCGTGGGCAAGTCCAGCCGATAGCGTGCCCAAGGCAGCCAAACGGTCGCTCTGGCGCATGCGTGCTTCCAATAACTTTAATTCAGTAATGTCGTTGATCACTATTAGGACGCCTATTATTGCCTTGCGCCCATCTTGAAGATATGAACTATTTGTCATCAAGGTACGCGGCTGTCCTGTCCCCGTGTCAAAGGGGATCTCCAGGTTGCGGCAAGGAGTCCGACTCTCCAGGGATTTCTCCAGCATGCGAGTCAACGGATTATCCTCGGGCCAGAGCTCTCTGAAGCTGACCCCTTGCCAGTGCTTACCCTCAAATCCCAGCATTGCTTCGGCCGCTGCATTGGCACTCACCAGCCGCGACTCCAAATCCAAGGTTATCACCCCGTTGGTCATGGAGGCCAGGATCATATCGTTATAGTCCCTTAACTGGACGATCTGTTCCAGACGTTCTTCCAGTTGTTGCCGCTGGGCTAGAATCTCTCGGACCATGATGTTGAAGTTGCTCGCCAAATCCTCTACTTCATCCTTGGTGTGAATATCCAAGTGCTGATAAAGATCGCCGTCGGCGGCGGCGATGGTTGCCTGAACTACCTGCTCCAGTGGTCGCGTAATGCGGCTTGCCATAATGTGAGCTCCCACAAGTCCCAAAATCAGAGCCACCGCGCCAATTCCCACCAAGACCAGCTGGGTTCGTCTGATCTGTCGGTACATTCGCTCCAGCGAAAGTCCGACCCGTATGGTACCCCATTTCATTTCAGAGTTGGCTACATATACTGGCACAGCCAGGTCCAGGACCCTTTCACCAGTTTCTGCCCATAGAACCGATTGAATCGCTGGGGTGGTGGCAGCAAGGGCTCTCTGATTCACAGGGTCATCCAAGTGCTTGCCCTGCCAGCCGCCGTGACCACTGAACGCCACCACGCTTTCTTCCTTGTTGAGGATAATAACGTAGACAATATCTGTGCCCTGGCTGGCCTGTTCGGCATTTTGCTCCAGGGCCACGTAATTGTAGGTGAGCAGCGCATTGGTGGAGACAGCCGCAATACTGTGCGCCACCGCCAGCCCGCGAGCCTCGACTTCCTGCTTGATACTCGCAGCAGACCGGGTCCCCACCAGCACGACAATGATGGCCATCAAGACGAAAAGCACCGTGGCGGTGGCAACCATAAATCGAGTTTTGAGGCGTATTTTTCTTGGCGACCTAACCATTGGCTAGTCCTTCGATTCATAAATTCCATGCAGAATTTGTCACTCAGGACTAGTGCTGAGTGATAAAGCTCAATAAGTATTCGTAATTAATCAAATCGCGCTTCATCTACGGATCGAAGCACCGGCACCGATACCGGCCTTCATATTGCGGGGCGGAGTTGGGCGGTGGACCGTTACCAAATGCTAATTGACAAGACCCGAATTCAAGGCCAGACATGGCGCAACTAGTGCTTGTCCAGCCAAATTTTTTTCAGAGGAATATAAGGAGCACCGAGAGCACTTATCTGCAACCCCTTCACATAGGGCTGGAACGCGGACTCAAATGTTAGATAGAGAATTGGGACCATCGGCACATCCTTGTCAATCAGATCCTCAGCCGCGCGATAGAGGGCAGTTCTCTTCAAAGGGTCCAACTGGGTTAGTGCTTCCGACAGGAGCGCATCAACCCGCTGATTCTTGTAGCGCATGAAATTGTAGGGAGAGTCAGAACCGCAAAGTGCGCCCAAAAAGTTGTCAGGATCCGGGATATCAGCGAACCAGGCGTAACGATAGATCGTGAACTCTCCTCGCCGCAGCAGCGCCTCAAACTTCGGCCAGTCTGTCTCGTATTTGATCTGGAGAGAAATCCCTACCGCCGCCATATCCTCTGAAAGAAAGCGAAATTCTTTCTGAGCAGATGGCGACTTGGAGGCGGAGAGCATGATCAGCGGTGGCAATCGTTTTTGGTTGCCGTAGCCAGCCCGGCTCAACAGAGCCTTGGCTCTTTCGGGGTCATAGTCGCTGCTGACCTCAGCCGGTAGATAGGCCAGCATGCCCGGTGGCAGAATGTGCTTTGCTTCGACGAATCGATCTTTGTAGACTTCGCGAAGGATTTGAGATTTGTTTATCGCGTGCATGATCGCTTGACGCACCAATGGCTCCGCCAGGGGTTCGGCGGCACAATTCATCCCGTAAAACAGCAAGCTCAGGCTTGGCTTCCGAAAGAGCTGGTAGTCGGTTTTTCCCGACATTTTTTCCAGTATGATTCCATAGAACGGCGCCTCTTCAAGGCGACCTGCAAGCAAATCATCAGCGATTTCCTCGTTCTGCGCGCCGGGGTAAACAGAGTAGACTGCTTTCTCCAGATAGGGAGGGCCCTCGTAATAATCGGAGTTTGCTACAAGGACGATGCGCTCCGGTTCAAACAATTCCAGACGAAATGGGCCAGTACCCACCGGGTGATGGCCGAAGTCCTTGCCCCATCGTTCCACCTCTTCTCTGGGAACCACCTTGGAATCTTTCATAGCTAGAACAGACAGAAATGGTGCAAAGGGCTCCTTGAGGGTTATTTCCAGGGTGTAGGGATCCAGCGCCTTGACACCCTCAACCTGCTTTTTCTCTGCGGTTCGATAATCGTCCGCTCCTTTGATTTTCTGGAAAAAGCTAAGAGCGCCGGCGCGCTCGTTGGGCTCCAAGATGCGGGTGAAAGAGTAGACGAAATCATCGGCCGTGACCTGACGGCCGTTGTGAAATCGGACCCCTTGCCGGAGGATGAACGTGTAGACCAGGCCATCGGTGGAAACTCGCCAGTTGGTTGCCAGTGCGGGCAGCACATTCAGATTTTGGTCGAACTGCACGAGTCCGTCGAAGATCTGTTGTATGAGGGTGATGGAGTATATATCGGTGGAGAAAGCCGGATCCAGGTCTCTGGGGCTAAAGGGAAAGGCTGTGCGGTAAATACCGCCTCTCACGGGCTCTGGCTCAACTTTTACAGTGGTGTTGTCAGATCCCTGTTGGCAGGCAAACAGAAGGCTCAATCCAAGGACGAACAGCAATAGCTGTCTTCTCATGAGCGCTGACTCAGATCTAATTTGTCATGGTTAAATCATACGCTACGCTAACGATTTGGATTACTAATATACCAACTTTCCATTAATTTGCAAAAAAAAAGCATAGCCCCCCAAGGACTATGCCTTTCACCAACCAACCACGCGCTGATGTTCTAGGGCCCCCCGCCCCCTCCTGCTAGTGCCGGCAATACATACATGGCGATAATGCTGCCGGCAATTAGGAATTGCACGAGGACCCGTTTTGCCTTTTTCATATCGCTCCCCCTTCCTTTTTCGTAATTTCTTACCGTGTCCCTGCAAAGTTTTTTCTATGTGGTGATGGTTGAAAAAGCAAGGTCGGTACCAGAATGGGCCCGGAGAGAGACATACTGAAATTTATCTTTTAACTTATGGATATAAATAATAAAATATTAATAACCGGAAAAGAAACCAATCTCTAGCTTTTCAATAGGTTTGCACACTGCCCATGATAGATAATTGTGGTATGCACGGTTCACCCTGCATGCAGACCGTCAACTCTACTGGCTTTGCTTTCGACTGCATATGGTCATGTGCACTGCCCAGTGTGATGTGCAGCCGGAGTCCAGCAGGCAGGACCGGTAAGGCAGGAAACCGAGGTGAGGGAGCTATTAGGCACCAAGCACTATCCGGCTGGCAGCAAGCAGCTGGCAAAGCCTGAAGAGCAATGGACTGCCTGCTGCCCGCCGCGAGCCGCGCTCTGCCACCGAAAATGGAAGACTACTTGGGGCGACTTTCTGGGTTTGCTGCCCTGATCTTCAGAGATTTCATCTTCTGAATGAGGGTGTTGCGATGGATTCTCAGAATGCGTGCGGCTTCGCTCTGATTCCAATCCGCCTTTTTCAAGGCCCTGAGAATGTACTGCTTTTCAAAACTGTCCCGTGCCTGAAGCAGGCCGTCCCCCAGCGGCGGAGTCTCTGTCCTCAGATTGGAGTCCAGGAGAATCTCCAGGGGAAGGTCTTCGTAGGAGATGGGTTCAGCGTCGCGCCCGAGCACTACCAGCCGCTCGATCAGGTTCTCCAACTCGCGGATGTTCCCTGGCCACAGGTAACGTTCCAAGGTCTGCGAAGCTTTGGTGGTGAAGCCCCTAATTTCTCGGTTCAGCTGTAGATTAAACCTATTAAGAAAATGTTGCGCCAATAACCGCACGTCACCATGTCGTTCACGCAAAGGTGGGAGTCTTACGGGAATGACATTGAGCCGAAAGTAGAGGTCTCTCCGAAATCTACCCTGCTCGATGGCCTCCTCCAGATTGCTATTCGTAGCGGCCACAATACGTACATCCACCTTGACAGAGCGGTTGCTGCCGAGCCTTGCGACCTCCTTGTCCTGAATAACCCGAAGGAGTTTCGCTTGAAGCTCGGGGGGAAGTGCGGAAATCTCATCCAAAAAAAGGGTGCCGCCGTTGGCGTGCTCGAACTTACCTATGCTGCGGGTATGAGCCCCAGTGAAAGCACCCTTTTCGTGGCCGAAGAGTTCGCTTTCCATCAGCTCCCTGGGAATGGCTGCACAGTTGATGGCCACGAATGGTCCCTTGCTGCGGTTGCCGTGTTGATGAAGAGATCTGGCAATGAGTTCTTTGCCGGTGCCGCTCTCACCGGTGATCAGGACCGAACTGGTCGCACTCGCCACCTTGTTTATGAGCTTCAAGATATCGAGCACTGTTGAATCGTTGCTCACAATCTCGAGCTCTCCGTATCTGTGAGCTATCTCTGAGCGAAGATAACGAACTTCCCTCTGCAGGATCTGCTTTTCCAGAACCCGATCTACCGCTGAAAGAATATCCTCGGGTTCAAAAGGCTTGGTGATATAGTCGTAGGCGCCTAGTTTGATGGATTGCACAGCTTTCTCAGCTCTGTCGGAGGCTGAAATCATCACCACGTCCATGGGTTCGTCGAGGCCACGAAGTATCTTCAGGGTTTCGATGCCATCAACCCCGGGCATAGCGACGTCCAGGAAAACAAGATCGTAGTCGGAGTGCTGACAGAATTCAATTGCCTCGAGACCACCGGCAGCAGTAATCACGTCGTGGTCATCTTCGAGAATGACCTGGAGGGCGTCTCGCGCACCCTGGTCGTCGTCAACGACAAGAATCTTGGCCTTAATCAACTTTTCCCCAATCATGGCCACCGCCATTCTGCTGGTCTCATTCGCGCCAGGTCACACAGATCTGGGCTTCCTGATTGACGCTCAGAAAGTAGCAACTCACCACAGATGTGTCAACCGCCGGTTGAAGATAGGCATTTACCGAGGCGAGTGAGTACGGAGTGCAGGAAGGCGCGGATTATCGAGCTCATCCAGCGGTGACGTTTAGATATTAGCAAATTAACCATGATTGTTCCCATATGGGGTCAAAAGTGGCACTTAATTTCCCAATCTATGACCAAAGTTACCAAGATGGTTGGATTCGCTTCTCGGGATCACATAGCCTAACTATTCGGAAATTATATTATTTTACAAAAACCCTTGTGTGGCACAATTTGTGTTAGTCAAAGTGAGTGGTTTACATATATGAGCAGATCGCGGTGGGTCAGGGACGGGTAAATACGGGTCCGACGGGGAACTCATGGGGACATGGTTGCAGCACCTCCTGAATCCTTTGAATCTATGGAGTCGGTTTGGCGGCCATTGCAACAGGTTATCCATAATGTGAGAAACTTTCTTTTGGGAGCCTTTGCTAAGACGTTGGCTAGCCGGAAAATTCACCAAATTCATCAAGGAAAGCTCATGACTCGATCCACGGAGGCTTTTATGCGGAAAGAAAACCGTCAACATAGAAGAAGAGTAGTCAATTGGCCTGTAGTCATAAAAACCCCTAAGAGATCTATGAAAGGCGAAACGAGAGACGTGAGTTCTGGGGGAGCTTTTATATATTGCGAAAAACCACAGACACCCAAGCAGATTTTCTATCTAACCATACATATTCACCCTAAGATCGTCTCCTTCACAAGCATGGCAGAAGCGGTGTGGTTGACACCTTACGGGATGGGCGTTAGGCTCCACCCAGAACTGCCCGAACAGCATCAACTCCTTTCAAAGTTCATCTCAGACGCATGAAGAGGCCAAAACCATACCCTGCCGGAGTAAGAATCTCAGCAATACCGTCTCAGTGCTCCATCCCCCTGAGACAACTGAAGAAAGCGTCATTTAGTTGAGAGGGACCACAAGATGTTCAGGAAATATCGCAGCAAATATCCAAAAGTCGGGGTCAAGTGGTATGCTTCAGCACAGTCTGCTGACAAGGAAGTCGACGGCGTAACAAAAGAAATCAGTACAAGGCAAGCTTACATCAGCTGCTCGAACCCATTTAAACTAAATGAACGGATTGATATAGTTATCGTTGCCCCTGACCGTGAGCTAAGAGTCAAAGCTGAAGTCGTCTGGTCGAATATTTACGGTCACGACGACGACATCACGCCACGCGGTATGGGTGTTCATTTTTTGAATATCTCTAATAGCGACAAAGAATTTGTTGCCGAAATAATTGAGAAACACTGCGTAACAAAGATTGCCTCTGATTATTTGGCTGCCATAAGCGGGGAAAAAGACCAAAAATAATTAAAACACAGGCCTGACAACAATTGCACTATCCCCACTTACCAATGAGAGCACAATATGGTTTGCAGAGAAGAACCACAGCCATGTGGATGCAGGATCATGAAGTCTTTTGTGCGATGACTGGCGGGCTACAAATGACCCGGCCAGGAGCCTGGGAAGAAAGAAAAGACTTTATGGTCCGCACCCGATATGAATGCAATCCATCTAATGCTTGCGGCAATATCCAGCCGCGGTCTTGAGAACCTTAGGCTCTAGCTCAATGATGCTCGACTGATGCCGGCCCTACTCGGCGGACTCCTTCCGATGCCCGTAGTTTTCTATTGACCCCAATAAATTGTGCCAAGGAAATTGCCATCGATTCCATTTCCTCAAAACCCAATATTCCCTGGCCAAGACCGAATTCATAGCCGTCCGTTCGATGAATTCGATGTCGAACTGGTGAACCAAAAACAGCGATTGCCAACTGACACCTGCCAGGGCAGGCCAGCATTCCCGCTCTAGCTGGATGAGCGAAGGACTAGTGCTGAGTAAGCGAAATCATTATATATGTACTATTGATCAAAGCACACTCTATTTGCGGATCCAAGCACTAGCTTGAGATCAGGAACGCGTCAACCTCATGTTGACCCGGATGGAGTTTCTAAGCTTTCAAAATAGTTGACAAGATCCTTACAACTGGGCTAGTTATAGGTCCGAGTCGTTGGTGAGCTGATGTGATGGGTTATCAGGATTGAGGTGGGCGATGAATTCCACCGAAAAGAGTCTCTTGTTTACCGCAGAGGACATTGCGCGCCAGGTGCAGCGGCTGGCAAGTCGAATTTCCCAAGATTATCAGGGTGGAGAGGTCGTCGTTGTCGGCGTTCTCAAAGGCGCTTTCATCTTTCTCGCTGATCTGGTGCGGTTACTGACCATACCCACAAAGTTGGATTTTGTTCGATTGTCAAGTTACGGCGCCAGTACCGAATCCAGTGGCAAGATCAGGATCGTCGCCGACATCGAAATCAATATTCAAGGCCAGGATGTTCTAATTGTCGAAGATATAGTTGACTCCGGCCTTACCACAGCATTCTTGCGCGAACACCTGTTGACCAAGAAGCCGCGTTCCCTGAAAATCTGCACTCTGCTCGACAAAATGGAGCGACGCCGCATCGAGATTCCGCTGGAATACGTGGGTTTGCACCTGGCTAAGGGCTTTGTTGTCGGCTATGGCCTCGACCGTAATGAGGCTCACCGACAGCTGCCTGACATTTATGAACTGTTGCTCTAGCTTTCGTCCGCTGCAAGCCAATGGGCTGCAAGCAGTGCAGCGAGGTCTGAACATGATTGTTCAGTGTGGACAGTGCAATAAGAGATTCAAGCTAAATCCTGATGTCATAAAGGGTGCTTCGGCTAGAGTTCGCTGTTCCAATTGTCAGCACGTCTTCAGAGTTGCGCGGCCAGAACCAGTCGATATCATGGAGATGGCAGCTGTCTCCCTAGAGGGTGAAAGCCGGCGCCCCACCCGCCAAGCCCCACGCAGACGACTCCTCATTTTTCTCATTCCCGTGCTCCTGATTCTGGGAGGCATCGCAGTTTGGCTTTACCTGCCAAGGCCCCTACGGCCAAAACCCGCCCACACACGGGCCGATATTGAGCAGCTTCATCTCGTTGCAACCAGCGCCAGCTTTATCGACAACCGGCACAACGGCCAGCTTTTCTACATCCAGGGCCGCGTGCGCAATGAATTTAGCGAGCCTAGGCGTTGGATTCGCTTGCGCGCCAAACTCTTGTACACTGATGGCCGGATTGCGCGAGAGCTGGATTTCTATGCCGGCAATCCCCTCTCCAAAGAACAACTGCAGAGCATGCCGCTGGAAGACCTGATAGCGCTGATTCAGCAGCGTCCTGATGCTGATAAAGGGCCATCCTTAATAGCTGCTCAAGAAGAGGTTTCCTTTACCGTGCCCTTCGGTGATCTACCCGAACTGACCAAACTCAGCGACTACAGCGTTGAAATCCTCGAATCTCAACCGTCTTGATAAAGGAATCCACCAGAGGTTGTGTCGCTGGCTGAAGCTGGCTGATTCAGCAACCTCTTCATTACGCTGAGTGACTGCAGCATGAGCAAAACCCGCAACATAATCTTTGCTGGCATCATGCTAGCCCTGGTCGTGGGCATAGGGACCGCAGGTTACATGGCTATCGAGGACTGGGGTTTATTAGATGCTCTCTACATGACCGTCATTACCATCTCCACTGTGGGGTTTGGCGAAGTCCACCAGGTGAGCGACCAGGGGCGGATGCTCACCATGATAATTCTGATTTCGGGCCTGGGTGTGATGGGTTACCTTGTGGGTACACTTACCCAGATCCTGGTGGAGGGACAACTGCTCCGAATTATGGGGAGGAAGAAATTGGAACGTCAGATCAAAGCGCTCAAAGACCACTACATTATTTGCGGCTACGGTCGTATGGGCCGGATTGTCTGCGAAGAGATTGAAAAGACCAAACCGACTCCTATGGTGGTGATCGACAAAGAAAGCAGCGTGACCGCCAAAATAGGAGAAGACGGCCATCTCTATATACTGGGTGACGCCACCGAGGAAGAATGCCTAATCAAGGCAGGCATCCTTTCTGCCAAGGCACTCGTGACCGCTCTTGATTCGGATGCTGACAACCTTTACATCACCCTAACCGCCAAGGGGCTGAATCGTAAGCTCATTGTTCTGGCCCGGGCAGGAAGAGTAGGCTCGGAAAAGAAGCTCTTGCATGCTGGCGCCGACCGAGTGATCTCGCCCCACCAGATCGGCGGCTTCCGTATGGCCCAGGCTTTGCTTCGCCCTACGGTTACGGAATTCATTGATTTTGCGATTCACCACGTAGACACTGCATTGGGCATGGAAGAGATTCCGGTAAGACCGAACAGCAAGTTGACCGATGTGACGCTGGTCGATTCAGGCATCCGCAAGGAACTCGATCTGATTATCGTGGCTATCAAGAAGGCCAGCGGCGAAATGTTATTTAACCCCTCATCTCAAACCCGGATCCAAATTGGTGATACCCTTATTGCCTTGGGCCACAAGAGCAGTTTGATAAAGCTCGCCCACCTCCTCGGCAACGAAAAGCACTGATTGATGTCGTTGAGAGCCATATTCATGCGGGTCTGCAGTTGATTATAGGAAGCAATAGCCGGCTAGTCTCATCTCTGCACCCATTTCTTTCAACAAACAGTGCCCCACTCACTGAAACCAGCTTCATTTGGAGAGAGTACAGCTGGAAGTAATAAAGATTATTGACAAAAGTAGTCCAAAAATGGTAGGTTTTGTTGCTTTTCTTGAATATAGCTAGCCCAGACGATTCACCAATCAGCGTCGCGAGACCGCGAAGATGGCGGTGCTACCGGGCAACCGCGGGGATGCGAATCCGAACCGTACTTGAACGGGGCATCGCCGGGTGAGCTTGCCGAAGGAAGATCCGAGGGACGCCAGGAAGGGCGGTCATATCTGCGGTAGGAAGCTGATTGGTGAACTATCCGGGCTGAGTAGCCGTGGTTGTTTCTCGCCACCTGATCGCCATTTTGTTTTTCAGCAAACAACGCCACGCTGACTAGCTACGCTGATTTCGCCAAGAGTATTGTGGAAGATAAACCCGATGCTAGATATTAAGTTTGTCAGGGAAAATAAGGAACTGGTACAGCGAATGCTGGAACAGCGCGGCTTAGATCAAGAGATCACACCCGTGTTGGATTTAGACCAGAAACGCAGGAAAATCATTCAAGAAGTTGAATCTCTCAAGCATGAACGCAAGGTAGTCTCTGACCACATTTCGCAAATGAAAAAGAGCGGTGAAGATGCCGAAGAGACAATCGAGCGCATGCGACAGGTCTCGCAGCGCATTAAAGAATTGGATCAACAGCTAGGTCAGATAGAGGGTGAACTGCAGCAATCCCTCCTGATGATTCCCAATGTACCCCACGAATCCGTGCCTGTTGGCAGGGATGAACAGGATAACCCGGTGACCAAGCGTTGGGGGGAGATCCTTGAGTTCTCCTTCACCCCCAAGCACCACTGGGATTTAGGAGAGAATCTCGGCATTCTCGATTTTGAACGTGCAGCGAAGATCACTGGGGCTCGCTTCACCTTATATTGGGGATTGGGCGCCCGGCTTGAGCGGGCCCTGATCAACTTCATGCTTGATCTGCACACCAACAAGCACGGCTACCATGAAGTACTGCCGCCCTTCATCGTCAACAGTTCGTCCATGACTGGAACGGGACAATTGCCCAAATTCAAGGAAGACCTCTTCAAGCTGGAGGACTGGGACTACTATCTTGTGCCAACGGCCGAGGTACCGGTGACCAATATATACATGAACGAGATCTTGGAAGAGGATGATCTGCCACTTTACATCACTGCCTACACCCCATGTTTCCGTTCAGAAGCGGGCTCTTACGGTAAAGACACCCGAGGTCTTATCCGACAGCATCAATTTAGCAAGGTTGAACTGGTTAAATTCTCTACGCCGGAGCAATCTTACGAAGAGTTGGAAAGTTTGTTGCTCGATGCCGAGGAAGTCCTTCAACACCTGCAACTCCCCTATCGTGTGGTGACTCTCTGTACCGGTGATTTGGGCTTTTCTGCGGCGAAAACCTACGATATCGAAGTCTGGCTTCCCGGCCAGCAGGCTTTTCGGGAAATCTCATCTTGCAGCAATTTCGAGGATTTTCAGTCAAGGCGAGCAAACATCCGTTATCGTCCACAAGGCAAGAAGAAGATCGCCTTTGTGTACACCCTCAATGGTTCCGCACTGGCTGTGGGCCGCACCGTGGTCGCCATACTGGAAAACTGGCAGCAAGAAGATGGCAGCGTGGTGATTCCACCCGCGCTTCATCCCTACATGGGGGGAATCGAGGTCATTAATCCCCGAGCTTGACCTATCTGTAACATTCATCGTAAGGAGGATCGTACATGACCAGACGTGAGTTGATTGCCGCGGTTGCTGCTGCCGAAGGCATCACCATCAAGGAGGCTGAGCTGGCTGTCAAGACTGTTTTCGCCAGCATCGAGGGCGCGCTTACCAAAGAAGATCGCGTCGAGATCCGCGGCTTTGGTAGTTTCAAGGTGAAAGCGTATCGCAGCTATCAGGGGCGAAATCCCAAGACCGGCGAGACCATCAAGGTGAAGGACAAGCAACTTCCCTTCTTCAAGGTGGGAAAAGAACTCAAGGAACGGGTCAACAGCGGGTGACGTTTTCTGTATTGTTCCCCTTGCCAGATCCGGACAAGTTCCATCTTCCGCCAACTTCCCTCGCCGAATGCGGCATCAGGCCGTTATTGCCATGGAGCACTTTGGCAAAACGAGTTTATAGCGCAAGAGCGCATATCTTATAGGACGGCGGCGCTAACTGTCCAGAGTTATGCACCACGACTTTCCGAACCATTCTGTGAATCGGCCATGGCCTTATGGGAGAAACCCAAACGTAAACGTCGATTTTGGCTGCTACTACTTGCAGTCGTCGGGTTGTGCTTCGGCGTGGCGTTCACCCTGGCCAGAGTATTTTTCCCGGGACCAAAATTACCCACTGGTCATTCCAGAGTGCGTAATCCTCTCCCCATGCGAGAGGCTACCACGCAGAAGGTACATCTCTATTTTATGAGCCGTAATGGCCGTTACCTTCAGGCCGAAGATCGACGGATAGAGGCCAAAGATACATCTTCTGCGATTGATGCCATTGTCGAAGCCCTCTTGGAGGGACCTCAGGACTCAAGGCTCGCTTCGACAATCCCAGCAGGCGCCCAATTACTCCATCTGTTCGTTACAAATGATGGGACTGCTTATGTTGACTTCACTCAAGAGATCTCTAGCCTGCATCCTGGAGGGATCGGCGCCGAACAGCTCACGTTGTATGCCATCGTTAACTCACTCGTTATGAACCTCGATTCAGTGGAAAGAGTACGGATTTTAATCGAGGGCAAACCCGCACCCACTCTAACTGGCCACCTGGATATTAGCCGCGCCAAGATGGCCAATCTCCTTATCGTCCGCTGACACCAGGGGCTCAGCTCCCAATGGAACACTGGAATATTGGAATGATGGTAGCAGGGAACCCATTTGCTGGACTCAGCGGCTTGTCACGCCAAAGTTTTGAAGAAGGCGGTCATGTCCCACCGCAGTTTCAACGAAGGCGAAAGCAAAGCGAACGCGAATAATGTTGGGACAATACAGTCGAAGACGAGCTGCAGAGCTAGTTCTGCCTTTGATACCCAGTATTCCAGCCTTCCATTATTCCATGCGCGTCGTTATAGTAGACGATGAAAAAACCCATTGTGCCCGATGCCCTAGAACCTTCGGAAAGTCAAATTGTCATGTCAGAACGCAAGCGGCTAAGCAGCACCCGCAACATCGGTATCATTGCCCACATCGACGCCGGCAAGACCACGGTCACCGAGCGCATACTCTACTACACTGGAAAATCGCACAAAATGGGAGAGGTCCACAACGGCGAGGCTGTCATGGACTGGATGGAGCAGGAGCAGGAGCGCGGCATCACCATTACCTCGGCGGTTACAACCTGCCTGTGGCGAGATTATGAACTCCATCTCATCGACACTCCGGGTCATGTGGATTTTACCATCGAGGTAGAGCGCTCGCTAAGGGTTCTGGACGGCGCCATTGGTGTCTTCTGTGCTGTGGGGGGTGTAGAACCCCAGTCTGAGACCGTCTGGCACCAAGCCGACAAGTATCGGGTTCCCAAACTCGCCTTCATCAACAAAATGGATCGCGTCGGTGCTGATTTTTCCGGCACCCTGCTCCAGATACAGGAGAAACTTGGGGCCAAGCCCTTGGTCTTGCAGATGCCTATGGGCGCAGAAGCAGACTTTGCCGGCAGCATAGACCTGGTCCGGCTGCAGGCAGTGCGCTGGGATGCATCGACGCTGGGTATCGACTATGAGTTTTCTCCCATACCCCCTGGATATATGGAGGAGGCCAAAGCGAGGCGGGTAGAACTCCTCGAATCCCTTGCAGAGGTTGACGATGCGATCTT
>Ga0209536_100003448_pt1 | contig 25406 bp, 23 predicted proteins | sample DeeMarSeWOR28_12_FD_187461 | JGI IMG/M metagenome (GOLD analysis project Ga0209536, IMG submission 187461) | Marine sediment microbial communities from White Oak River estuary, North Carolina - WOR-2-8_12 (SPAdes) (version 2) | ecosystem: Environmental > Aquatic > Marine > Intertidal zone >...
CGATGTCTGAAAAGACCGGTCTCCCGTTGATGATACAGGCATTTGGCAGAACTCCAACTGCAATGGAGAAACACCTCTCTTGGTTGACAGAGAATTTTGAAGGGCCCTTCTTGTTTGAGTCGACAAGTGAGAAGGCTCGTGTCCGTGCAATCGAACTTTGTGAGGAATCTGGACTTCAGGAGCGTGCCATCTTCAATTCCATCAATCTGTCAATGAAGGATGATGAAACGGACAAATTGAAAGCAAGCGCATTAGACATGGCAGTCGTACTTGGTTGGTCTCCAAAAGCCACTGCGCTCCCAGATAGAATGGATACAATACGTGATGTTCTGGCATTCTCCGAGTCCTTGGGGATCAAAAAGGTCATAGTCGACCCAGCAACGATGCCAGTAGGTGCTGGTTACGGACTAGAGCACCGGACTACAATCGCTGTGAAATCAGAGCTAGGACTACCAACCTGTCTGGCTCCTCACAACGCTCCCTCTGCATGGAAATTCATTCGACAACCTGGGCTGGATGATGACACTGCAAGAATCTCTACTGTTGTTGCAGCAACCGTGGCTGCACAACTCTTTGCGACAGATGCTATAATGTTCGGCTCGTTATCCCATGCCAAAGAGATATTCACTTCAACTGCTCTGATTTCTAATGCTATTGCTGCCGCTGTTGCTGAGGCAAACAGTGCATTGGACATTGACAGAGTGCTCTTCGAACCCCCATCGTTTGAATAGGAGGAATGTAACAAAATGAGTCCTGAACACGAATGGCCTCCTGTCCCAGGAGACTTCGAGGTCAGAGATCCCTCCAAATGCGTCGCTATCTGTACATTGGGGAAGAAGATCGAAGTTGATGCTGACTATGCCATCATAGGCACGTGCAAGACTGAGAACATCGGGATTGAACGTGTCATAATCAACGTCATCTCCAATCCAAAGATACGATTTCTGATTCTGGCTGGTCCAGAGGTCCCTGGACACCTGACTGGAAGATGTCTACGGGCACTCTACCATAATGGAGTTGACACGGACACTCGAAAGATCATTGATGCTGAAGGAGCAATCCCGTATATTGAGAATGTCCCCATCGAAGGAGTTGAACAATTCCGCGAACAGGTCCAACTCATTGATATGATTAACAAGAACAATCCTGATGACATCGCAACCAAAGCAGCTGAGCTGGTGGCTAATGATCCAGGTGACTATCCAGGTGGAGCAATGTGGGTCGAGTTCAGGGCTCTGGTGAAATCGACTCGAAAGCCATCACTCAGTGGTGATGTAATAGTTCTCCCTGAATTTGGTGCAATCCTTGATTCTTCAAGCTCGATGATTATGAAACAGATGAGACATGTTACTGTATCAGAGAATCCCTCCTCCATCATAGTTGAGGTCCAGGAGGAGGACACAGGAACCATTCTGTATGCAAGGGAGGGTTGAAGTAATGTTTGTCTTTGAGAAAGAACAGATCATTTACAATGTAGGCGGTGTAAAGATTGGTGGGAATCCCGGTGAGACCCCAACAGTCCTTGCTGGTACAATCTTCTATGGGGGACACAAGATAGTCACAGACACCAAGAAGGGAGTCTTCGACAAGAAGGCCGCAGCTGCTTTGATTGAGAAACAGGATGAGATGTCACAACTAACAGGCAATCCGGCGCTTGTTCAGATATTCTCTGAAACCGAGGAAGCTCTGAAGAAGTACATCGATTTCGTGACTGACATTACAGATGCTCCATTCCTCATTGATTCAACAGAACCTCTGGTGCGGATTGCTGGCTTGATGCACGCTGAGGAGGTAGGTCTCCTAGACAGAGCCATCTACAACTCACTCAATGTTTCAGCAACAAAGGAGGAGATCGATGCCCTCCGGAACATACAGCATGAATGTGCGATTGTCCTTGCGTTCAATCCTCAAGACCCAACAATCAAGGGACGGAGAACAATCTTGGACGATGGTGCACTTGAGCTTGAAAAGGGACTGCTGCCTTTGAGCAAGGAACTCGGAATCACAAAACCCCTGATTGACACAGCTGTTACTGCAATAGGCGCTGGAGCAGGCTCAGCAGCATTGTTCACTTTTGTATCGAAGACAGTATATGGGCTTCCAACTGGCTCTGGAGTACACAATGCACCCTCTTCATGGTCTTGGTTGCGGAAACACAAGAAGACCAATCCTGAAGGTTATCGGACTGCTGATGTTGCCTCAAACCTGATAGTACAGATGATGGGGGCTGACTTTGTTCTCTATGGTCCGATAGGGAACGCTGAACGAGTGTTTCCAGTTGTGGCCATGGGTGATGTGTTCGCTGCGGAGTCATATAGCCTTGAGTTTGGTGTTGAACCCTCTGAGAACCACCCCTTCAAGAAACTAGTGTGAATGGAAGTGATGGATCATGAAGAAAGACCGAGTAGTAAGACCGCGGTCGATAGGGGTCTCCTCACTTCGGAAAGGTCCTTTCTATACTGTTGCCTCAGTGGAACTAGGGAATACAACCACCAAGTGTGTTCTCGTCACAACAAACCTAGAGACCGCAGAGATCTATGAAATCGAAAAGGAAATCCGAATGACCCGAGAGGTTCGCCTTCCCGAAGTAGGAGAGGACGTGTTCGGAAGTACCGTATTCGGAGTTGAACTCACCCGTGAGTCTGTTTCAGAGCTTGTTTCAGACATACTCACAACCACGCTGAAGAAAGCACGACTTGACATCGAACGTGACCTGCACTTTGTGGTCCGATCAACAGGAGTTACTGCGAGCTTCGCTAGACCAAGCGAAGTGGGAACCATTGTTCAGGCTCTGGCTGATGGATGTCTTGATGCAGGGATACCTCCCAGGAAAATGACTGCATCCCTATCAGTAGAGAACCTCCCTCCTGATATCCGGGACTATACTTGGCTGAAGAAGGTGTACTTTGATGGAGCAGTAGCTAGTTCTCTTCCACCTTCTAACACAGAGATTGTTGCCAACGAGATGGAGGGTGAGCTAGTCAGTGCAGGACTTAAGGGTGCTGCGAAGAGCACTGACATTGACTTTCGAAATCCTGTCTTCACTCTTGACTTTGGGACCACCCTTGCTGGACGTGTGACAGACAATGGATTTCCCTACGCAAGTACAATAGGTTCATTTGCTGGACTAGCAGGGGCAATTCCAGACGCATTAGCAAAGGGATCCGGTCTCATAGATGTGAAGACAGGGAGCGTCTTGGACATCCTGCAAACAAACAAGTCGAAACCAGTATCGATCGACTCTAATTGGGAGGAAGAGGCTCATCGTATCATCAGAGTGGAGAAGGTCTCTAAATCAAATGCGCGATTTGGGACTGTTCCTGTTGATGCCAGTGCTGCTGAAGAGTCTGGTACGATATTGATCGGTGTGGATGCAGGGACCAATGGTTCTGGACTGGTTGATTTGACCAGACTTGGAGAATTGATTGTAAGGAATTCAGGGATGGATGCCTTACTGTCTTTGATTGATGTGGTCCAGGCTGGGATAGTGCAACGTGTGTTATCGATTGTTGAATCTGAAGGGCTGATCATGAAAGACACCTCATTAGGTTTGACTGGACGCGCCATCATATCAGGACAAAAACCCAAACTCATCACAGAGAATCTTCATCTGAACGATGGGTCTCTCTGGACTGATAGTCACGAGATTCTCTTTGTAGAAGATGGTCTGGCTATGGGTGCCGCAGTTGCTGCAAGATGCATGAACTCTCTTGGAACCACTAAATGTCCAATGGGTGGTCGCAGGGGTGACAGCTGCATCATGTCTGAAAGGATGAAGATACAGAAACCTCGTGGTGGATGACTTTATCTTCAGATTCCTAGACGCACATGCTAGGTCATTGTAATGCAGGTCTTTCCAATCAAAACTCGAATAATTGCCGAGGAAGATGACCTCCTGGATGTCCTTTTTGAGAGTCTGGAGAGTTCTGGACTTGAGATACAGGACAATGACATTCTTGGTGTGGCTGAGACCCCTCTTGGAACTACAGAGGGTCAGGTGGTCAAGCTCTCGAATGTTGTCGTATCAGATGAAGCCCGAGCGCTGGCCAGTAAGTATGAACTGGTGCCTGAGGTTGCTGAGTTGATACTCAATGAGGCTGATGAAATCCTTGGAGGCATCCCCCATGTTGTTTTGACCATAAAGAACAACACGCTAATGGCTAATGCCGGGGTTGACAAGTCCAATGTCCCACCTGGACATGCTTCGCTGTTACCAACAAATCCACGAGGAAGTGCAGAGAGAATAAGGGATCAGGTCAAGACTCGACTTGGAAAGACTGTCGGAGTTCTGATTATTGACAGTCGTACACAACCGCTGAGACTTGGGAATGTTGGAATGGCCTTGGGAAATGCAGGCTTTCGACCAGTCGCCGATGATCGAGGAAGGAGTGATCTATTTGGCAATGTATTGCGGATTACACGACGGGCCATTGCGGACAATCTAGCTTCAGCATGTACTGCTGTTATGGGCGAGTCTGATGAGTCGATTCCTGCAGCTCTAATTAGAGATGCACCAGTTGAGTTTGTTGATCAATCCTTTGACTCCTCAGAGATGTGGATTGCCCCTCCTGAATGCATGTACATGGCAATATTCGAGCAATGGCGTAATCGGGTTTCTATATGAAAGACTGCACTAGCTGACTTAATTAGTCCAATAGCTTGACTTTAAGACACTCAACAAGAAGGAGGTTTATCAGCTGACGAAGAAGACCATCCTCATAGATGTTGCAACAGCAGGAGCGGCTGGAGATATGTTTCTGGCCGCGCTTATTGACTTGGCTGGTGAAGACAATGCTCTTCTTCCTGTTGCAGCAAGCCTCCTGATTCATGACCCTTCCATTCGCGTGAATGTGGTTTCTCACTCTTACTCTGGCGTAACAGGACGACAATTACAGATCACTAGAAATCCTGATATTCGCCTGAGTCCGTTCGAACTCAGGGAGGTCATTCAATCTGTTTCGGAAGAGGTTGAACTCTCTCAAAAGGGCAAGGAAGTCGCGTTGAAGGGACTTGATGTCATTCTAGAGGCTGAGAGCAAAGCCCACGACAAACCCATCGATGAACTTCACCTTCATGAGACGGGCTCTGTGGATACGGTTCTTGATCTGGTTGGGACTGCGTATCTGTTTGACCGACTGGGACTGTTCGATGAGACCGAGATTCTATCGACGAAGGTTGCTGTGGGTAATGGGACTATCAAAACTGAGCATGGAGTGCTCGATGTGCCAGTACCAGCAGTGGCTGAGATGTTATCAGCACACAAGGTTCCACACTACAATGGTGAGGCAAAGACAGAGGTTTTGACACCTACGGGTGCAGCGTTACTCATCGCTGTTGTTGACAGATTCGTTGACTCTCATGATAATTTCGTTGCTCAGAATCAAGGCTTTGGTTTCGGTATCCGTGATTTAGGTGAGATTCCTAATATGATCTCTATTGTCGTCGGTGAAACCGTGCTTCCTGAGGATGAAGCTCCGGCAAAGTCTGTTAAGAAGACTAAGGTGAAACCTGCCAAAGAGAAGACAGAAACTAAGGAAACGCCAGAAGTGCTCGACACATGGAACGAAGATGAAGTGATAGTGATTGAAACCAATGTTGATGATGTCGATGGCGAAACATTGGGTGCTCTGTTTGACACACTCCTGTCAGAGGGTCTTGCATATGATGTAACGATTATCCCCGCTATTGGGAAGAAGAACCGTCCCTGCCATGTGGTCAAGGTGATAGCCGCCAAGGCTGGATTGAAGAGTATCGCTGATGTCCTGATCAAGAACCTTGGAACGATTGGAATACGATATACAACCTGGAACAGACTCAAAGCTTCTCGAGAAACCATTGTGTGCAGTCTTGAGATAGACGGAAAAGAATACATGGTGCGAGTCAAGGTCTCTCGGAGTGCTGACGGAAGCATTCTAAACATAAAACCTGAGGCTGAGGACGTATTCCGAGTATCCAAGGAAACTGGCATCCCAGTCAGGGAGTTGAAACCCCGCATCGCTCTTCAAGCACATGCAGTCACCGAATAACTACGTATTCGGGATGAGTTGTGTCTGTACTGAATCTCTCTCTGATAAGTCCAAATACTGTGCAGGAATGAGGTTCTCAAAGGCTCGCTCACACAGAATGGCGTATGCTTCTGGATCGTATCTTGTTGACCCGTCAAAGAGTTCCAGAGCACGTGCTCTTCTCAAAGGATTCTCTGAGTTCGCACTAGTCATGATATAGCGGACCTTCTGTCCTGCATGAAGGTCCCTCCCTGCCTTGACCAGTTGTTGGGCGACCACTGCCGCTCTTGATGTGGCGCGATACTCACCTGGATTCCGTGTGAGTGTGGAATTGAGAATGAGGTCTCTGAGGTCTACATCTCCATCGTGGAGTCTACCTATGAACTCCTGACACACTGCGTGCGCCTCTGGTACCTGCTCCAGAAATCCTGCTTTATCGTGTCCCCGAGCAAGGGTCTTGATTATCTCCTTCTGACAGTCTCCGACATAGAGACATGTGTCACGTCGTCTGGTCTCAATCCCCCGGGTCTTGATACCTCCGTTCTTGTAGACTCCGTAGTACCGGTTCAATGGTGCGACCGAGGGATGCAGTCGTGAAGAGGGGATGACCATCCACCTGTACACTCCCTTGGGTGACATCTTGATGTCTACCGCCTCAGAAACCCGTTCACAGAACTTCTTGACGTTGTCATAGTCAATTTCTCCCTCTGACTTCAGCCAGACCGAGTCTACTATGCCATGGATCATCTCAAGGCCCATCTCCTCCCCTATGTCCTTGGTCTTGAGCATGACCTCCCTAGATAGAGCAGTGACAGCTGTGTGCGCTTCGACCCTTCCGAACTTCGCATTCTTGAATCCCAGATAACCGAAGCAGGACACCAAGACCCCCTTCAGAGTGTTCTGTATGAACTCGTACCTCTTGGCGTCTTGTCCCCCCTCTATCAGACTCTTGAATGCCATCCTGCGGTCGACCAACAGCTTCAGCGATTCAGATACGATGCCCCTCTTCTTGGTACAGATCCTGAAGCTCTGCTGGGGGATCCTGATGCAGTGTTCAGTGTTGTATGGACATTGCTCGTCTTTCAGCGTACAGATGGTTTCTGGACTGATGTTCTGCTTGACCATGAGGGTAGGATACATCGACGAGAAGTCACACTCCGCAATGTCCTCATAGATGTCCGGTCTGGGCTGTAGGATGAGACCTCCCCTGTCGATTGCTGTCAGTTCATTGACAGTCTTGAGGAACTCAGGGTTCCGTTTGACTGGGGGTATCAGGATGTCCATATCGTATGCCTTGTAGTACTGGACTGCGGCGTTCACCCCTCCTATTGTCATTCGCGAAACTGCCTGTGGGCGGCCCAGGGCAAGTCTACAGCTCTCTACGACTCCCTCTAGTCCTGTTGGAGCATACATGTGCATGCCTGTCTTGCCTCTGTCAATGTGAATCCTCCCGTTCAGTGTGACCTGTGTCCCTGACCTGAACACTATCCGGTTGTACTGCCAGAACGACTGTGCTTCTCTGTGGACGACCTTCAGCGGCGAACCGTCCCTAGAGAGTCTGAGGTCCATCCCATTGACCTTTGCACGTAGACTGAGGTATCTGAACAGGCTCTCATCGCCCCTCCCTGTGACAATGACATCCGGGTCTATCCTGTCTATCAGACTCTGGAATCGGACCAGGATCGAACGCTCGTGATTGTCTTCAATGCGGATTGTTTCATCACCGTAGTAGACCTCGATGTGATGTATCCTGTCCTCGAGCCTGGGAAATATCTGGTCTGTGTCAACAAACACCTCAAAGCCCAGTTCCTCCAGCTCTGGAATCTCATACTCGGGGTCTTCGCGTTCGTCGAGACCCCATATCTTTGTGACCTCGTTCCCTTTCACTTCAAACTCAACACGTCCAAACGCAAACAGGGTCCTGTCAATGAAGAACTGCTGGGCCGGGTCAATGTCCGCGTGATAGACTGTGGCCCCAGGCAGCTTCTCCAGGTCTTTAGCGACCTCCTGCAGGGCGTCCGGCGTCGTGAACACCTGTAACACCGGTGTTTTGTCCTTGTCGTAGACACTAGCGTACTTCTCCACTATCTTCGAGTCTGTGACCTTTGGATGCTCACGCACTGCTCGCAAGATTCCAGTCTTTGTCCAGTCACTGCTGTCCATCAGGTCAGTGCTGACAAAGACAGAGGGGTTGAAACCCCGATAGGTGTAGCCTCTAGTCCTTCGATCCTCCTTGATCCAGAGGGTCAGTGCCTGTTTCTCCCGGTTGACATTGCAGTCCAGGAGCCACCCAGTTCTGGTCATCAGGGGATAGTCTCCTCACTCTTCTCTCCCAGAAGCCGTACTCTCTCCTTGATCTCGTCAATCTCCCCTAGTATCTCAAGGATTGCAGACAGCAGAATAACCTCTATGATACGGGGGGTCACCATCATTGTCCCCGCATCGGCAAACCCTCTTGCATAGTCGAATATGCGGTCAAACCGTTCTCGCTGGGACGGTCTCAGGGTGCGCCTGAACTCCTTCCAGCGCGCTTCTTCAATCCTAATCGCATCTCTATAGGTGCGGACTGTTCGTCCCACTAGTCTTCATCCCTTGCTGGCGTTACCCCACAACCCGGAGACGGTCTCCGGACTATTCAGGCCAGTATTCTATATCCCTCCGGATTGTGGGTTTTCTGCCCCGTCCTCGTCCTTCCAAACGAACGCGCCCGAGGGGGACAGATTTCCGAAAGTAAAACGTGCCAAGCTTTATCCTTCTTCATTACTGAGTTAGCTCGAGGGATGAGATTGGTATACAAAGTGATGATTCAGAGTCCAGATGTGGAAGAGGTAATCAAGCTCCTGAAGCGAAACCATGGGGCAGACTATTCCAGGATATGGAAGATCGATGGACGAACAATAGGAGTGTTCTCATTTGAGAGGAGTGGCGTTCTCACTTCCGCTGGGTATGTCAATCTGATCACTCTCGACCATGACAGGTCGTCTGATGAGTGCGAAGTGACAGTCATCGGTGCAGGGGGTGGCTGGCAAAGTCTGATTTCTGCCGCAGAGATTGGTGATCCTGGAGCTAAACCTGTTGCAGACCTGGTTCGCTTGGCTGAGGATAGAAACTGGCCCATAGAGGTCAGCAAAGCCACCATAAAATCCCGGGGGAGTGAGTGTCCCAAATGCCACTCGTCTTACGTCTATCGTGATGACCAAAAAGACGTAGATGGAACTGTTTCGTGTCAGAACTGCGGGAAACCTTTCACGATTAGTGACTAATCTTTACATAGTATGTTCTCTATTCAATCGGCATAGACTCAAATAGCGGAAATATCAAATAACGGCCTAGTGTCCAGTGGACATTCCATGTTTCAGGTGACAGACTATGGTCACTGCATTATTCAAGGTTGTACTCATGGGAGACGGAAGTGTCGGAAAGACCAGTCTTAGACGGCAGTATATGGGTGAAGGCTTTCGGGCCAACTACATGATCACCATCGGTGCCGACTTTGCTGTCAAGAAGATGTCACTCGAGGGTGGCCATGATGTCAGTATTCAAATTTGGGACTTGGCAGGCCAGGAGCACTTCAAGAGTGTCCGTTCGACCTTCTACAAGGGCGCTCAGGGTGCCCTAGCGGTCTATTCCACTGTTGAAAGAAAATCATTCGATAACCTGATGAACTGGGTAGAAGAGTGTTGGTCCAACGCGGGAAAGAAGATACCAATTGTCGTCATTGGAAACAAGACAGACCTCCGTGACCAGTTCAAGGACAACCCGGTCATGCAGCAAACCATTGTTACCACAGAAGAGGGTAATGCACTCGCAAGCAAGATTGCGAATCAAGGGGTGATAACCTCTTTCCTTGAAACAAGTGCAAAGACTGGCCTCAATGTGGAACCAGCGTTCCTGGAACTAGCAATCAAGATTCTCGAAGCTGGTGGTCTGGCTTAATCATTCGTCAACTTCGATTACGCCTAGCTTTCTTTGTAGGATTTCAAAGAGAACACTAGCTATCGTATGCAGGACCTCTGCATCATCACAGAGAACATCAATTCGTAGTTTTGCGAGATCATCCTTCAGTTTGCCCACTACTGTCAGCGTGACTGCCAATTGCATGCCAGTTATTCGACCCTTCGCCATGCCTGAGATGACGCCCATGAACATGCCTTCTTTCTCTGTATCTTCTGCCTGAATGGTGTAGATATTCCATTCTTCAAAAAGAGCCTTGATGGTCTCATAGAGGGCTTCTGCCTCAATCGCCAGAGAATGCTCTCGATTCCATTCTTTTAGATCCGACTTCAGACTCAGATATTCCTCTGGTGTTGTTTCCACGGGTGAAAACTGTTCGAACAGAGACCTCACAAAGATGTTCCCAGACTTTGCAGCGACATGTTCCCCATTTTCATCCACAAACTGGACTGATGTGACGAACTCTCCTTCTACACACTCTCTTGTCACGCTGAACCCGAAAATCAGTGCTTCAATCCCATCAGGCTCTATAGTTCCAATCAATTGAGTCAAAGGATCGGTAGGCTCCAAGCTCTCATAGGGGTATAACAGAACCTTGACCGTTACATCATGGATGGGCGCATCTCCAAAATTCTGCATCATCATCCCAAATTCCAGACTCTCTGGAATAGCAGAGAATGTGCTGACAATCTCGACATCATCAGATGTCTTCAAGGGAACTGCTTCTGATTCAACCTCTACCTGTGTCTGAGCATCCCATTTTGATGGTATTTGTGTCCCGTGGTCCTTTTCGGTACCACGACCTTCCAACCAGCTAAGTGAGAACTCGATGGCGTCTCGAACGGTTTCTTCTTCATCCTGACGATAGGGTCTTAGAATCTCTATTGCCGCCTTGTCCTCAGTCTGAGCCAACATTCCTGCAGCCACAGAACGTACAACCGGACTGTCATCGATCAATGCGATGTCCAGTGCTTCGAATGCCTCTGCCCCATACTCCCCAAGACAGCAGACTGCAAGGACACGAAGATCGTCATCCCCGGTCATTGCTGCATCCTTACAAGCCTGGATGCTTGACAAAGAAGTCAACATTTTGTCTACGGCAGACGGTTCTTTCTTTCTCTCTTTCTTTCCCCTTCGCAGACTTCGACGAGTCCTACCACTCTCTTCATTGGAAGACTGTGACTGGTCGTCGTTTTGGCTCAAAGGGGTCCCTCTCAATCTCAAAACTTGTGTTAGTAGATAACGGTTATTGTGATGTGACACTAAATTAACTAGGCGGAATTACGTATCAACAACACTTTTACGCTCAATCTCGACCGGCGCTATTAGAAACCGTTCTGTGCGTGACGTCCATGGAGAGTCAAGACTTCTCAATCTTCCTTAAACCAAAGATCCTCAAGTCTCAGGCTGAACATGGGTCGGAGATCACACGTCGTTTTGCCATGAACCGAGTTGGCAGAATGTACGCCGCTGCAATGCAGGACAGAAGTATTCGTCTTTTCATGGCTGATACTGGGGAGGAGATGCAAAAGATACAGGATGAGTTCCTCTGTACATCTCTCGCTTTCAGTCCGAAAGGGGACATACTCGCTTCAGGTAGTGTGGAGCGAGTTGTGAAAATCTGGGACATTCGATCTGGTGAATGTCTGGCTACGATGGAAGGTCATGACTACCCAATCTTATCCCTGTCCTTCTCACCTGACGGAGACAAACTTGTGTCTGGAAGTGGTGATACAACTCTGATCATCTGGGATGTTCAGAATAAATCACCATTGCATCAATTGAGAGGACATGGGTTCTATGTCGTCACCTGTGACTGGGACCCCAACGACAACCGGATTGTGTCAGGGTCAGTCGACGCCAATATCTGTGAGTGGGAGTCGAACACAGGTGAAATGATCAAGCGTCATAGTGAACACAGAGCGGCTGTTCATCAAGTCCGATTCTCAAATGATGGTTCCAAACTCGCTTCAGGCTCTTCTGACAACTATATTGTCATGTGGGACTCCTCTGAAACCCCGATGAAGATGGGGCCTGTCTTACAGGGTCATGCAAATGAGGTCCGTGCACTGACCTTCAGTGAGGACGGAAGGTATCTGGCATCGGGCTCAAGTGACAAGGTGCTCTATCTATGGGATACTGAGAGCCTCACAATAAAAGGTGAAGCAACAACCATCGGTGAGATTGATGGGATTGAGTGGTATCCGAAGACCTCCACATTCATCACTTCTGACGGAACCGGAGCTATCATCCGTTGGGATGTTACTGACCTTGAGGGTACACTTGCCCCCTTTGAGAATCTCCTGAAGGAGATTGAAGCCGACCTGACTGATGACAACCGCGAAGCCTATGTCCAGAGGTTCGAGGATCTCTGTTCACAGCATGACGAGGAGACTCTAGCTACCAAGAAGGTCTTCTACATCGTCTGGCAATGCAAAAGGGCTCTGGGTCTATTGAAAGGAAAATCTACCAGGTGAAGTCAGGACTACGAGGTGTTCTTTGACTCCTCAATCATTACCTTACAGAGGTTAACATAGGCTTCTTCTACGTTCTCTCCAGTGAGGGCACTTGACTCCACATAGGTGAATCCATGCTCCTTGGCGTATTCCTCGCCTTCTTCTGTTTCGATGACACGACTGTCTTCCAGGTCCACCTTGTTGGCTACCAAGACCAGCGGTATCTCCTTTGGGAGGTTACTGAATGCCTCTTCCGTCCAGTGCTCCACATTCAGGAAGGTCCGACGTCTTGTAACATCGTAGAGGAGAAGTCCTCCTCTGGCTCCACGATAGAAGCCTTGCCTCACTGACTCAAACCGCGGTTGACCTGCCAGATCCCACACTTGCAGCGTGACCTTGGCTTCGATGTCTGGAATTTCAAGACGCTTGATGGCGAAGTCACTCCCTATGGTCCGTTTGTAGTCCTGCTCGAAGAAGTTCTGTGTGAAGCGGGTGGTCATTGCTGTCTTACCTACTGCACCGTCCCCCAGCATGACGATCTTGAAGCGGTACTCAGCGGTCAACCCTAATGACTCCGTATTATAGAGCGAGGTGCGTGGACATTTAAATCTCTACTGTAAACGGACTTGGGTTTCAGATGGTTTATTAGGGAACTCAATAACTCGATTGTAGACTGCTGAGTTGGTGGAGTGCCTTACAATGCAACGTCCTGACTATACGAAGCTTCCAAAGATTCTAGAAACAATGAACAAGAGTGGAGGGTTTTCCATGTCCACATTAGTTCGAAACGATGGGTTCCCCATTGCATCTGCAGTTTCTAAAGGCACTGACAAACAGGTCGTAGCTGCTGTGTCAAGTTTCATCACAGACTCTGCTGAACGTGTGCGAAAGGAACTAATGCTAGGGGACATCCGTGACATCAGTCTCCGTTGCACACAGGGCAAGGCTGTATTCAAGAAGATTGGGGGAAAACCCGACGCTCTCATTCTGGCGGCGGTGATGCCAAGGTCCGTTCGCTATCACTCTCGACCTATTGGAAAGGCAGCCACTGAAATCAAGCGGCTTCTACGACAGTAATATCTAGATATTGACAACTAGGATATCCGACATCCTCAAAAGATTCAAGTGACAAACTTTGTTTTGACCCATGTTTCTTATTACTAGGAGTGCGACTATTTGGCGGACAAGAAAAAGCGTCGGAAGTCATCCAAACAGGATGACGATCTCATTGAGGTAGTCCTGTTCAAATCCGACACATGTGCCTTCTGTCCGCGTGCTGAAGAGGTAGTAAGAGAAGCAATCGAAGACTTCGGGTCCAATAGTTTCGAACTTACGGTTGTCAATGTCTCTGAGAACCCAGAGGCTGCAGAAGAGTATGGAATATTTGCACTGCCCACTGTGATGATTGGAGGCGTGTCAGTGACTGGTATCCCTGAACCGGACATGCTGATGAAGATGGTCCTTGGAGCTGGAGTCAAGACAAAGAAGAAAGGTGCGTCAAAATGAGCGACCACGTTATAGACCGAGTAAAGACAGGTATCCCCGGCTTAGATGAGCTGACTGAGGGAGGGTTTCCCAGAGGAGACACCATTCTGATTGCAGGTAAGGCTGGTACTGGTAAGAGTATACTTGCTACTCAATTCATCTACAAGGGCGCTGTCGATTATAATGAGCCTGGGGTATTCGTCACCCTCGAAGAACCCCCACATCTCATCAAGAGAAACATGCTTCAATTTGGAATGGATCTCGATAAACTGGTGAAGGAAAAGAAGATCTCGATCATTGATCTCTCTCCCTCAAAGGAGATCACTCCAGTCACCATTGGTGAATATCCGAGTTTTGATCTGTCGGGACTGGAAGCCATCATCATGAACCATGTCAATAAGATTGGAGCAAAACGGATTGTACTTGACACACTGTCAATAATGGCTTACAAGTTCAAGAGTCGAGACATACTCCGTGAGGAGTTCTTCAAACTTACAGCAAACCTCACAAGAACTGGTTGCACACTTCTCCTCACGAGCGAGATTCCAGCTCAGGATCAGGGCCTGGGTGTCTTTGATATCGAAGCTTTCTTAGCGTCTGGTGTAATTGTACTCTATAACGAGAAGATTTCGGATACTTCACGTTCTCGATCAATCGAGGTCCTCAAACTCCGGGGCTCAAAACACAGCTCTCGGATTCATTCCATGAGGATCACGGACGAAGGTATTCGAGTCTGGCCTGGAGAGATAAGTCCAGGACACTAACCAAGAAGTGTGGGGCAAAACGGTGACCGAGAAATTGGACTCAGCAGGATTGGAGCCAGCCAGGGCTAGTCCAATGATTAGTGACCTTGTGAAGTTTGGTCAGCTTACACAGGTGTCATACATGCTCGTCGGTCCGCTTGGAAGTGGAAAGTCAACCTATGCAGAGGCGTTCCTGGCTGAAGGGATTGCCCTTGGTTTTCCAGCTGTCTTTGTCACAACTGATGTTTCTCCTCGTGTGATCAGAAATGACATGAGTCGTCATGGATGGACAATTGAGGAGCAGGAGGCAACGGGTAAGTTCATCTTCATAGATGGTTATTCAGAGAGGATGGGTGCTCCCAAGACAAGCAGTGCTCGGTCACTAGCTAAGGTTGATGACATCAGCGAACTGGGGATAGTACTTTCAGAAGTCCTTGAGGATCTTGTGGTCGCTAGAGTAGTCATAGACAGTCTCTCCACACTTATTCTGCACTCCAATCCAGTCACCATGCCGAGGGCAGTACAACGTCTGAGTGGAAGAATAACGCAGAGCTCTCATAGTATCATGTATGTCCTAGAGGAAGGTGTTCATGACGAGAAGACATATGCCACCTTTTCCTATCTGGCTGATGCTGTTCTTCGTTTCAGGATAGACGACCGTGGGGAACTACCTGTTCATCAGCTACGAATGGAACGAATGAGAGGCACAGACACCTCCAGAGAATGGCATGACTTCGTAATTGAGCGATAGCGTTTTTCTGTGAAAGTATTAAAGTACCCTTCACAGCTTCTCGAGGAGAGGAGGAAACCATTTGCAGGCACAGCTGAAAATCACATTGAGTGACATACTCTGTGCAAATCTGTCTCTTGACGATGGACTTTCAGCTGTTCAGAACATACCATTCAATGATGTTGATGAGTCAAACATCCTGTTCGATATTGCCCGTTCTCTAGAGGAGATCATTCTACGGCGACCAGGACTTGCCAGTGCTAAGCTCACTGAACTAGCCATTCGCTTGTCTTTCCATGAGGAACGTACTGTCCCAGAGATGTTACTCCTTCTTGATACCAGATATACAAGCAGTCATCGCAGGGCCGAGAGCGAGCTTCATCCGGATATAGCAGCTATCCCCAATCTCATTGATATTCTTGGTGAACTATCTCAAGCTCTCAGTTCTGCAATTCGTCTCAACTTACGACCTCTACTACCATTCTTGGCTGACGAAGTCCTGATGACGCTCAATGCCATATATGACCGACGTCATGAAGGATCTTCACAGTTAGCAATCTATGAGGTCCATAACATAAGTTGGACCCTGATCGAGGTCGGCTTTTACGCAGGTGCTGAACTGCTATTGAATAGATTGAGAGAGATCAGCAAGGAGATGAAGATGGAGGATTTCAATTTTGAAACCTCATTTGACTACGCAAGTGTTCTTACTGAACTAGGTTTGTATGAGGAATCCCGTAGAATTCTCAAAAATCTGGAGAAGATTGCACGTAAAAACCACGATCAAGTCCGTCTAGCCCATATCAATCTACAGATTGGTGTCAATGATACCCGCGATGATAAAGTCGATCATGAGCGAGCTAGAAAGACAGGCGACAAAGCTGCTGAGTTGTTTGACATTGCTCACAAGGCTGGCTTAGTTGGCAACGATGAAGTTGGACATGCACATGCAATTATTGGGTCGAGCATCCTCGCTAATGGGTGGCGTGAAGGAGTTCCTCAGGCAATCGAAAGACTCGAACTTGGATTACGAATTTATGACAGCATAAGAGAGAAGACTCATGAACAGAAGATTCACGTCTATAGGACTCTCGCTAGTCTGGGATTTGCCCATGGCCTCCTAGGTGACCATGAGAACATGACCAAATGCCTTGACTTGCTAAACAGTGCAAAGGCAACAATCATGGAAATAGAGGATTCGCATCCTGATTTTGATCTCGAAATGGCTGAAACTGAAACTGCAATTGGTTGGCTGTGTTTAGCCACCGAGTGTGATGAGTTTTGGCAGACAGGACTGGAATCCTTCAAGCGTGCAATCAAATTAAGAGAAAATCAACTCAAGGACGGAAGGGTGTCAGAGCTAGCCCTTTTGGGAGCACAGATGGGTTTTGCATTGTCTCAAATGAGACTGTCTGAACGTACAGATGCGGACTCACAAGAAGACCTCAGAGAGATTTTGGCCCAGTATATCCCACTTTTCACAACAGACTCTAGAGCCTTCGTTGAGGTGGCCATTGCCACCTACGATGTTGTCTGGTTAATCTCTAGACATGGTGGAGATGTTCCTTTCCGATTATCTCGTCTTCTAGATGACGTTGACCGTATGCTAGAAGAAGTAGTGGCTGAGAAAGAATCTATCTTCATCCATGGTGTTTCGATTGTCGTACCCTATCTAGAGAAAGCTTGGCCAGTTCTCCTTGAGAGGTCGAAACGGATGGGTCAAAGCGACTCTCCATTGGTCCAAGTAGCAGGTCTTTTTGCTGCTCTTTCCACATCAAAGATGAACCTCAAAGCGTTGAATCTCGAAGTTGGAGGACGTGTTCAACCTCCTGTTGATGACGCAGTCCTGAATGCAGATGCATTACTTGCGCAATATTGGTTGGGTCAGACATACCTGGTTCAAACCCTTCGAGCATTCTATAACAACAAGGACTACTCTGAACTCGCAACAGGGTTCTATGGTTCTGCTATTGCTTTTGGTGAGGTCGTTCATACAGAAACAGATTTTCTTGAGTCATCGGAGTTCATCAAGGCTACATCTGCATCAATATCGCAGGTGCTCCGCCGTTTTGCATTTGCCTTGGAAAACCAATACGCCGCTTACATTGATCGCAATAGGTTTGAAGGGCTACCCCCTTCATTCGACGAGAGTCAATACAGCTTCCTTCTTGCAGATGACTGGTTAGGACTCATCAAGATTGCGAACTCATATCTCCAGATGGTAGAGCAGTCTGAAATGGTGGATGCGCAACCATATCTAAACGCAGTGTTTTCAAATGTGACAAGGGCTCTGAGGATGATGGATGCCATCTCTCTAGTTGATCGAAGAATTCTCTCTTTGCTTGGCGCCGTGATGAACAGGAGATTCTACCTGCGACCATAATCTCGGTCTAGTCATACCTTCGTTCAGAATCTTTGACATCTCTGTATCCTCCCTTCTCTGCCCCCCAAGTCACCCATCCAGAGGTGGAAGTACGTATCTCATTGGCAAGTCCAAATGATTCTCTGACTGGAATCTCTGCCTCGATTCGATAGAGTGAACGCTCTGAATCTATCTCAAAGACATGACCCTTTCGTTTTGACAGGATCGCTGTCACAGCACCTACATACTCCTCCGGAGAGCTGATTTCGAGGTGAATCCATGGTTCCAGTACTACTGGTGCTCCTGATTGTATGCTCTTGCGTATAGCCTCAATCAGCGGTTGAGTGATTTCCCTCCAAGAGGTTTCAGGTCCCTCTGTCTTGATATCAGCCTTGTCGATGACTATTCCAACTCTTCTCATTCTCTCTCCACTTGTAACACCACTTCTTAGTACACTGGAGAAAGCGTCTTTGATCCACTCAGCCTCATCACCAAAAGGATTGATCTTTGACGACGCATCCACAATCCAACTGACCGACCCGGGATCAGTAGCAAGAACTGTGCCGAAGCTCTCTGGAGATATCTGATCAGAAACAAGTAGGACACGAAGAGAAAAGGTACTCGTCCTATCAGATCCTCCGGATGACTGTGTTCCATCTTTTGTCATCTGTTCTCGAAGGAGGACCATGGGTCTTCCGAGCTGGACCTCCACACCCTGCCTGGTAAGCTTCTCGACTGTAATCTCGATATGAAGCTCTCCTGCCCCAGATATGAGCATCTCTCCTGTTTCAGGATTGACCTCGAATTCCAGGGCTGGATCAGTGTTCACATACTCCTCGATTGGTTCTTGGATATTGCCAAGCTCTGAGAGCTTCTTCGGCTCAATTGTGTAAGTGACAACTGGTTCAGTTGGATACTGTAGACTACTGATTGGTTGAAATCCCTTAACCCTCTTTCCAATCAGTGTATCACCAACAGCGATATTCCTCAGTCCAGAAATGAACGCGAGGTTTCCTGCTGGAACTGATGGCAAATCGACTCTAGTCTTTGACATGTGCAATCCTATCTGTAACGATTTTCGTTCTTCATTCGTTCTTAGATTGATCAAGGGTTTCGCTCGCTCCAGAACTCCTGAGAATACTCGAACAGCAGCCACTGTTGATGCATGCCTATCTGGCTGCACATCTCCAACCATACAGACACAAGGTCCATCGTTACTACATGATAGAAGGTTCTTGCCCAATTTTGACTCTAGATCTCCTTCCCAAAAAGAAGGAATACGATAGGACTGGGCTGTTTCTGGATTTGGAAGGGCTCTAGCTACAGAATCCAAGATGACTCTCGATACGGGATACTGGTTGGCTAGCTCTTTCCTTGTATCGGTCTTGTAGACCTCTTCAATCTCCTCAAGGATTTCGAGCAGTGCTTTGGCAAGATCCGATGCCTTCTCACTTCCCCCGCTTCTCTGTTTCAAGGAAACGATATCCAATCCCCACTTGTCCAAGGCTGACCCAATACAGAGTGAGCCCTTGCTGAATGAGACCTCCCACTTTTCAAGCAGCTCGTCATCAAGGTATTTTCCGAGCATTGCATTGAACTCACGAACGACCTTGTTGACTTCTTCTGCTACTTTTCTTGCTGAGAGTTTTCTCTCCTTCAAGAGTCTGTCAACTTTGTTCACAAAGAGCACTGGCCTGACGAATTCCAGCATTGCCTGTCGCGTAACAGTTTCAGTCTGGACCATTATGCCTTCAATCGCATCGACAACGATTACTGCTCCATCAGTAAGCCTCAATCCCCTTGTAACATGACTCGAGAAATCGATGTGACCTGGAGTATCGACCAAATTGATCAGATACTCAGTACCACTGTAGGAATGCACCAGAGAGATGCCAGAAGCTTTGATAGTGATACCTCTCTGTTGTTCAATGAGGTCATAGTCCAAGAGCTTCGCTACAGCAGCAACATCTTTGGAGAGAAGTCCAGAAGCTGCAATCAATGAGTCACTAAGTGTAGTCTTTCCATGGTCGATGTGAGCTATGATTGTGACATTACGGATGTTCTTCTTCTGACTGACAAGGTTTGTCACTCTCTCTTTCACGAATTTCTTGTATAAATGGGACAATGGAGACTACTCTCCTCTTCACTTGGGAATCTCAATCACTGTGTTGCATTTTGAACATTGCATGGTGACTGAATCATCATCTCTCTCAATCTCTTTGCTGAGGGGTTGACCACAGATGCAGACATACCCTACGAGGCGAGCAGGATTTCCGACAACCAGACCATGGGCTGGAACATCTCTCGTGACTACTGCGCCACTTCCGACCATACAGTACTCTCCAAGGGTAGTGTTACAGATTATTGTCGCATGAGCACCAATGGACGCCCCTTTCTTTACAAGAGTTTCAGAGACCTCAAAAGTATCTCCAAAAGCTCTTGGATATATGTCATTTGTGAAGGTCATGTGCGGACCACAGAACACATCATCCTCGATGGTCACTCCCTTATACACAGACACTCCATTCTGAATCTTGACATTGTTGCCTATCACTACATCTGCATCGACATATACGTCCTTACCAATATTGCATTTTTCTCCAATAGTGGCTGTACTTCTCACATGTGCAAAGTGCCAGATTCTTGTTCCGTTGCCAATCTTGGCTCCTTCGTCAACAACAGCAAGTGGGTGGATGAAGACGTCACTCATTGGATTCACGTGGTTGTTCACGTCATTACCAGAGTTAACTCTTGCTCTTCTTCTTCTTCGGGGGTGATGCCCATAGTGTACCTCTATAGACGTTGGTTGATGGACAACCTAGACACTTGTCTGCTAAGAATCTCTTACACGATCCGCATTTTCTTCCGCAGGGTGATGTGTCTACTCCTGTGGCTTTAGGTGCCAAATTGAGTTGGACAAACTGTGGGTACACAGGAGCGTTTCCAAACCAACTCTCTGATCTCCTAACACCTGGTTCAGTCCTCATACTACATGTGCCAATGACTGACTCAAGACTCCAGGTATCCTCAGCAACCATTACTGCAAAGATGTTGTATCTCCCAGTCACAGGTGCAAACATCAGTAGTCTTGGACAGTTCCTGTAATTCTCTTGAATACGCTCAGCCACATCCATATCTTCGGTTTCAAGTGCCATGAAGAATATCTTCATGTCTAGATGCTCCGAGTTTACTCCTGCAGTTACCTTCACCATCTTCTCTTTCTTCACTAGCTTGTCAAGTCTCTTACTCACTGCAACATGTGACATCTCGAGTTCCTTCCCAATGTCGGAGAGACTCTTCCTACCATCTTCTTGCAGGATTGAAACCAGCTTTTTATCAACGTCATCCATATAGTTTCACGCCGCCTTGTTCGATGTGTTCGTAGATACTAATTGAAACCTGAATCGACTTTCGGGTTAAAGGTCTATATGAATGAAACGGCTACACTTTATCAGCCTTTTCCCAGTCGTGTTTATAGATGTGGGCGTTCACGGACAGAGTAGTTATTGTCCCTGTCTTGAGACCGGTCTTCTCGGAAACGTATGTAAGCAGCTCCCCTAGGGCGTATGCATTTGCTGGCCACGCACCAAACATATCATTCGACCGAACCATCACAGATAGGTCAAGGTGTCCTTCTCGCATCATGAATACAAAGTGGTTCAGACATGGGACCTCATCAACAATCATATCCTTCCTAGGATCCCAGGTTGTGACAACCGCCCTCCGTGAGTGAGGACTTTCCTTGAGCTTGGAAATCACATAGTCGATCTGGTTGAGAACCTCGTCCCCCCATGCGTTGAGTCGTTCTCCATAGGTATAGTCGAAATCCATCCGATCTGGATTGAGCAGCTGTGTGGCATACTTGTCTCTGAGTACCTCCTCACTGAATGGATACTTGTCGCTGACTCTGTCGGTGTAGGGGTCTTGGATGTGAATCATGACATTTTCGAGCCATCGTGTTTCACTGTCCCTTTCGTCTACACGAGTCATCCCTGTCTGCATGATCTTTCTGACAATCCGGGTCCATCCATCGAGGGGTGTCTTTGCTCTGAGATACGTTGGCACGATGGTCTCTCCTTGTTTACTGAGTTAGCCATGTCCGCTTAATCTAGTTTTTCTAATACTGTGCAGATGTCTACTGCAAACCGCGCGGAATCCATAATCAGGCACTCTTTGCAGACTCCCCTCTAATGACCGGAAACTGCTATTCCTGATTGGTCAGTTCTTGCATGACCTTAAGAGGTGGGTAGAGAGTAGAATGATTGAGAAGATGTGTTGACTTATGACTCCCTCGGATGCCCTAGAACAAGGCTACAGGCCGACTCCAAGTGGCACTATGCTTTTATTTAGAAAATGCCAATCCTTGTTTTACACCTTCTTGCCGGGAGGGTGGGTAAGAATCATTCGCCGGGAGGACTAGCGATTCAGCCGACTTTGTACTTATTCACGCAGGATAACTGTGCCAACTGTCCTGCAGCGAAAGCAGTGATCGACGAGGCTTTTGATGGCAATGATGTTGTGAGGATTGAAACTGTCGATCTTCAAAAGATGGACCCTGATTTTGAGTTCAAACTGCTTGAGCATCAGGTATTCATCGCAAGTACGCCCTCCATCATCATTGAGAATGGGGGCACGCTCCGACTCCTCTACAGTGGAGAGGTCCCGAGTGTTGAAGGTATTCGCGAGGAGGTTCAGAAGTACGCATGACAGACATTGGTAGCGCAGTCACGTCACCTGAGGACCTCCAAGCCCGCGAGAAGAAGATGCCAAAGGTCAGAACCACTAGCTCCACCATGGAGCCCTTTGAATCTATAAAAATCATTGACAGTCTTGTGCTTGAGGCTGGACTTCTCAGAGCCGATGCACAACTTGTGGCTGTCAAGGTCATGGACCGGATTGTTGCTTCGGGAATCAAGTTCCTATCAGGCCCACTCATTCGTGAGATGTGCAACAGCATCCTTGCTGAGATGGGCTTTGAGAGGGAGCGAATACTCTACACTCGAGTTGGAATTCCAATGCATGACCTCGGGCTACTCATCAGCAATCCTGGTGATCACACATCCAATGCAAATCTCATGCGTAATCCTGAAACCATCGCCAAGCTCGTTCACGACCAGGTAATGGAACAGCACACCTATCTCTCCATCCCACCACACCTTGCTGACGCCCATCTCCGCGGTGACATCTACATCAAGGACCGCGAGTACTTCAGCACACGGGACTACTGTGCAACCTGGGACCTTCGTCAGGTTCTCAAGCTCGGTATTGCCCCTGATGGACTTGGCGGCATGCACTCTAGTGCGGCTGGTCCTGCACAACACCTTCCTGTTGCCGTTAACCACTCTGCCATTTGGCTTGCTGCTGCGCAGAGTTCATTCGCTGGCGGACAGGGCTATTTCTACTTCAATACATTCCTCGCACCCTACATGAAGGGACAGTCCTATGACAAGATCAAACAATCCGCCCAGCAGCTTATCTTCACACTCACCCAACAATATGTTGCTCGAGGAGGTCAGGTGATCTTTTCGAGTGTCGACTTAACTCCTGGTATTCCGAATATTATGAAGGATGTTCCAGCAGTCTTACCCGGCGGTAAAGAAAATGGGGATACATATGGGGACTATGAAGACGAAGCTCGGCAGTTCTTCAATGCATTCATGGAAGTCATGCTGAAGGGTGATGCGAAGGGTAAGGGCTTTGGCTTTCCGAAGCCCAACATAGTGCTGAGAAAAGAGTTCATGGGTTCAGAGTTTGATGAGTCATGGCGACTCGTGGCGGAACTCACTGCAAAACATGGTTCTCCATATTTCGAGAATTATCTCAATTGGAGGTCCTCAATCGAAGCTGGTTGTAGTAGTTGCTGTTCGCACCTCTGGACTGCAAGCAGTGATGAGGAGCTCGAAGAGTTTCTGAGTGGGAACATGGTTTTCGGTGCATCGCAGATGGTTACTCCGAACTTCGGTCGCGCAGCATGGCTAGGTCGAGTTGATGAAGACAAGTTCTTCGAGAAGATTGACGCCTTTGTGGAACTATCGAAGGAGGTCATCCTGGAAAAGAAGCGACTCATGGACAAGCTGATTGCCAGTGGCAGTGTACCATTCTATACCCAACCGAAGCCGAACGGTGACCCCCTTATTGACATGAACAAGAGAGAGTTTCTGTTAGGTACTGTCGGTTTTGATGAAATGGCGATGGTGATGACCGATCATCAGCTCCATGAGGCTGAAGGCACACGCTTTGGTATCAAGGTTCTCAAGTATCTGAAGCAGAAGGCCGAGGAGTTCCAGGAGGAAACGGGTCTCCACTTTGGTGTAACAAGGACCCCAGCGGAGAGTGCTGCAGGTCGTCTAGCCGCCAAGGACTACAAGGCGTATTCTGGAATGAGAAAGTACCTCAAGGGTGAGGCACCGAATGTCTACTATACCAACAGCACGACTCTCGATGTCAATGCTAACCTACCCCTGAGCCAGCGGATAAAGAAGGAAGGGATGTTCCATCCATTCATGGATGGCGGAGCTCTGACACACATCTATCTCGGAGAGGCCAATCCTGATCCGGATGCGCTCTGGGAGCTGACCAAGAAGGTTGCTACCACCACTTTGAACTCATACTGGAGCTTCACCAAAGACGTTCTTCAGTGTCCGAGCTGCACCTATCAGACTGGCATCGACTGGCGCAGTGCAAGGTTCGCATCAATAGAGGACCTCTCAAGAATCCCATGTCCAAAGTGCGGCTATGTCGGTGTCGAGGTGTTCAGTAGGATAACCGGGTATCTTCAGGCACTCAGCTCATTCAATCCTGCCAAGAAGCAGGAGTTCTTGGACAGGCATCGATATGCACTATAGTTGGAGAGTGGCACTTTCAGTGCTAGAAATATCGTCTATACTCTGTATTCTGCGTCTATTACGAAAATGAAGTATTCCAACAACAATGATTACAAGGGTGATTGGGAGGCTATAATTGATGGGATTAGGCGGCCATCCACCTCCTCCTTCACTGACATAAACAGTAATCACATAACTCTGACTCTCGTAACCATCTTTCACGATGGTGATTGTCAAATCTACTGGTATCTCATTCGGACAGCATCCTCCACCAGGACCTGGAATTTCAAGTAACGTGATATTATAGACCCCGACATCAGGAGAATCTTCTGTGATTGAAACAACCTCTAATAGACTTGGATCAGAACTCTCTACAGTGATATTGACATCCTGAATGAACACGCTATCATGTGTTGGCCAGATGTCCATCAATGAAACAAATATCGAATATTGGTCAAAATAATGTCGAATCTCCTCTAATGTTGGAGTCATTAGAAGTTCTGTTGGTATGTTGATAATTGTAATATTCAGCAACAAATCCCAAGGAACACGATTCTCGAGAGAAAACTCCACGTAGATCAGGTAAGACAACTCATGTGATGTTGGTGTTCCACCAACTGCTTCGAACAACCAATCGCTTGTGGTGTCAAAGGTTATACTATAGTTCCCATTTCCTTGATCTACGACTTCTATATAATGTTCAACGAGAGTGGGACCTACAATATGTGCATAGACTTGCGCTCCCTCCAAGCCACCCGCATAGCTATCATTATACAAGAATTGAATGTCTATTGAATCCCCGAGAGGAACCTTCAAGTGGTGCTGATTCTCATTGATTTGGTTGACT
>Ga0209536_100003449_pt1 | contig 25396 bp, 17 predicted proteins | sample DeeMarSeWOR28_12_FD_187461 | JGI IMG/M metagenome (GOLD analysis project Ga0209536, IMG submission 187461) | Marine sediment microbial communities from White Oak River estuary, North Carolina - WOR-2-8_12 (SPAdes) (version 2) | ecosystem: Environmental > Aquatic > Marine > Intertidal zone >...
TATCCAATCCCGATATTACCAAACGATTGACCCGCGGAGAATTATTCGTCCTGGGCAAATACTACTTGAGTGCTGAAATCCAGGTGGAATTGCATCCACTGTTCAAGATATTTTTGACCGGCATCAACAATATTCGGGACCCATCCGGAATTATGCAGCCCCGCGCGGTCTGGAACATGACGCAGGACCTGGAGATGATAATCGGCGCCAATATTTTTTATGGCGCCAACGGCAATCCGGGCTCCGAATTCGGCGGCTTTATCATCCCGGGAGCCAATATTCACAGCCGCAGCCCCAACAGTGTCTACCTGTGGTTCAACTATTATTTCTAAAGCAATATTTTGCTTAATTTCACCGAGAATTTCTGATTTGAATCATTCCATTGGACATAGCCAAGAACCATATTGAATATCTGGCTGCATTCGATAAAAAACATGTGGATCGATTATTCGATTTCGGTATTAAACGGATCTAATCCCCGGAAAAAAACATTTCAATGATGCCGCTTTCCTGGAGTCAGCGGCAATTGCAATCACCCGCCGAATCTTTATTCAACCATCGTGAATTATGAAATATTAGGGCAATTGAATACAGCTATTCAGATAAAATGTCACAGAAGCCATTCCCCGTTATTCCAATGCAAACCATACCGCTCCAAATAATATCATAATTTCTGCTCAAACCTTGAATTAAAAAGTTGATAAATGATTAAATCGACACATCGGTGGCTCTTTCATTATGCAGGTTTATTTAAAATATATTACCGCCACTTATTTTTTAACTATTTGTAATTATTTTAATTTATTTATATTATTTTTTTCTTTTATAGAAAAATGATAATTGACAAATCAAATAAAAATTTGTATTATGAGTAGAATGACTACTCTAAATAGAGGTAATCTTGATGGATAATCTTTTATCAGGACTGATCGCTTCCAAAACACGAATCAAGTTATTGATGCGTCTTTTTTTCAATCCGGAAGCCCGCTCCTACCTGAGAGAACTGGCCAAAGAGTTTAATGTCTCAACCAACGCGGTGCGGGAAGAGCTCAACCAGTTAAAAAAAACGAATCTTCTCAAGTCTGAGAAAAACGGTCGCCAGGTCTACTATAAGGCAAACACTGAACATGCCCTATTCCCCGAGCTTAAATCCATGGTCAGCAAAGTGATGGGAATCGATCAGGTCATCGATAGTATCATCACCAGACTCGGAAATATAGAAAAGGCCTATTTGGTGGGTGATTATGCCGAAGGAAAAGATACCGGTATAATTGACATTATTTTGGTCGGAGATATCGATCCCTATCATCTTAGTGACTTGAGCAGAAAAACCGAACGCTACATTAAAAGAAAGATTCGTCCATTGGTTCTTGGCAAAGAGGAGTATCGTCAGTTTTTGCCACAACTGAATAAACGTTCACAGATCTTGATCTGGGAAGCAAATAGTAAGTCAATTGAGTGAATAAGCATGCAGATCCATACTAAAAATATAGTAGAAAACAAAATCGAGCTTAATAATGAAATGATTTGGACACTAGCAGCTCAAAAAGAATTTGACTATTCAGATGGCCAAACTGCGGAACGATATTTAGGAAAGGTCCTAAATAAAGCAAATGACCTGAGTTCGGATTCATTTGAGCTGGAAAAATTTATAAAAGATTGGCCTAGTGAGTACCATTTATCCAGAAAACGTGCACAGCTTTTATCCTGTTTTGAGTTTGATCAATCAAAAAAAGTTCTCGAGGTAGGATGCGGATGCGGTGCGATTACCCGTTTTCTAGGCGAGACTTTTGACCATGTACTGGCTGTAGAAGGAAGCCCCGTAAGATCCCGTTTGGCAAGACTGCGCACAAAAAATATGCAAAACGTTTCAATCATTTGTGCTCCTTTTCAAGAATTAAAATTTCGAGAACATTTTGACATAATTTTCTGCATCGGTGTTTATGAATACTCCAATGAATTCATAGCGGATCCGGATCCCTATGATACGGTTCTTCAATATTTTCACAACACATTGAAATCCGACGGTATTTTGGTCGTCGCTATTGAGAATCAATTTGGATTGAAATATTTTGCTTCCCGGAGAGAAGATCACACAGGCATTAAATTCGATGGATTGGAAGGCTATCCACATTTTGGTAATAAAGCAAAAACCTTTGGTTATGAGGATCTTGAAAACCGATTGCGCAAATATTTTGCTCAAACGAAATTTTATTTTCCATATCCCGATTACAAGCTTCCTTCTTGTATTTTGACAAAACAATTTTTTGAAAAAGTGAAATTAGGCGAATTAGTCGGAAATGTATCATCCCGTGACTATTTTTATAATCAGAAATCCATATTTGATGAAAAGCTTGTTCTTATTGAGATAGATAAAAATAACCAGCTGCCATTTTTCTCAAATTCATTTCTGGTATTTGCCGGTAAAACAAAAATTTCATCAACCGGTTTTAGGCACTTAGGATTAATCTACACCACAGATCGGTTAAAAAAATTTCAAACAATAACACGATTTGTAGAGCAGAAAAATGGAAGTATATGGGCGGAAAAAGATCCTATCTATGGCATAACTGAAATAAAAGACGGTAAGCTTACCCTTAGGTCATTAAAAGATAAGTGGATTGATGGATTATCGATTCAAATGCAGTTAATGAAAAGATCCAAAGAGCGCTATATATCAATAAACGAGTTATTCACTCCCTGTAAAAAATGGTTAAAACAATTAAAGCGTATTTCTCTTTTTCAAGAAAATGAATTGTGGCTTGATGGAAAATATGTTGATTGTATATGGAGGAACTCTTACATCCAAGGTAATCAATGTCTTTTTATCGATTTAGAGTGGGAATGGGAAGATAAGATTAGATTAAAGATAATCGTAATTAGAAGCATTTACTTGTTCTTAAATGATTTGTCGTCCTTATCTGGTATTTCTCCGGTTTTGAAAAAGCGCTCAATGAAACAGTTAATATCTACTATTGCTGAAACTATTGGAATTAAAATCCACAATAAGGATTTTAATGAATTTTTCCAATTACATGCAGAAATCATGAATATTGTCTATGGCTCAAATAAGACAATAAAAATTTACTCTATGAAGTTAAAGTTTTGGAATACACCATTATTTACATTCTTTCATACTCTAACTGAGAAAATAGGGGCCACAGCTCAAATGCTGCCAAAAATAGCAGACCGCTTACTGAAGAAGATAGCTTAGAGACCTATTCTTTTCATGAAAAATCAAGCCGACAAAACACTGTATAACTTCAAACTCATCACTCAAAATACAATATCTCTGCTCATTGGGCGAACTGTTTCCGGATTGTTTCAACTCTTTGTATTTGCTGTTATCGCAAGGCAACTGGGAGTAGATAAATTTGGTATTTTTACCCTATCGCTCACCATTGCCGGTATCTTTGCAACTGTTTCTGATTTTGGCTGTAGCAATTTAATGATTAGAGAAGTTTCTAGAGACAAAACAAAAGCATGTAAATATTTTATAAATGGCACCATTGTAAAAATATTCTTTCATTTCTTTCTTTTTTGCATTTTTTTCCTTTCTATTCATTACCTCTCAGATGCCAATTATAATAGCACCATTCTATTAGCTTGTGTTTCTTTGATATTCGCAATGTTCACCAATTTTTACATATCATTTTTTAATGCATCCGAAAAAATGCATTTCACCGCACTTCTATCAACTTCGCAATCTATTTTAGTCTCTATAGTGTGTCTTTCGATAATTTTCACTGGATTCATAGAGGTTAATTATATCTTTTATGGACATATTTCTGCGAATTTTATGATGCTAATCGTGTCACTTGTACTTATATTTAAAGTAATTTCTCCTCGAGTTTTCAGTATTGATCTCAAATTTGCTTTTAAATTTGTGAAAGACTCAATACCATTTGGTATCTTCATTTTAGGTGGAATGTTATATTTTCAATCTGACACCATTATGCTTTCAATAATGAAAAATCAAGCTGCTGTTGGGATCTATCAGGCCCCAATGAGATTAATACTGATGTTGGATATATTTCCCATGTTGTTGAGTACAGCCATGTACCCGACTATCAGCAGAACTTTTACACTTTCAAAAAATGAAGCTATAATATTTGCTACGAGATCACTGAAATATCTTTTTCTGATCGGACTGCCAATATCATTTGGAATTTGTTTTTTTTCCGATCGGATAATATTATTGATTTTTGGCAATAGTTTTATTCAATCAACGCAAGTACTTAGAATCCTATCTTGGATTTTTCCAATAAGAATTTGTTGTCACATACTGGGCACAACACTTTCGGCAGTAAATAAACAAAATCAGCGAGCATTAGCAACCGGCTTATCTGCGCTTTTTAATATATTGTTAAATTTGATCTTTATCCCCCGTTATAATTACAAGGGAGCAGCATTCGCTAGTGTGATAACATGTGGTTTTTTGGCTCTTAATTACTACTTGTCAATACGAAAAGAATTCGAAATTATTCAATTGAAATGCATACTTGTATGGCCAATAGTATCCGTTCTCATGATGACCATGATGGTTTACTTAATGAAGGATATGAATTCATACACAGCATTCACCGCCGGTATTTTCGTTTATGTTTGCTGTTTAATCATATTTGGAATCATTAATAAAAAATATTTTCTTGGATTAAAGCATTTACTCTCCAAGTGAGTATAGATCTAGCTGCTCGCTCTCTGAACTAAATATGACAAATAAAGTGCTTTCTGTACAAAAAAAATCAAATAACTTAGATATCCTTTTCGTCAGCACCACCTACCCATCCAACGACAAGGACTGGCGTGGTAGGTTTACCGCAAATCTTGTTGATGGCCTGAGCTGCGTAAAAGGAATCAATATTAATATATGGGCACCCCCTGGGGTTCTTCCTGAAAATGTAAGAAATGTGGCTATTGAAACCGAGAGCAATTGGTTGGCCGAATTGATGGTGAAAGGTGGTATTGCTCATCTTATTCGGACAGAACGAATACATGGTGTAACCGCCATTTGCCGATTACTGGTTTATCTCAGAAGAGCATATCGCAGATCAGCAAAAATCAATATCGTTCATATTAACTGGCTTCAAAATGTTTTACCACTCTTGGGATCTAATACTCCGGCAGTCATCGGAGTTCTCGGCAGTGACTATAAGTTGCTATCCTTAAAAGGCATGCCATTCGTATTAAGATCGATTCTAAAGCAAAGAAAAAGCATTATTGCTCCTAATGCAGAATGGATGGCTCCAAATCTAAATAGATTATTCGGAGATATTTCAGAAATTCGTCCGATTCCTTTTGGGGTTGACCAAAGATGGTATAAAATCACTCGGCATGCTTTTGAAAGCTGCCCATCACAATGGATTACGGTCTCGCGAATCACACCAAAAAAAATTGGCCCATTGCTTGAATGGGGAAAAGATATTTTTCGGGATCAACATGAATTGCACCTGATTGGTCCGATGCAGGAGGACCTTAAATTGCCTGAGTGGGTGAGATATCATGGACCTGCAAGTGCAAATGAGCTTTGTGAAACCTGGTTCCAGAAAGCTACCGGATTAATTACGCTCAGCCAGCATGATGAGGGAAGACCGCAAGTCATTCTGGAAGCGATGGCGGCCGGTCTTCCGGTGGTCGCTTCCGATATCCCAGCACACCTTGATGTTATTCAGCATCAGAAAACCGGCTGGATTGCCAAATCTTCTACTGAGTTCACGGAAGCAATCACCTCACTGAGCAATGCCGAAACGAACCATACCATTGGTAACGAAGCCCGTCGCTGGGTTGAAGATAATATCGGAACCTGGCACGATTGTGCCAAACGATATATTCATGCTTATCAAGATCTTTTAGAGGTAAATAAATGAAGAAAAAAGGAATATTACTACTCGGAGGTGGTGGTTTTCTTGGATGTGCGCTTGCCCGGCGATTGAGTAATCAAAAAAAAAATGTGCATGTCATAACACCCGGTAAGCACCCGGCGGTTACCTCAAATGCGATCATCCACCAGACAGGCATGGATGATGAAAAAATTTTGAAAACTATTTTGCCTGATTGCGGAACTATTATTCACCTTGCGTCTTCAACGAATCCAGGAAATTCTGCAAGACATCCTGCCATGGAGGCAAAACTGAATATTACACCATCGCTAAACTTTTTGGAAATATTACAAAACTATAGACCATTTCATCTGATATATATATCTTCAGGAGGAGCTATTTATGGTAACCCTGAAACCATTCCGGTGAATGAAGAACATCGGCTCGCGCCCTTATCCTATTATGGAGCTGGTAAAATCGCCATCGAAACTTTCCTGAGAGTCCTGGCAGCCACCCCTGAACAAAATGTAACCCTTGTCCGCCCGCCTAATTTTTATGGACCCGGGCAATCGTATCAACAGGGCTTCGGCATCATTCGCACCATGCTGGAACATATTCATCGAGGGAAGACAATGGAGATTTGGGGTGATGGTGAAACCGTAAGGGACTTTCTTTATATCGACGATATGGTTAGCGCCTTGAAGCTTTTAATTGATATGCCCACCGACAATGATACGTATAATATTGCAAGCGGTAGAGGATATAGCTTAAATCAAGTAAAAGATATCATTGAAATCGTATGCAATAAGAAGCTTAATGTTAAATACCGCAGAAAGCGAAAATCGGACGTCAACAGCATCGTCCTTGATAGTTCGCGATTTGCTAAGAAAACCGGTTGGCAGCCGAAGATCGCTCTCGATAAAGGAATTTTGCTTACGTGGCGATGGGTACAGGGCCTATGACTAAAACAGACAATCCCGTTTGCTCCGTGTGCATTGCAAACTATAATGGCATAGACGTTATTGAAGCTGCCGTAAAATCCGTGTTGGCTCAGGATTGCGACTTTCTGGTAGAGATTATCATCCACGATGATGCCTCAACTGACGGCTCGGTTGATTACATCCGCGAAAAATTTCCCGAAGTAAATTTAATCACCACTGATGACAATGTCGGGTTTTGCATCAGCAACAATCGCATGGTCGCTCAAGCCAAAGGAAAGTACATACTGCTGCTCAATAATGATGCTGCATTGTTCCCTAATGCACTGCGTTCTCTACATGACCATGCGATTAAACAAGATAAAGCTGGCATACTCGGACTGCCTCAATATGATGTGATCACGGGGAACCTGATCGATTTCGGAAACCGGTTGGATCTGTTTCTGAACACCATACCCAATCTGAATTCCAACAAATATGAGGTGGGGATCGTCATCGGTGCCTGCCTGTGGTTGCCCAGATGGCTATGGACGGAACTCGGTGGATTTTTAGAATATTTTCATTCCCTGGGAGAGGATATCTATCTTTGCTGCCTGGCAAGGCTTCGCGGGTACGAAGTGAAAACAATACAAAGCTCCGGCTTCTGGCACCGCGTTGGAAGCAGCCTCGGTGGCGGCAAAATCGTTAAGAACAAACTTTCCACAAGTAAAAGAAGACGATCGCTAAGTGAACGCAATAAAAGCTATGTGATCATATTGACATATCCTCCACTTTTATTTTATGTAATCTTCCCGCTGCACATTCTATTATTTATATTTGAAGGAATTGCGCTATCGGCTATTAAAAAAAAACCAAGCCTGTGGCGATCGATTTATTGGCAATGCCTGAGATCACAATGGCGTAGCCGGCACTGGCTCTACCGTATGCGCCAGCGCATTCAAAGCCGCCGGCGTATTTCAACGCTTAAATTTTTAGCCCCTTTTGTATTTGTCCATCAGAAGCTGAGAATGCTAATCAAACACGGATTGCCTGAAATCTATTGACCGTGCATAGATCAGTTCTCTGCCTGACGTGATTGAATTGTATTATCCTTTCAAGCTGGTTCCGAATTGCAAAAAGCAGGCTGGTGATAATGATAGGCGCTTAATTAGGAGGGGATTGAAAAAGGTTTAAAGCCATCTTCAGATCTATTTCAGATCTTTGTTGTACTCCATATCGAACCACATGCCGAAAAACAGTGTTTGTAGGCCACTGATCAAAGTGAAAATAAGTGCCAGAGCGTTCATATCCGGGATATCGCCTCTTATGATCCAAAGATAAACCAATCTAAACCCCAGCGGGACACTTGAAGTAAGCAGGGTGAAAGATAGGATATAAAAGAAAATCAAAGGATGAAAGTCGCGAATCACATATTTAAAGAAAAGTCTTCGCCAGAAACCTTTAAACAAAATCCAGCTAATTCTTGGAATGACCCTACTCACTTTTATGCCTGAGCGTTCACCCACGTTATAAACCGGCCTGATGTGCACATCCCGTACACGAAAATCATGTTGATTCAATTTGATCAACAAATCATTGGGCATTCCATAGTCATTATAGATGTCATTCAGATTAATTCGGTTTAGGGCTATCAGAGAAATGGCGGTGTAACCGCTCTGAGAATCTGCGATATGCCAGTAGCCCGAGGCAATCTTGGTCATCAGGGAAAGAAACGAGTTGCCCAGGTATCGATAATGGGGAATCATGTTCCAGGCATCCCCATAAAACAGGCGGTTGCCTTTGACATAATCAACGGAACCGTCCACAACCGGGCCAATGATTTTGCCCAATTCGAGCGGATCCATCTGGCCGTCTCCAGCCATGACGGCGGTGACATCATATGCTTTGTCTCGCGCCCAGATGTATCCGGTTGAAATGGCGGCGCCGACCCCTTGGTTGGTTTCATGCTGAATAACTTCTATCTTATCTGTTTTGTCCTGATACTCCCGCACGACATCAACCGTATCGTCTTTACTGGCATCATCGACGACGACAATGGCGTCTATGAATTCAGGCATCGTTGAAAGTACCTTGCCGATTTGCGTCGATTCGTTATAAGCCGGGACAACCACACAGATCGATTTGTCTTTATACATTTTTCAATTCACCGATTGCTTCAGTTTTATACTAGCAGGTTTCCTTTAATGCGCGGACAAATGATGTTGAAATTGTACGCAATTGAAAAACACCATGGCCTCCTTTTGAAAATACCAGATCCAGGTGCGTATTAAAAAATTGAGCCAGGTTTCCTTTTTGACGATCATCAAAATTATTATCTACCCATTGATTGAAGAGATCATATCTGACAATCAAATGCGTAATACCGGCATCGCTGAGATTTGCCGTTACTACCTCTGTCGAAAAATTTTGCTGAAAGGCATCCAGCAAAAACCTTTTAAAATTAAAAACCATCTGTCGATTACTGTAATAGCTGCGGTCACCCAAAAATACACCCAGAATGATTCCATTATTGGGCACTTCCTTATTTGCAAACTGGATCGCCGCATAATCAGGCCGGTATCGTTCAATATAGGCATCTCGTCCCACCCGGCCGCTAATAAAATCCAGCGGCGAAACATAACGAAACTGATGAAACAGGTATGACGCATTTAAACATAAAAGAATCGATACGCTAAAATACACCCCTGCCAATCCGATCTTTCTTGTATTTCCGCTAAAGCGATTTCTAAGTAAATGGATTAAATCGTTGAGGCCGAAAATCGACAGCACCACCAGAGGCGGTATTGCCGGACTAATATACCGGATACGCATATCCGTCTGAACGAATGCATACAAAATAAGCAGAATCGAAAATGAGATCAGAATCTTTTTTTCTAACCGAACTTTTGACGAATCCCTTTTGATACGCAAAAATGCAAAGATCGGCAAGAAGAACAATAAGGGATTCAGTCTGCCATCAAAATATTTGGGATGATCATCCTTTCCCTGAAAAAATATTCGAACCGGGATAAGGATGATCTCCCACCACTTTTCTTTAAAAACGATTTTTCTGATCGTAAAGTGCCCCCAACCGCCCTTGAGTAGATTCACTTTGGTTTCTGCATTTTCGAATTGGTCCTCGTTTGTCTTTGAAGCTTCGCGATCGGCCACTTCAGCCCTTTTGCTATTGAACCAGCTGTCATACAGCGGATATACCGGATTGCGAGTCCAAATGTAATTTTTAATTGCCCAGGGTGAAAAGACAATTATGGAAACCAGCATAAATACAATGCCAAACCCGAGGGCTTTGAATTGCTTATTTTCACGATCTGCGGCATGTTTTGCAAAAATTAAAATGACAAAAATCGTTAGGAGAAAAAATACGATGAGACCATTGTATTTCGTTCCCAACCCCAGTCCGCACCAAGCAGCGGAAATCAAAAGATGTTTCAATTTATAGTTATTATTCATCCACTTAAACAAGTAAAACAGCGCAGCCGTAGAAAAAAAGATGAGACCAAGATCTACGTAAACCGTTATGGATAGCTTAATGATGATAGGAAGCGAAAGGAACAGAGCCGCACCTAGCAGAGCATAGATATCACCGAGCCGCTCCTGCAAATAACGAAATACGAGTACGGCCGTCAGCAAGGCAAAGATAAAATGTATGTATTTGGGGATAATATCATTTCCGAAATAAAGCGGGATCATATATAAGATGTCTAAATTCATCGGATAGTAGGAAAACTTCATGGAAGGAATTTCATAGATGCCGCCGTGCTCTAAATAAAGCTTCGGCAGGGCTAAATGGTGGATAAGGGCATCGCGGCTGACCGGCGGCACATATGCCAGAATCACAATAGAAATGACGATAACAGCCAAAAGACCAGCAAAGAGCGCTTTCACTCCCGTCATTTTTAGCGGAATCATATCGGTTTTAGAATCATTCAACACGGTTATCATTATACCATTTAATGCTTTTGAGGCAAACTAAACGCACTGCATTCAGGATTTCCGATGCGTTATATTTGACATAATTACCTAATTTTTCTATAATTTTTTATAAAATGATATTTATTTCAAGTCACTCCACCCAACCGCTCATGAACCGTTCTTACCGTCTGACACTCGTTATCAGCCTGTTTTTAACGCTGGCTACCGTTGCCGCTTTCTGGCAGCTGCCGAGTCATGATTTTATTACCATCGACGATAACGTTTATGTCACTAACAATTCTTATGTCGATGCGGGGCTCAGTGCTAGAAGCATCAGATGGGCGTTTACAACGGTGAAGGCCGAATTCTGGCATCCGTTGACCTGGTTGTCATTGATGGCCGATAACCAGATCTTCGGGAGCAACCCCGCTGGCTATCACCTCACAAATTTATTGCTTCACATCATCAATACTCTGCTTCTTTTTATTTTTTTGAGTAAAGCCACCGGCAAACTCTGGCAAAGCGGATTTACAGCCGCTCTATTTGCATTACACCCGCTGCATGTTGAGTCAGTTGCCTGGATTGCCCAGCGGAAAGATGTATTAAGCACTTCCTTCTGGCTGCTGACCCTGTGGCGCTATGCCCGTTTTGTCGAAAAACCCAGCCGATCCCGTTACGGATGGGTTCTGATATTTTTCATTTTAGGGTTAATGTCAAAACCCATGTTGATCACATTACCCTTTACCTTGTTATTGCTGGACTACTGGCCTTTTTGCCGTTTTCAGTATGCGGGATCCCTGCGCTCATTTTTGCGCGCTCTTTGGCCGTATATCTACGAAAAACTGCCTTTTTTCGGCATGGCAGCAGCGGCAGCGATCGTCACTTATATGGCGCAAAAATATGGTGGCGGGCTGGATTCCTTCACCCCTTATCCGCTATCCGATAGAATTGCCAACGCGCTGATTTCTTACGGGGTCTATATCTGGAAAATGATCTGGCCGCAAAATCTGTCTTTTTTCTATCCGTTTCCCGACAAGCTGCCCAGCTGGCACATAATCGCTGCAGCACTCGCTTTAGGACTCTTCACGACACTGGCAATCAAGTCCAGAAAAAACCGGCCGTATATAATCGTCGGCTGGCTGTGGTATCTGGGAACGCTGGTGCCGGTCATCGGATTGGTAAAAATTGGCGATTTTGCCATGGGCGATCGCTACACTTATGTACCCTTGATCGGGCTTTTTATCATTATCTCCTGGGGGGTGCCGGATTTATTGCAAAAATGGCGCAGCAAAACTCTGGGACTCTCCTTAGCGGCACTTGCTGTCCTTGTGTCATTTGCCGCTGTTACCCGGGTGCAAACCAGTTACTGGTCCAACAGTATCGCGCTCTATGAGCACGCCATTCATGCTACCCGGAATAACTTCTTGGCACATTACGGATTGGGAGATATCCTGGCCGGCGAAGGAAAATTTGATAGAGCAATTTCTCATTTTGCTGAAGCCGTCCGAAGCCGGCCAGATAAGGCGACCCTGCAAAATGCACTCGGGCGCATCCTGGCAAGCCGGGGAAGGTTCGACGAAGCGCTTCCCCATCTAGCGGTGGCGCTGCAGATCAAACCGCAGTTTGCCGAAGCCCGCTACAATATCGGCATTGCCCTGACTGCAAAACACCGCTACGCAGAAGCCGTCGACCACTTTTCCGCAGCATTAAAGTCTCATTTAAAGTCAAGCCAGATTCAGAGCACCCTACACAACAATGGAGGGTCTGATTTTTTTAGACTGGGAAATGTCTTTGAAAACGCGGAGAAAATCGATGAGGCCATCGCTCAATATACCCGTGCACTATCCGTTCCGGCTGAATATTTCCCTGCTTTGATAAAACTGATCACGCTGTATTCGCTCAAAAATGACTACCCTAAAATTTTTTCTTTACTAAAAATCGATACCTCCCCCACCGGGCTTAAACGCGCTATGCTGAATGGATATCAAAGCTGGAGTCTTCTGCAAAGCCCCGTCAATCACCCAAAGCCGTTTTGATAATTTCAGGCGGTATCTGCGCCAGATAGAGGTTTTCGTTGATGACGTAAGCCGGCGTTCCGCTAATTTGTAACTTTAGTCCGCTTAGAATGTCCTGCTGCAACTGCAGTCGAGCACTTCTATCATTGACCGAACCTGCCAGTGTTTTTGGATCCATTTCCAGCCTGGCAGCCAATTTTCTGACGTCAATTACGTCGCTTTCCCCGGCCATTTCAAACAAAAGGTCATTCATCTGCCAAAATTTATTCTGGTTAGCGGCATGAATGGCCATCAGGGCTATTTTACCCGAACCGACATGAAAGGGCTCTTTAACGATTGGATTAACCGAGTGGTCCATCGGGAAGTTACGATGGATTAATCTGATTTTGTCTGGATGTCCGGCAATCAATTGACGCAGGAAAAAATGCATTTTTTTGCACTGGAAGCATTTGTAATCCGTATATTCCGTAATGATCAGTTTCGGGTTTTCAGCACCGATCCAGGGATGCCCGTCTTTGGTCATCCCTGACTTTAGTTTGGAATGCAAAACCGGCGGATCAAACTGCCAGTAAGCTGGAAAAAATAGCAAAACCAGGACAATTCCAACAAGAAATGGCGTAAACATGCGTAATACGAACGATCGCCTGGTTTGAAGAAACTGGATATCTTTCTTTAATCCTTCGATAAGACCACTGCTTTTGAACCGGCTGCGAATCATGCGCGTGTAAAACAAAAGCAGTAAATTGACGGCGTAAAGCACCATACACATAATGCAGTAACTATGGATATGGAAGGTCGATATCGCTGCCAAAATGATGCTGTAGAGGGTAAACGCTGCTGCGATCAGAAACAGCAGGTTCCAGATACGCTTCTTTTGCGCATCTTTATTTTTGGCAATCAGCAAAAAAAGCAGAAAAAAAATGTAGCCGACAGTGCCCCACACGGGAACCGGGAGCCCCAAAAAAATGGAATAAGCGCTTTGAGAAACGGTATCGCAGTTAATGGCTTTTGAAATAGCGCAGAAACTCTTATACCCGATGTCGGTATAGACCCGAAAGTGGGAGTAAGAAAGATATAGCGATACCAAAAGACCGACAAGGACAAGAAAAACCACTGTATAATAATAAACCGCAAAAGGAAGTGGCTGGATCGAGTTGTCTTTGGCAAAAAGTTTGCGCATGGATTAGACCTGCCCTGCTTTCGATTCAGTTTTCAAACAGAAGATTGTTCGATAAGTTGTATGATTTTTGCTTTGGACCCGGCCGGCAAAAAATTTTTCCCCGGTTCGCCGTGCAGCAAAACAAGCAACTCATCTGACGGAACAATGGTTAATAATTTTTTTAAATATCGATCAACATCCTGCCGATCATTAATGTTGAGATTGGTTTCAACCAGCCACAACAAAGACAGCTCATCATCCGGCGCAAATTCCAGCAACCTCCTAAAAATAGCTTCAGCGCGTTCGTAATGCCCCATTAGATTGTTGCTTATGCCCGCACCGAGCAGCGCCTGTTGGTTTTCGGAAACGAGATTTAAACATCGTTCAAAATATTGAAGTGCCGTATCATATTGCTTCTGATTCAATAGAACATAACCTTTTAGATAATTATAATCAAAATGGGCGGGATGCCGGTTCATCAGTTGATTGAGGTTGTCCAATGCCGCATCCCAATCTTTCATTTCGATTAAGCCAATCACATATCGATGCCGGATGACATCATTATCGGGCAATAGTTCTAAAGCATTTTGCCAAAGTTCGATCGCTTTCCGATAATTTTCTTTCTGAACATAAAGCAGCGCCAAATTGCTCATCGCCGTGGGATTGGCAACATTATTGTTTGTTCTAAGATCCAATGATTTTTTGTAAAGCTCGATGGCCTTATCGTATTTCCCGGTTTTGGTATAATATGCCCAGGCCAGATTATGAAGCGGACGGTGAGAATTCGGGGCTTTGTGCATGGCATCTTCCCACAATGATCTTTCGGTTACCCAGGCCATGTTCCGAATATAGGTGCCTGCACCGACGATAATAATAAGTACAACTGAAGAATATAGCAAAACGGATCTAAAAACCCTGTTTTTCTCCTGATAAATGTCCAGTAACTTTTTGAACCCCGCAGCAACCGGCAGGAATAAAAATAGAGACGGAAGGTAATTGCGATGTTCGAAAATCAACTCTAACGGAATAATTGTCGACTCGATGACATGATTTAAGTAAAAAAACAAAATGGCCAATGCCAGCAACGGCCGATTTTTGATTTGAGACAATCCGAAGCCGATCAAAATGAGATGAAATAGAATGGCTGGAAGTGTCGTCCAGGGCTCAAATAAAGAAGTGGAAAGGGTAATATCATGTTCGATGGAGAGTCGAGTTGGCAAAGGGTAAAAAATCAGGCTCAAGTAAAAAAGCACAATGCGCGGTTCAGTTAACAGGCGTTCATAAAGGCTGAAGGGGCGGCCCTGAAAACCGTCCATAAATAAAAACGAGTTTCCCGGTATGAACAACCACCCGCCAAAAACGACGATACTGATTGCGGCGGCAATCGATCCGCCCCATAGAACCTTTCTTTTTCCCGGTAAACTTAAATCCTGAAAACAAATCATTTCAATTAGAATCACGGCCAGCGGCAACGTCGCCGTATTTTGCTTGGAGCCTAATGCCAGTAAAAAGCTGGCTGCGCATCCCAGTAGCAAAAATACTCGTCCCGGCGGATATTCGCTTTGGCGGGTTTTTACAAAAAAATAGATACTCAGAATGTAAAACATGGCTGCCATGGAAGCCATGCGTTGAACGATGTAGGTAACGCCCTGAACTTGAATCGGATTAATGGCCCACAGCACAGCTGTCAGAAAGGCGATAAAATGTTCTTTCCCTTGATAATGATTTCTTAGATTGGGGGATTTGAGTATATTGAGAATCGTCAGAAACAGGAAGTAAGCCGTTAGGATATGAACCAGAATGTTGACAACATGATAACCGAATACCCGATCTTTGCCGAAATACCAGTTGATCGCAAAGGTCAGGCATGGAATGGGACGGTATAGGCGGTCGGTGATCGTTCCCCCGGAATCAGGAGAAGTGAAAAAAGTCCGCATCAGCGAATCAGTCTGCAGGTTGGTAATATGCAGGCCCCGGTTATTGAGGATATTGGGCCGATCATCCAGATGCCAGGAAGCTCTAAATGAATTCGAATAGATCAGAACAATTATAAAGGACAATGAGAATAAAACAATAATTCTTATAAAACGCATTTTTGGGCTTTCATTCTGTTGGAGGACTCTGGTCATTTCCGGGATACGGATTATTTAACCCGCTATATCTTGCGTTGCAAAACAGCAATCCAGAGCGGTGAATTCGGTGGCCACTTCACATTTTGGGCCCAATAGTATTGCGTATCTTGTTGGGAAATTGTAACCAGACCGACCAACCGATAGTGCTCTGCATGATAACTCTGAATCCAGTCCAGCAGCAAGGTATGGGAATCCCGATTTTTAAGCCAGGAGGTATCCACATTAACGAAAACTAAAAATTTTGGTTGCGTGCTTTCAATATCCTGGACCATTTCCTTTTGCATTTTTAAAGCATAATCGTGATTTTCCATCATGGCATACATGTAAACATACCCGCTGGCCGATCGACGTCCTGCATAGAAATAAATCTGAGGCTCGGAACCCAGTACGGCGATTCGGTCATTTTCTTCTGTATTGGCTCTGATAAATTGAGCGACCTGCAGGCTTTCCGGGAATGGGTTGAGCCCGTATACGGTTCGCGATAATTGAATTGGCGTCATTTTAAACAGAAAGTGTCTGTGCGGGTAAATAGATCCGAGCACACAGATGCCCACCAACATAATTGGCAACCCGTATTTGAAAATCAAAGACCGGTTCTTCAGGCGATTATGTATAGCAGCGATTGAAATGCCGGCAAGCAACGCTGCTGCCGGCAGCAATAAAATATAATAATGCGGCCGAAAATAAAATCCGGGACAAATGGCAATCAAGGAGAAGAATGAAAACATACCGACAAAGATGATCCTGCGCCGGGCATTTTTATCCAGCCACAATGCCGGCAACCCAAGTAAAACCAATAGCCAGAGCAACGGCGCTGAATGAAGGATATTAAAGGTGCGCGCTTTAAAAAGAATCCACCCATCGCTAATCGATGCAAGCGCAGTATAGGCTTTTGCGTATCTGTAAGTCCAAAACCAAAATTTATCAAATGTCCCGTTAAATAAGAAAACAATACAGGTTATCCCATAGGGGAAAATCGCACCAAGCGCGAAAAGACCGATTTTAACAAACCGGTGCTTCCGGAGCACTTGGCGGAAACGAAATTGGTGAATCAAAATGTAGAGACCGCCCAAAAGGATGAATGCCACCCCGTGCTGCTTCATTAAAAAACCGTTGCCTAGCATAAACCCGCTGATCATGAGCAGCCATGACCGGTCTTCATCCAATGCTTTGACTAAAATCCATAAACCTCCAACAGAAAATAAAATTACGAAATGCTCGGCGTTGGCAAAAATGCCCTGAACAGATGGAAGCAGGGACATAACAGCAAAAGCTGTTGCGGCCACCAAACCAACAATCGAATCGTAAAGCTGTTTTGCCAATAGAAAAACGAGAACGATCGTGGCCACATTGATAAACATCAAGCCTAGGTGAATTCCCATATGGGTCTGGCCAAATACGGTCATCAGCCCGGCATAAGCCGCGTAAATACCCGGTAATTTCATGTTGTAAATCTGTTGATAGGGCAACAATCCCTGCAAGATCAATTGCCCGCCATAGGCATACTCACCCTCATCCCGCTCCAACGGAACGCCGATCATCCCGTAGCGGATAACCATGGTTAGCAAAACAACGATCAACAATCCCCAGAAGGTCACCCGCCAGGTTGCCAGTCGCATTTTGCGATCAGTCTCGAATGGGTCTTTTTCTATCATTTTTTCGGTAATGCTTACCTGGGATTAATAATTATGTCGCGCAAGGTTTAAGGGATTTGCATCGTTTTGAAAGTTAGCCCGTTGCAGCCGCTGTTTTTGTCGCCGAATGACGCTTGCCGTCAAATTCGGCTTTTCACCGGTCAAAACACCCCGCCACAAGGGAAATTCGGTGTAAGGACGATCATCAGTCACTTCCGGAACGTTTTTCACCAACTGTCTCAATGCATTGGAACCCAAAAGATACAGGTTGGTGAGGATAGCCTCATCCTGATAAAAAGCCTCCCATTCACTTAAGTCGGGAATTTTGCTGAGGTGCCGAACCAATGAAGAAAGGCTGTCAGGGGTTTGCTCAAAAGAACGGTGTCCGCCGATAAGATAAAAGCCAGGCATTCTCAGCCCACCCCAGAGGCTGGCACCGGGGAAAACATTTGCAAACGTTTTCATGATCATCAGCAACTCGCTGGCCGGTGCCGGCGGCAACCACAGGCAGACCACTCCATCCTCGGCAAGTCTTGATTTGCAGAGCGATAGAAATTCACGCGTGTAAAGATTAACCGTACCGGCACTGTAGACCGGCGGTGCCGGATCAATAGTGATCACGTCATACGCTTTTTGACTTAACAGCAAAAAGTTGCGGCCGTCATCTGCATACAAGTGAACATTGGGTTTTTGAACAATGCCGTCTGCATCCTTATGAAAAAATTTAAAGCAGTCAAATACGTTAGGAACGATATCCACCGCATCTATATCCACCTGCACCCCGGGGTGGCGGCTGGCTGATCGCAGAGTGGTGCCCATGCCAAAGCAGACCACCAATATGCGTTTTGGATCTTTTGCCAGCGCCATGGGAAGATGGGCCATTAACTTGGTCTCACTGACAAGCACGGTCATTCCCACACCATTCGTAAAAAGGTGTCGCGCCATCGGATCTCCAGGTGCGCCGGCCGGCACAACAGTTCCGGCAATACCTTCATGAAAAGCGTACATCTGGGCGTTGGCGCCCAGGTACTGCTGTACCCGCTCAAGCATCACGCGCTTATAGGGTGCGGTGACCATAATGCATACAATCACAAAGCCAGCGATAAGGGCATAAGAAAAAACAGGCTGTCCGCTGCGTTCTGCTCTCGGTCGAATCCACAATAGGATGCCGCCCAGAACCATATTGAACAACGCCAGCAGAATCATGGTTTGAGTGGTTCCCAGATAGGGAATCAATATAAAACCGACTGCAATGCTGCCCATTATGGCGCCAAGGGTATTCGCGGCGTAAGCCCAGCCTGTCGCCTTGCCCGGCAGATATGAATCGGACAGACAGCAGCGCACTGCCACTGGAAATTGCCAGCCAAATGAAACTGCAACGGGAAAAACCATCAGGATGGCGGTAAGCATACCCAAGGAGTAGCCCGATAGGAAACCATCCGATATTTTGCCGAACACGGTAAACATCAACATGCCAAAAACCGTCAGAAATCCGATCAGGATTTCAAGCACGGCAAAAGTGGATACGGGGCGTTCTCTGGAAAACTCAAACCGAGTTGACAGCCAGCTGCCACAGGCAATCCCGAGCAGAAATAATCCGAGCATAAAACTAAACGCATAAATGCTGGTTTTCAGCGGCAACATCAGAAATCGGCTCCAGAGGATTTCATACGCCAGGGCCGTAAAACCGGATACGAAAATCGCCAGTCGAGTCCAATACCTGATCCGCAAAGATAAGCCCGCTGGAACCGCTGCAGTGCTTTTTGAATTCACCGATTGCCGGGCATCGTGATCATTGATTGTTAACTTCATCTGCAGGCGGCCTGTAAGCAAAGCCGCAATGAGATTCAATGTTGCGGCTATCAGCAATGAAACCGTCTCACCGAATATTCCGAGCAGAAAAAAACCGGCAACGAAAACACCTAAAACAGCTCCAAATGTATTGATCGAATACAGTCGACCTAAGCCCTGCTGGAAGTGATCGTTGTGGCGCGTAATGTGCGCCACCAGAAGCGGCAGTGTTGCTCCCATCAACACAGTTGGCAACAAAAGGCACAGCATGGAAAAGACCACCCTTGAGGCGGTTAGATAAAGTTCGTGGTTGCCGAATAATTTATAGATACTCAAATAAATTTGGCCGAATCCGGAAATAAATGTAAAAGACGCCAGGAGAGCAATTACCGCAATACCGACCTCCAGAATAACATATCCCATCAACGGTTTTTTAAGCCGGTCCGCAAGCTTGCCGCCAGCAAAAGCACCCAGAGCCAGCCCACCCATGAATACGCAAAGGACAGTTGCGGTCGCAGATGTGGTTGACCCCAAATAGCGGGTCAGCATGCGTACCCATACGATCTGAAAGACCAGGCCACTCATTCCGGAGAGAAAAAAAGCAAAAAAAAGCACCGTTTTCAGAGATATCGTAATGTTCCGATCATAAAATCGTTGTTTTTGGTGTAGCTTTTCGGTTGTATTCATACCCTTAATTTTTTCCTTCTTGATATTCTTTCTTCATTTCAGGTGAATTTGCGTTGCCGGGAAATTGTTTCGAAAAACTGAGTTTCATTTTTGCCAGACGAAATGTGAACGATGTGAACAGACAGCCCAAACCATACTTTATGCTTCTGGGAAGATTAATCGAGGAAGCTTCGGCAAAGTACTTCGTTGGACAGCTCACTTCAGCGATTGTATAGCCAAACCATAATATTTGAGCCAGCATCTGGTTATCAAAAACAAAATCATCGGAATTGTAATCAATCGGTAGCTGCTCCAATAATTGTCGGGAAAATGCGCGGTAGCCCGTATGGTACTCGGACAATTTGGCACCTAACAAAATATTCTCAAACAGGGTAAGAAGCCGGTTAGCAATGTATTTCCATAACGGCATTCCACCTTTGAGAGCATAACCACCTAATATTCTGGAACCCAATACACAGTGATAGAGTCCGTTTCCGATCATCGAAGCCATGGACGGAATAAGTTTAGGGGTATACTGGTAGTCCGGATGGACCATAATAATGATGTCCCCCCCTGCTTCCAGTGCCAATCGATAGCATGTTTTTTGGTTGCCGCCGTAACCTGTGTTTTTCTCATGTGCATAAACCAGCGTATTCGGCAACGTCTCGGCAACTGAAACGGTGGCATCGCTGCTATCGTCATCAACCACAATTACCAGATCGACAATTTCCTGAGCGATAACCTCTTCATAGGTCTTGCGGATGGTCTGCGCGGCATTGTATGCCGGCATCACAACGACAATTTTTTGGTTTTTATACATAGGGTTAAGACCTTAATTAATGCAAAATTTATGCACAAACAGCTTATTGAAAATCGAGTTTGATCCTCTGATTTGAATTCCTTTTATAGGCAGCGGACAGATTCTTAAGATTTGTATTTGCTTCCATCAGATCAGGCTTTATTCGAACTGCCTGCCTGAAATTGACCATTGCCTCTAGGATTTTTCCCTGTGACACCTGAGCCGCACCCAGACTGTTGTAGGCTTCAGCATAATCGGGCATTATACGCAGCGCCTCATGAAAATGAACAACCGCCTCATCTATCCTGCCAACCCGAAGCAACAGAATCCCCAAATTGTGGTGCACTCCCGCAAAGCGTGGTTTTTGGTCCAACGTGGCCTGATAATAGGCCAAACTCTTTTCGACCTTCCCCTGGGAAAAAAGTGCCGACCCTAAATTTATGTGGGCCAATTCAAAATCAGGATTAATTCCCAGTGCAGCGCGGTAATGGTAGATAGCCTCATCCGTTCTGCCGCGCAATGCCAATTCAAAACCGAGATTCGTGTGGATGACATAGTTACCACTTGTCACGCTTAACGCATGCTCAAAGAGACGGATGCTGTCTTTCCAATAGCTCACCTGGACCCAGGTGGTGACTATCAGTACAAAAGAAACCATTGTGGTGATCACAGATATTCCTATTTTTCTGTAACGCCATTTTGCGATAGGAATCGACGCTCCCCAGGTCAGGATAACAAACAAGCCGATAAACGGGACATATGTGTAACGATCCGCCATGGCCTGCACCCCTACCTGCACCAGCCCGATAACCGGCACAAGCGTTCCGACGTACCAAAACCAGCCGACAAAGAGCCATGGGAGCCTTTTGCGGTACCGAACGGTCAAAAAGGTGATCCAGCCCAGAACCGCACATGCAGCCAAAACCTGCCCGACGGTTATCACTTCCGGATAGGGGTAAAGAATTGCAAGATCATGCGGCCAGATCAGTTTCTGAATATATTTTATATAAGAAAAAGCGGCATTGGCCACACGCATGGTCAGTGGATGAACGTCCAACAGACCCAGAGCCTCCCCTTTCTTTTGTGCCAGAAATGTCACGCCGCATGATATTCCGGCAAGCACAAACAACGGAATTTTCTCATATACCAATCGCAGCAGTGGTAATCCCGAATTTGGTTTGCCCGTATGGTGATTTGTTTGCACGGCTTGAAATCGATTCAAGGGCCAGTAGTCCAGCAGCAGCAACACAAACGGCAAGGTCACCACCATGGGTTTGGCCATGAGACCCAGAGAAAAAAAGCCGACAACTGCCAAATAGCGAACCATTACAGGGCTTCGGGCAAAGCGAACATAACTCCATATGGTCAAAAGCCAAAAAAAGGTGCTGAGAACATCCTTGCGTTCAGCCAGCCAGGCCACCGATTCGACATGCAGCGGGTGGAGCGCAAACAGAAGGGCCACAATTCCGCTTTGCCAGACACGGGCAGTCATCTTTCTAAATACGATAAACAGCAGCAAACTGTTGAATAGGTGAAAAAGCAAACTGGTCAAATGGTGAGCGCCCGCGTTCATGCCATAGAGTTCGACGTCCAACATGTGAGACAGCCAGGTAATCGGGTGCCAATTACTCGCGTGGGTCGAACTGAAGGCCCAGATGACGCTTTCGACGCTCAGCCCCTGACTCACAAAACGATTCTGGGTCACATATTTATCATCGTCATAACCGATAAAACCATGCGTGCGAATTTGCCCGTATACGGTAAGTGTTGCCAGGACAAGAAAAATGCAAATGATAACATCCGGCCGCAGGTAATATCTAATTTTTCTATCGATAAATTTTCTTTTTTTCGCTGAATGCATTCGCAATGAGACGCTGTTTATAATTTTAATTTTTTTAATGAGTGAACCGGAAAATTCACCCATAGTCACATTTGCACTCAAACATTATACCATAATTTCAATTATTTTTGCGAATAATGGTCTTTAATCTAAAAATGAAAAATGGTTCTCCTAGGTTATTTCGGTGGGATGGCAATAATGTCGGTAGTCGCTCTTAAAGGAATTTGATTGGAAAAATTTTGAAGGTTTATTTTTTTTCCATTTTTGGTATTAAGCAAGCTGTATCTGAGACTTTCAAAGTAATCGTGAAACTGTTCAAATTCAAGCTCCTGTTCGTTCATAACATAACCGCCTATTTCAAAAACGACGAACGGAAGGTATTTTTTTATTGTTTTTCGCGCTCCTTTTAGCACCTTGTGTTCGTGGCCGTCCGTGTCAATTTTAATTAAATCAATGCGTTGGATCTGATTTTGCATACAAAACTGATCCAAGGTGATGGCCGGAACGGATTCGGCGGGCTTGATTGTGCCGCCGTGCAAAGGATGAGAATTTTTGGCACTCCCATCAACCTTCCAACTGGCGTATGCTTGAATTTGAGGATCTGATTTGGACTGGTCGGATAGAAATTGCTGGACCGGATAAATGCGTTCAGCCAGTTTTGGGTTTAATGAAAGATTTCTTTGCAACTTCTTAAACGCATAATCAGTCGGCTCAAACGCATACACATGACCTTCAGAAGCAACTTGAGCGAAACGTAATGCCATACTGCCGACATTGGCACCGACGTCAAATACGATTGCATTTTTTTCTAATGAAAAATATTTATTTTGGATCACGTAACTCTGGAAATTTCCGAATAAAAATATCGATAAATCAATACCTTCCGACAGATCCACCTCATAGAACACCGCGCTGCGTTGAATAATGCGCTTGTTTTTTCCTAGCAAAACGCGAAACACAAAGTATAATGCATGTGCAATAATTATTCTAATCCGAGTCATCGGTATTTTTTTGAAAATAGGCGTATTCAATTTCGTATTCATGATAACGCATCACATCGATAGAACGTTTATTTCAAGCAAATCGGTACTCTATATTTACCCTGTGATCTCATGGGTACGATTTTCAAATAAATTTAATGCGTCTGGCGGCAAATAAGACCATTTTTATCAATAACCAGCCATGCCGCCAGCGATCAATATTGGTATCCCCGTATGATCGCGATCGATATCGAATCGGCATTTCCGCGATTTTCAGGTTGACTTTGGTCGCTCCGAATAAAAGATCGAAATCCCCAAAGGGGTCGAAATTTCCAAAATAGGCGCGATTCCCGGCAATTTTTTTGTAATCACGTTTCCACAATACTTTGGTCCCGCAAAGCGTGTCATTTATCGACTGGCCCAGCAGCCATGAAAAAGCCAGACTAAAAAATTTGTTGCCCACCATATTTAAAAATCGCATCGATTGGTTTTCCATTGGATAAATTAAACGAACGCCGTTAATAAATTCGCCTTTTCCTGAAGCAAGCACGTCAACAAATCGCACCAGATCTTCGGGAGGAACGGTCATATCCGCATCTAAAATAATGAGGATATCCCCCTTGGCTTCATCAAAACCCAGTCGCACGGCATCCCCTTTTCCCCGGTCGGATTGTTGTAGCAATCTACACTTTCTATCCCTGAATCGCTCAATCGCCCTTTGGATGGTCTCATAGGTCTGGTCCCTGGAATGGCCTTCAACAAACAGGATTTCAGTTTCCTTGCCGAGTTGGGGAACCCGTTTCAATATGGCTTCTATATTACCGGCTTCATTTCTGGCAGGCACAATGACGGAAACCGTAACGGTTTCGGTGGGAACAGATTGGGACTCTTTTGGGGTTGGTCGGGCAACGACAAAGTTGGTCAACGCGAACCAGCTCAATGGAACAAAATTCACGAGGTAGCGGTTTGCCAGGCTTGAAAGAATGCGAATCGGCATTGGAAAAAGAATCAGCGGTCTGGAATTAATCACTTCAAATCCGGCAAGCTCCAGCAAATTAAAAATATCATGCGGTGAAAACCAATTTTGCTCCAAAGTATCAAAACCCAGATTCAACCGTTTCGCAATCGAAAGCGGAATGCGCCACAGGTTGTTGAAAAAATTTAATATCAACCGCGTCCTGGGATGGGTAAAACGCTGCAATTCTTGAAGCATACGCTGCACGTCCCAGATATCATTGACAAGGTCCGAAACAATAATAATGTCAAATTTTCCTTCGAGCGGCACATCATGAGCATCGGCTTGAATAAAAGATAAGTTTTCGTGTTTAGCGGCCGCAGATCGAATCATCTCCCCCGAAAAATCAATACCCACCCCCAAAGTGGGTTCAAGAGCGGCCAGCAGATCGCCATGACCGCAGCCAACCTCCAGGATTCGCATGCCCGGTGGAATAAAGAACCGGTAATAATGCTGTAACAATTTATGGTAAAATGCACCGGGCCGGTTTTCATTTTGCTTTTTTGGAGATACAATATCCCAATGCGCCATGCGATCGCGCTGGTAGTTGTGTCTTGCAGAATCGATATAGAGTTCCCGGTGGGTGTTCGACGCAATTTCACTTTTCACGTTCTTTATCCTTTAATCAGCACTTGGTACTGTTTAGAACTTCTTACGCCATTTAAATCAGAGTCTGTTTTAATTAAGTCCCAGCGA
>Ga0209536_100003450_pt1 | contig 25395 bp, 17 predicted proteins | sample DeeMarSeWOR28_12_FD_187461 | JGI IMG/M metagenome (GOLD analysis project Ga0209536, IMG submission 187461) | Marine sediment microbial communities from White Oak River estuary, North Carolina - WOR-2-8_12 (SPAdes) (version 2) | ecosystem: Environmental > Aquatic > Marine > Intertidal zone >...
GCTCCGCATTCAGCCCGCCAATATGAAAACTTTCGCCTTCCCCCAGGCGATCCAGTAACTTGTTATCACTGTCGCGAATTTCTACCGCGCCACTGCGCACGATACGCAGCCCTTTCTCTGCGGTATCCTTATTGAATACCTCACCACGACAGTAGTACTGCACCACAATACGATCTACCGTGCGATACAAGTCGTTTAACGGCAGTTCATTAAAAGGCAGCGTCTGTTGCAGAAACTCGGCAACCGCCGGGTAGGCGTCGGGATCCTCGCCGAGGAAGCGATGGCCACCCGCGAAGAAACGCAGCTCGGCCCCCGGGATCTGGCGGTGCAGGGCGCTGACCGCTTGCGGCGTGGCTTGTCCATCGTAGCGACCGGCGCAGACCAGGACGGGCACCCGAATCTGTGGCAGACGCGCGTAGGTATCATGATGACGCCGCGCCTCGATCTGTCGGGTCAGGCCCATGACGCCGTCAGGTTCTTTCAGGAACGGCGGCGCATTTTCGGCGGCCTGCTTGAGGATCTGCTCGGTCTCCTCGGGATTGGCTGCCTGCCAGGCCTCGTTCCTGCGGGTATCGGAAATTGCCAGCATCTTCCTGGCACGATCCGCCGGGGAAAGCTCAGACAATTCGTGCAGAGGATAGGACGAGCCGCCGGCGCCGCCGGCCGTGCTACAGGCCAGCACCAGGCTGCGTACGCGCTGCGGAAATTGCAGCGCCAGCTCCTGCGCCACCATGCCGCCGAACGACACGCCGACCACGTGACAGCTCTTCCAGCCGACGGCGTCCATGACGGCGGTGGCGTCGCGCGCATAGTGCGCCAGGGTGTACGGAGTGTCCGGTTTATCGGTCTGCCCCGTTCCTCGCTGGTCGAAGGCGACGATGTCAAATTTGTCCGCCAGGAAGCTCTCGAACACACCGGGGCGGCTGCGCAGGTCGCCACCGACCCCACCAATGAACAGAACCGCCTGGCCGCTGCCACGGCGTTCGTAATAAATGCGTAAGTCGGAGGTCCTGGCGTAGGGCATGGTATCCGGGCCGATCTAATCCTTGCCAGGGGCCGGCCTCAGCCAGCCCTTTCGCAAAATTGACTATCCTTTAACGGAGTCTGCTGTATGCGTGCGCCGGCGCATTCCCGGTCGCGGGCCCGAAGCGGTCGGACCTGACGGCCTGGATGCCGGGGCCGGTATAGCCTATACCAACGGCACGGGGCTTTGCGAGGGCGGCATCGGCTGCACGCGAGACCGCCGCGTCCGGCGGCCGGCGTGCGCAGGCTTTTCCGGCAGGGCAGCCGCGGGGGAAACGCGCGCCGCGCGGCAGCTCGCCTGGCGCCGACCCGCCGGTCTCTGGGCGGGCGGCCTTCCTGCGGCATGCCGGCGCGGGCCCTATGTGATTGAAGTTCAGCAGGGATCGGCTGTGGACGCGACCGCGCGGTGCTTGCAAGGCGATTTGCGCTGGCATATTGTATACCAGAATCGAGAGGCGACTGCGGGCGGGAGACGATGAATATTCACGAATATCAAGCCAAGGCGCTGCTTGGCAGCTTTGGAGTGTCGGTGCCGCGCGGGCGCGTTGCATTCACGACCGCGGAAGCCGAGTGTGCGGCGCAGGAACTGGGTGGTCCGGTGTGGGTCGTCAAGGCCCAGATCCATGCCGGCGGCCGGGGCAAGGCCGGTGGTGTCAAAGTGGTCAAGTCACACGATGAGGTCAAGGCAGTCGCCGAACAGATGCTGGGCATGACGCTGGTCACCCATCAGACCGGCCCCGAGGGCAAGGAGGTCAAACGCGTCTACATCGAAGAGGGGTGCGACATCGCCCGGGAACTCTACCTCAGTGTGCTGCTCGATCGGGCCACGAGCTTCGTCACCATCATGGCGTCCACGGAGGGCGGCATGGATATCGAGGAGGTCGCCGCAAAGACCCCGGAGAAGATCCTGAAGGTGGCAATCGACCCGGTCACCGGCCTGCAGCCGTTCCATGCGCGCAAGCTGGCATTCGGGCTGGGCCTGGAGGGACCGCAGATTCGCTCTGCGGTCAGCTTTCTGCAGGGCATTTACCGGGCCTACACTGAGCTGGATGCCAGCCTGGTCGAAATCAACCCGCTGGTCGTGACCGGAGACGGCGGACTCATCGCCCTGGATGCCAAGATGAATTTTGACGACAACGGCCTGTTCCGTCATAAAGATGTCGAGGATCTGCGGGATGAAAGCGAGGAGGACCCCGCGGAGCTTGAGGCGAGTCGTCACGAACTGAACTATATCAAGCTCGATGGCGCGATCGGCTGCATGGTCAACGGTGCGGGGCTGGCGATGGCGACCATGGACATCATCAAGCTGTATGGCGGCGAGCCGGCGAACTTTCTCGACGTGGGCGGCGGCGCCACCGCCGAACGGGTAACGGCAGCCTTCAAGATCATTCTGTCCGATCCGAATGTGAAAGGCATTCTGGTCAACATCTTCGGTGGCATCATGCGTTGCGACGTCATTGCCACCGGCATTGTGGAAGCGGCCAAGGAGGTCGATCTGAATGTGCCACTGGTGGTGCGTCTCGAAGGCACCAACGTGGAGCTTGGCAAGTCGATTCTGCGCGAGTCCGGTCTCGACATCGTCTCGGCCGACAATCTTGCCGACGCCGCGGAAAAAGTGGTCAAGGCGCTGAAGGAGGCTGCGTGATGGCGGTACTCATCGACCGTAACACCCGGGTTATCTGTCAGGGCTTCACCGGCTCCCAGGCGACTTTTCACTCCCAGCAGGCCATAGACTATGGCACCAACATGGTCGGTGGTGTCACGCCCGGCAAGGGCGGGATGACCCATCTTGGCCTGCCGGTGTTCAACACCGTCGCTGACGCGGTGCAGCAGACCGGTGCCAACGCGTCGGTCATTTACGTGCCGCCGCCCTTCGCTGCCGATGCGATCCTCGAGGCGGTTGATGCCGAGATCCCGCTGGTCGTGTGTATCACGGAAGGCATTCCGGTCATGGATATGGTGCGTGTCAAACGGGTTCTGAAAGGCTCGGCTACCCGCCTCGTCGGTCCAAACTGCCCGGGTGTCATTACCCCTGGCGCCTGCAAGATCGGCATCATGCCCGGCCACATCCATGCGCCCGGTACTGTCGGTATCGTCTCGCGTTCGGGGACTCTGACCTACGAGGCCGTGGCGCAGACCACTGCCGTGGGATTGGGGCAGTCGAGCTGTATCGGTATCGGTGGGGATCCGGTCAACGGCACCAATTTCATTGACTGCATGGAGTTGTTTCTGGCTGATCCGCAGACCGAATCCATCATCATGATCGGCGAGATCGGTGGCACGGCTGAGGAAGAGGTCGCCGACTTCATCAGCCACTCGAAGGTGAAGAAGCCGGTGGTCGGGTTCATCGCCGGTGTAACGGCACCGCCGGGCCGCCGGATGGGACATGCCGGTGCAATTATTGCGGGCGGCAAAGGCGGGGCGCAGGAGAAGATAGAGGCCCTTAAGAGCGCCGGCATTCATGTTGCGGATTCGCCCGCGAGCCTGGGCACGACGCTGAGGCAGGCGCTGGGGGGATAGCTTCCCGGCGGTATGGTTCAGCCGACCACGCGCCGTTCTGCGTCCGGACAAGCATACAGGGGTAGGTGATGACAGACCCGAAGGCATCAGTTTCGAGGCGCGGCCATCCCGGGGCGGGAAAGAAACGGACCGGAAAGACGCCCAAAGGTCGACAGGTAGACCCCGCAGCGTTGTCGGAGCTGCGCGAGCTGCTGGGCAGCCGCTCGCGGCGCCGTGATCTGCTCATTGAACACCTGCATCTGATTCAGGACCACTACGGGCATCTGTCAGCGTCCCACCTGGCGGCGCTGGCGCAGGAAATGCGGCTGGCGCTGACCGAGGTGTACGAAGTTGCGAGCTTCTACGCGCATTTCGACGTGGTCAGGGAAGGCGAGAGGCCGCCGCCGCCGCTCACTGTCCGGGTGTGCGACAGCATCTCCTGTGAGCTCGCCGGCGCCCGGATGCTGTTGGCGGAGCTGGCCGGGAAGGCCGGTCAGGACGTGCGCGTGGTGCGGGCGCCCTGCATGGGGCGCTGTGAAATGGCGCCGGTCGCTGTCGTCGGACAGCGCCATGTGGTGGAGGCAAGCACAGCGTCGGTGCTGGAGACGGTCCGGCAGGGGCGGACCCGAGCCGAGCTGCCGGACTACCTGGGCTACGACGACTATGTCGCGAACGGCGGCTACAAACTGCTCGGCGAGTGCCTGTCCGGCGAACGCCGGGCAGCGGACATCATTACCGCCCTCGAGCACTCCCAGCTGCGCGGCCTCGGCGGCGCGGGTTTTCCGGCCGGCCGCAAGTGGAAAATCGTGCGCGGCTATCCCGAGCCCCGCCTGATGGCGGTCAACGCCGATGAAGGCGAGCCCGGCACCTTCAAGGACCGCCACTACCTGGAGCGCGATCCCCATCGGTTCATCGAAGGCATGCTGGTCGCGGCGTGGGTCGTCAAGGTCAAGGTGTGCTATGTCTACCTGCGCGATGAATATCCCGGGGTAGGTGACGCCTTGAAGAAGGAGCTGGGGCGGGTTGAATCCGAGGGGCTGCTCGGTGGCCTGAAGGTGGAACTGCGGCGCGGCGCCGGTGCCTACATCTGTGGCGAGGAATCCGCGATGATCGAATCCATCGAAGGTAAACGCGGCCTGCCCCGGAATCGCCCGCCCTATGTTGCCGAGGTAGGGCTGTTCGGCCGCCCTACCCTCGAGAATAACGTGGAGACGCTTTACTGGGTACGCGATATCGTGGAGCGTGGACCGGAGTGGTTTACCGCTGCAGGGCGCAACGGTCGTCAGGGCTGGCGCAGCTATTCCGTCTCCGGCCGCGTCAAGGAGCCGGGGGTCAAGCTGGCCCCGGCTGGCATCACCGTCCGCGAGCTGATTGAGGAATTCTGCGGGGGGATGCAGGACGGCCATCGCTTCAAGGCGTACCTGCCAGGCGGGGCATCGGGCGGCATATTGCCGGCAGTGCTGGGTGACGAGCCGCTGGATTTCGGGACACTCGAGCAACACGGCTGTTTCATCGGCTCGGCCGCCATCGTGGTATTCAGCGATCGGGACAACATGCGCGACGTGGCGCTCAACCTGATGCGCTTTTTCGAGGATGAGAGTTGCGGGCAGTGCACGCCCTGCCGGGTGGGAACCGAAAAGGCCGTCAAGCTGATGACAGCCGCCGAATGGGATGTCGACCTGCTGGCGGCGTTGAGCAAGACCATGGCGGACGCCTCGATCTGCGGGCTCGGCCAGGCTGCCGGCAACCCCATCAACTCGGTGCTGAGGTATTTTCGCGAGGACCTCTCATGAGTAACCAGATTCGCTTTACGCTGGACGGCAGGCAGGTCGAGGCCCAGCCGGACGAAACGATCTGGCAGGTTGCCCTGCGCCACGGCATCGACGTTCCGCACCTCTGTTACCTGGCGGAGCCCGGCTATCGCCCGGACGGCAACTGCCGGGCCTGCATGGTGGAGATTGCCGGGGAGCGGGTGCTGGCGGCCGCCTGCCTTCGCAGGCCATCCGAGGGCATGCAGGTCAGCACCGCCAGCCAACGGGCCGCGACGGCGCAGCGCATGGTGATGGAACTGTTGCTTGCCGACCAGCCCGCGCGCGAGGTCGCGCATGACCGCGACTCTCACCTGTGGCGGTGGGCCGATCGGCTGGGTGTCGGCACGAGTCGTTTTCCCGCTCGAGCCACACCGGCGCCGGATTCGAGTCATCCCGCCATGCGCGTGGCACTGGATGCCTGTATCCAGTGCAATCTCTGTGTGCGCGCCTGTCGCGAGGTGCAGGTCAATGATGTGATCGGCATGGCGTACCGCGGGCATAACGCAAAGATCGTATTCGACTTCGACGATCCCATGGGCAGCAGCACCTGCGTGGCCTGTGGCGAGTGCGTTCAGGCCTGCCCGACGGGGGCGCTCATGGAGACCACCCTGGTCGACGAGGCAGGCGTCGGCAGGCCCGGGCCGTTCACCGAAGTGGCGAGTGTCTGTCCCTACTGCGGTGTGGGCTGTCAGATCAGCTACCAGGTCAGGGACAACGAGATCGTCGCGGTGCAGGGCCGCAACGGACCCGCCAATGAAAACCGTCTCTGTGTAAAGGGCCGCTTCGGGTTCAACTACGTCCATCATCCGCACCGCCTGAGCAAACCGCTCATTCGTCGCGATGATGCACCCAAGTGCGGTGATATCGATCTCGATCCGGCCAATCCGCTGACCCACTTCCGGGAGGCCAGCTGGGACGAGGCGCTCGAGGTCGCTGCCCGCGGCCTGAAGGCGATCCGGGACCGTGACGGAGGCGACGCCCTGGCCGGATTCGGCTCGGCAAAATGTTCGAATGAGGAGGCCTACCTGTTCCAGAAGCTGGTGCGCACCGGCTTCGGCACCAACAACGTCGATCACTGCACCCGCCTGTGTCACGCCTCCTCGGTAGCCGCCCTGCTGGAGGGCATCGGCTCGGGCGCCGTCACCGCGCCTTTCAATGCCGTCAAGGACGCGGATGTGGTCATCGTGATCGGTGCCAACCCGACCGAAAATCATCCCGTCGCGGCCACCTATTTCAAGCAGGCGGCAAAACGCGGGACGCTGATCGTAATGGACCCCAGGGGCATGGCGCTGAAGCGTCATGCCACCCATATGCTGCAGTTCAAACCTGGCAGCGACGTCGCACTGCTCAACGCGATGCTCAACGTGATCGTCACCGAGGCGCTTTACGACCAGGCATATGTGGACGCCCACACCGAAGGTTTCCAGAACTTTCGGGAGCACATCAAGGACTTCACCCCGGAATCGATGGCCCCGGTGTGCGGCATAGACGCCGCCACGCTGCGCACGGTGGCGCGCACCTACGCGAAGGCGAAGGCGGCCCTCATATTCTGGGGCATGGGAATCTCGCAGCACATTCACGGCACGGATAACTCGCGGTGCCTGATTGCGCTCGCCCTGATCACGGGACAGGTGGGCCGGCCAGGCGCGGGCCTGCATCCCCTGCGTGGTCAGAACAATGTTCAGGGGGCGTCTGACGCCGGGCTGATCCCCATGATGTTTCCCGATTACCAGCTGGTTGACTTGCCCGATGTGCGCCAGCGATTCGAGGATGTGTGGGGTACCCGGCTCGACCCCGAGAAGGGTCTGACGGTCGTGGAGGTGATGCGAGCCATCCACGCGGGACAGGTCAAGGGCATGTACATCATGGGCGAAAATCCCGCCATGTCCGATCCGGATGTCGAGCACGCGCGCAAGGCACTGGCCAGGCTGGAGCATCTGGTCGTGCAGGATATCTTCCTGACCGAGACCGCGTTTCATGCCGACGTCGTCTTACCCGCCTCCGCCTGGCCGGAAAAGGACGGCACGGTGACGAACACCAACCGTCAGGTGCAGAGGGGCAGGAAGGCCCTGGAGATGCCGGGCGACGCGCGGCAGGACTGGTGGATCACCCAGGAAATCGCGCGGCGTATCGGCTGCGACTGGGGATACAGCCACCCGCGCGAGGTGTTCGCCGAAATGACACGCGTCATGCCGTCACTGAACAACATCAGCTGGGAACGCCTGGAGAGCGAGGATTCCGTGACCTATCCCTGCAAGGCGCCGGACAGGCCGGGCGAGGACATCGTCTTCGCTGACGGGTTTCCCACGCCGAGTGGCCGCGGCAGGCTGGTACCGGCGAGGATCATTCCACCGGACGAACTGCCCGACGAGGACTTCCCCATGGTGTTGACCACGGGACGACAGCTCGAGCACTGGCACACCGGCGCCATGACCCGGCGCGCCAGCGTACTCGACGCGCTCGAGCCGGAGGCGGTGGCCAGCCTGTCACCCCGGGATCTCGCCCAGCTGAATATCCAGTCAGGTACCATGATAAAGGTATCGACCCGGCGCGGGATCATCGAGCTGACGGCGCGTGCCGACGGTGCCGTGCCGCCGGGGATGATCTTCATTCCCTTTTGCTATGCAGAGGCGGCAGCCAATGTGTTGACCAACCCGGCACTCGACCCCTTCGGCAAAATCCCCGAATTCAAGTTCTGCGCCGCCCGCGTGGAGGCAGCGGAGGTCGCTTGAGGGGGACGGCGAAGCCCGGCATCGGGCATGGCGACCCACCCCGCTTGCGCCTTTGACGCCGGGCCATCACCGTGCGTCGCGCGTGACCGGTCCGCATCTCATGACGCGCTGCGGTTTGTCCTCGATCACGGCTGTCGCGTCCTGCCCGCTGGTGTATTGAAGTCCCTGCGGCGTTCTGTTTTCATGCGTTTTTCCAGCCCGATACGGCGGGCCTTGCTGAACACGGCGTATACCGCCATCCGCACAGACCAGATGTTATGAAAATCTATGAGTATCAGGCCAAGGAACTCCTGGACGAACAGGGCGTCCCTGTTCCGCGCGGGGGTGTCGCGTCAACACCGGACGAGGCAGTCGAGGTGGCCCGGGGGCTGGGGGGCTCTCAGTGGGTCGTCAAGGCACAGATTCACGCCGGTGGACGCCGCAGCGGGCGTTTTGACGGCAGCCCGGAGGCGGAGGGCGGGATCCGTTTCGTCGGCTCGCTTGAAGCGGTAGCTGAAAATGCCAGCCAGATGCTCGGGCAGGTGCTCGTCACGGAGCAGACCGGTCCGGCAGGCAGAGAGGTGAAGCGGGTCTACGTCGAGGCCGCGCATGAGGTGCAGCGGGAGCTCTATCTCGGCATGCTGGTGGATCGCCGGACCAGTCGTGTCACGCTGATCGCGCTCGGGGAGGGAGGGGCCAACATCGAATCGGTAACGACCCGGTCTCCCGAATCGGTCATAAAAGTGGCTATCGATCCCCTGGCGGGCCTGTCGGGAGATGCCGCCCAGGCGGTGGCTGCTGCCCTGGGGCTGGCGGGTGATCAGGCGCATGAGGCATCAGGCATCATGCTGGCCATGTACGACATGTTCATGCGCCTGGATGCCTCGCTGATCGAGATCAACCCCCTGGCAGTCACGACCGCGGGCGATCTGCTGGCCCTGGATGCAAGGCTGACATTCGATGACAATGCCATGTTTCGTCATCGGGACATCGAAGCGCTGCGCGATGAAGGCGAGCTGCAATGGGGTGAGCTGGATGCCACGCAGCATGGCCTCAACTATGTCAAGCTCGGTGGCAACATCGGCTGCCTGGCCAGTGGCGCCGGGCTCGCGATGGCGACGCTCGACGCTGTCACCTTGTATGGAGGCGAGCCGGCAAACTTTCTCGATGTACCGCCGGCCGTGCAGGTCGAGCGCGTCAGATATGCCTTCGAGCTGATCCTGTCTGATCCGACTGTCGAGACAATCCTGGTCAATGTTTTTGGCGGTGGCATCATGCGCTGCGACACCATCGCCGACGGCATGATCCTGGCCAGCAGGGAAGTCCCGCTACGCGTGCCCCTGATCGTGCGCCTTGCCGGCGTGAATGCCGAGTTTGGCAGACTCAGGCTCAAGGACTCGGGGCTGGCGGTCACCTTTGCAGACGATTTGGCCGACGCCGCGGAGAAGGCCGTCAGGGCGGCGACAGAGGCCAGGCTGCGCTCGCAACGGAGCTGGTGGCAGCGGGTTCAGGGCTTGTTGACAAAGCACGACGAAGCAGGCGACCGCTCCGCGCACTAGTCCGAAGACGCGTGCGCAGGCGACGAGAGGAGACAGTGGAATGGCGGTCTTGGTCGACGCGGGTACCAGGTTGATTTGCCAGGGCATTACCGGCCGGCAGGGGAGTTTTTTCGCCGAGGAGGCAATCGCCGACGGAACCAGGCTGGTCGGCGGTGTGCGGCCCGGTAAGGGCGGAAGCCAACACCTGGGTCTCCCGGTTTTCGACAGCGTGGACGCGGCGGTGCACGCCACCGGTGCCACCGCGAGTATGATATTCGTGCCGCCGCCAACTGCTGCGGATGCGATCCGCGAGGCAATCGAGGCGGGGATCGAACTGATTGTCTGTATCACGGAGCGCATTCCGGTGCTGGATATGGTGCGCATCAAGCGTCTCCTGGAAACCTCCGCCTCGCGGCTGATCGGCCCGAACTCTCCGGGCATTGTCACCCCCGGTGAGTGCACCATCGGCATCATGCCCAGAGGAATTTTCCGCCGCGGCAAGATCGGCATCATTTCCCGGGCGGGGACGCTCACCTATGAAGCGATCGCGCAGACGACGGCGAACCGACTGGGTCAGTCGACCTGTATCGGTATTGGCGGGGATCCGATTCAGGGGATGACCTTTTGTGATTGCCTGGAGCTCTTCCTGGCGGATCCGGAGACCGAAGGCATCGTCCTGATCGGTGAGATCGGGGGCATCGCCGAGGAAGACGCGGCCGATTTTCTGACGGCGCACAAGACCCGGAAACCGGTGGTGGCCTACGTGGCCGGACGTTATGCGCCCGCGGGCCGCCGTATGGGCCATGCCGGCGCGATCATCGAGCACAGTACCGGACGCGCCGAGGCAAAGATCGAGGCCTTGCGAGGCGCGGGCGTTTACATTGCCGAGTCGCCGACGACGATCGGTGCCACGATGGCCAGGGCGTTGCAGGGCACCGAAGCCTGAGGGCCGCTCCAGGGCGAGATGAACGAGCGTTTCGCGGCCAGGCCAGCGGGGTCTCGCAGACTGTCCGGCTTGATCCTGCGGGGCTTGCTTCCGACGGGTACGACGCGCCGCTGCCTGCTGAAGGATCTTTAACTCCGATGGGTCTGCGCACCCGGCAGGGAGAAAAATCCTGGCGGCCGTCACGGGTCTCTCTGCCGCCGGCAGGCGTCAGTGAGCTAACTGCCACCAACGGCGAGACTGCGCAGCGATCTGCCTGAATCGGGCCCAGCCCGATCCGGACCCGGCGAAAAAGTTCAGGTTCGGCGGACCCGGTTCAGTCATCAAATTGTTTTTGTCAGGCATCATTGACATTATGGGTCTGTGGTATACGATATACCAAAGGACACAATGCAAAGACGCTCATTGCAGGGCGCGCCGCATAAATACGATTGTAGTCCGGATCCCATCAATAACAAACGGAGGCTGAGGAAATGAAACTACCCTGTAAGGCACTCATCGTGCATGCCGTGCTGGCGGCTGTGGCCGTTGTCTTTGCAACGAACGCCGCAGCCGAAGAATGGCAACCGAAGAAACCGGTCGAGTTCGTCATCATGGCCGGCCCAGGCGGCGGCGCGGACCAAATGGCGCGCCTCATGCAATCCGTCATCGAGAAGCACGACTTCTCTTCCAAGCCGGTGATACCGGTCAATAAAGCGGGTGGCTCCGGTGCAGAAGCACTGGTGTATCTGAAAGGAAAGAGCGGCGACGACCACACCATTATGGTCACACTGAACAGCTTCTATACCACGCCATTGCGTCAAGCGAACCTCAAGATCGATCCCCTGGAGTTCACGCCCATCGCTCGCATGGCCGAGGACACCTTCCTGTTGTGGGTACACAAGGACAGTGGCGTCAAGACTATGGACGAATTCGTCGCAGCGGCCAAGGCCAAGGGTAAGGACTGGATAATGGCCGGTACCGGCAAGGCCCAGGAGGACGAACTGCTGACCAACTTCCTGAATACGACCTACGGTCTGACCATGCGCTATGTACCCTTCAAGGGCGGCGGTGATGTCGCCAAGCAGCTGGCCGGCAGGCACGCCGACTCAACCGTCAACAATCCGTCCGAGGCGCTCGGGTTTTATGAGTCGGGAGACGTTGTGCCCATCGCCGCGTTTACCAAGGAGCGGCTCGCGCTGTTTCCGGACGTCCCGACACTTGCGGAGCTGGGGCATCCGAATGCCTACTTCATGCAGCGCAGCGTGGTCGGTCCGCCGGGTATGAGTGACGAGGCGGCCAAATACTACCGACGGGTGTTCGGCGACGTTTACGATTCGGCAGAGTGGCAGGAGTACATGAAGAAAAAGAGTCTGCTCGGCGAGTTCATCACCGGCGACGAGCTGATGTCCTACTGGACCAATGAAATGGCCAATCACGAAGAACTGCTGTCGAAGACCGGAGAGATCAAGAAGTAGCCGTCGCGTGCGGTCTTGAACAACGACATGCTACTCAGGAGCGGGGAGGGTCGCCATGCGACGCGCTGAACTGTCAATGGCCATTGTGCTGGCGATTCTTTCCGTTTACCTGATGTGGAAGAGTGCCGAGCTCCCCATCGGCTGGGTCAAGGGTGACGGTCCCGGTGGTGGGGCCTTCCCGTTCTGGCTGTCGCTGGTCATGCTCGTGTGCTCGATCTGGACGATTGTTCGCTGGTTCCGGCGGACTACGCCGCAGTCGAGATCCACAGAACCGTATTTCGACAGTCAATCACTGTCTCTGATCATCCTGGTGGTCGGGGCGCTGGTGCTCATGGTGGGTTCGATACATTTTATCGGCGTGTACGGTGCCATACCGCTGTTCTTTGTGTTCTACATGCGGTTTATCGGTCGGCAGACCTGGACCAAGACCCTGGTGCTGGCGGTTGCGGCGCCGGTATTCACATTTTTCTTCTTCGAGATCCTTTTACATATCACCTTGCCCAAGGGGGCTACCGAAACGCTGTTTTATCCCTTGTATGACATATTCATGTAGGGCTTGCACAGGCGCAGGGTGCTAACGCAGACATCACAGAGACAGGGGTTCGGAGTCGGAACCGCGGGATCAGGCTGAGGGTCACAGCATGGAGATTATTCAACATCTGCTCGACGGGTTTCTGGTGGCCCTCGAGCCCATGAACCTGTTTCTGGTAATCATCGGTTGTGCCGTCGGGCTGTTCATCGGCGCCATGCCCGGCCTCGGTTCCGTCAACGGGGTGGCGATCCTGTTACCTGTCACCTTCATCGTACCCCCGACGTCGGCCATCATCTTTCTGGCGGCGATTTACTACGGCGCCATGTACGGTGGGGCGATCAGCTCGATCATGCTGGGCATTCCCGGTGCTTCGACCGCGGTGGCCACTACCTTCGATGGTCGTCCGCTCGCCCTGAAGGGCATGGCCGATAAGGCCCTGGTGGCGGCCGCGGTGGCTTCATTCGCCGGCGGTACGATATCGGTCATTCTGTTCACGGCGTTTGCACCCCCGCTTGCGCATGTCGCGCTCTCCTTCGGCGCACCCGAGGAGTTTGCGTTGATGATGCTGGCGTTTGGCACCTTCATCGGACTGGGTGGCGACGACATACCGAAAACGCTTTTCTCGATTGCCATCGGCCTGGTGATGAGTGCGGTCGGTCTGGATATCCTCAGCGGTGAACCCCGCCTGGTCTTCGGGGATATTCCGGGTTTCTTTCACGGCATCAACTTTCTCGTGCTGGCTATCGGTATCTACGGTATTGGCGAAATCCTCTGGACCATAGAGAGCAGCCGGGGCGAGGTGGCGGTTTCTCAGGCGGTCGTGAGTGTCCGGCGGGTTCTGGATACGCTCAGGGAGCTCGTTAAGAGCCTCAAGACGATCATCATGGGATCTCTGATCGGGTTTTTCGTCGGTCTGCTGCCGGCCGCCGGTGCCACTCCCGGCTCGATCATGGCCTACGGGGTTGCCAAGACGGTGTCCAGGGATCCGGACAGTTACGGGAAAGGCAACCTGGATGGCGTCGCTGCTCCGGAGTCCGCCAACAACGCGGCCAGCACCGGTTCCATGCTGCCCATGCTGACGCTCGGGATTCCGGGCTCACCCACGACCGCCATCCTGCTGGGCGGCATGGTGATATGGGGACTGGAGCCGGGGCCCAGGTTGTTTGTCGAGCAGACCGAGTTCGTGTGGGGTTTGATTGCAAGTCTCTATGTTGCGAACCTGTTCTCAATCCTGCTCAACATCGCCTTTATCCCGATTTTCATCTGGGTACTTAAACTCCCCTTCAGCATCCTGGCTCCGGTGATCTTCGTGCTGTGTATCGTCGGGGGCTACGCACCGACCCAGGACATGCACGACGTGTGGCTGATGCTGCTTTTTGGCGTCGTGGGTTATCTGATGCGCAAGCTCGACTACCCGATGGCCCCGATGGTGCTGGCGATTGTGCTGGGGCCTTTGGCCGAGTCGTCCCTGCGCCAGTCCTTGCTTCAGTCACACGGTTCGATGATGGTGTTCATCGAGCGTCCCATTTCGGGTCCCATAATGGGAATCGCACTGTTGCTGTTCGTGTTCCCCGCCCTGAAGGCGGTGAAGAGCGCAGTGGCAAGACGTAGTGCGGGAACCGGCGGGGAAAAATGATGCTCCCGGCCAGGGGATGAGGCTGGATTCTGCGGCTGGGGATGATGCCGCTGGCCTGCCGGGAAGTCGCTGATGCTGCACGAGAACGCGTTGCCTGAACTGATGGTTTGGTATATTGTATACCAGATATGAGTCTGCCCAAGACGATGGGTGTGCCAAAGCGAAACATCAAGTTACGACCGATAAACGTAAATATCGTTCTCAAGGACAAGGTGTATGACGCCTTGAAAAGGGCGATTACGTCAATGGATATCTACGCCGATGAGACCCCTCCCAGGCTGGATGAACGCCGCCTCGCCGAGGAACTCGGCGTAAGTCGAACGCCGATTCGCGAGGCACTCTCGCGGCTGGAGCAGGAAGGCCTGGTGCGCATGATCCCCCGCCGGGGTGCCTTCCTGGTGCGCAAGACCAAGAAGGAAATCCTCGAGATGATCTGTGTCTGGGGCGCGCTGGAGAGCCTGGCGGCCCGCCTGGCGACGGCTCGTGCCGGTGATGAGGAGCTCGCCGCTTTGCGCCAGATGTTTGTTACCTTCGAGGATTCCGATCATGCCAGCGCGCAGATTGATGAGTATTCAGAGAGGAACATCCGCTTCCACCAGGCGATTATCAGGCTGAGCAAGTGTGAGCTGCTGGTGGAAATCGCGGAGGGACTCTTCGTCCACATGCATTCGATACGCGCCCGGACAATCCGGGAGCGTGACAGGGTGAGCGAGTCGGTTATTGATCACTTGCACATCATAGAGGCCTTGGAGAAACGGGACGCGGAACTGGCGGAACGGCTGGTGCGCGAGCATACGAATGATCTGAGGAAACACGTCAATGACTACGTCGACTGGCTGGAGTAGCCCGCTGCGAACCGTTGACCGCAGTGCCAGTCGTCTCAGGAGGAATCAGTAATGGCAACTGCAACTGCGCAAGACGTGAATGTGTCGAGGACGGCTGACGACACCCTGGCCCGGAAAAGCCGGGCGGCGGACATCGTGTCCGGCGGTCACCTCGTGGCGAAGGCGCTCAGAAACGAGGGTGTTGACACCATATTCACCCTCTGTGGCGGCCATATTATCGACATCTACGATGGCTGTATTGACCAGGGAATCCGGATCATCGACGTGCGGCACGAGCAGGTTGCGGCGCACGCGGCCGACGGTTATGCGCGGCAGACCGGCAAGCTAGGCTGTTGCGTGACTACGGCGGGACCGGGCTTTACGAATTCGTTGACCGGCATCGCGACGGCGTTCCGCTCGGAGACGCCGGTGCTTTATATCGGCGGACAGGGGGCCCTGACGCAACACAAGATGGGTTCGCTGCAGGATCTGCCGCACGTCGACGTGGCAGCGCCCATTACCAAATTTTCGGCGGGCGTGCGCTCGACCGAACGCGTGGCGGATATGGTCACCATGGCCATGCGCGAGTGCTATGCAGGGGCGCCGGGGCCGTCCTATCTCGAGATCCCTCGCGACGTTCTGGATCGCGAAGTGCCACTGGAGTCGGCGGTGATTCCTCAGGCCGGCCGCTACCGGGCCTCGACCCGGAGTATCGGGGATCCGGCCGACGTCGAAAAGCTGGCCGATCTGCTGGTCGGTGCCGAACGCCCGGCGATTCTGCTTGGCACCCAGGTCTGGACCTGTCGCGGTCACGAAGCGGCGATCGAACTGGTACGTGCGCTCAATATTCCCGCCTTCTTCAATGGCTCGGGGCGCGGACTCCTGCCGCCTGGCGATCCTCACCATTTCCACCGCACGCGGCGCGACGCCTTCAACAAGGCGGACGTACTGGTCATCGTGGGTACGCCGTTCGACTTCCGGATGGGCTACGGCAAGCGCTTGCGTGCCGACGCCACCGTCGTTCAGATCGACATGGACTACCGGACCGTCGGCAAGAACCGCGACATCTCCCTGGGGCTGGTGGGTGATCCCGGCGCGATTCTGAAGGCGGTGCATGATGCGACCACCGGCCGGGTCGACAACGGTGCCAAGCGGCGCGAAGGCTGGCTCGAAGAGCTCCGCGGCCTGGAGCAGGAAAAAACCGAAAAGCTGATGCCTCTGTTCCGGTCTGACCGCAACCCGATTCATCCCTACCGTGTCGCATGGGAGATCAACGAGTTCCTCAAGGACGACACCATTTACATCGGTGACGGCGGCGATGTGGTAACGATCAGCGCCCAGGCAGTGCAGCCGCGCTCGCCGGGGAACTGGATGGACCCCGGGGCCCTGGGATCGCTGGGTGTCGGCACGGGTTTCGCGCTGGCCGCCAAGCTGGCACATCCGGACAAGGAGGTGTTGTGCTACTACGGAGACGGTGCCTTCAGCATGACGGCCTTCGATATGGAGACCGCCAACCGTTTCAACGCGCCCTATCTCGCCGTGATCGGCAACAACTCGGCCATGAACCAGATTCGTTACGGGCAGATCGCCAAGTACGGACCGGAGCGCGGTGACGTGGGTAACCTCCTGGGGGACATTCCCTACGGCAAGTTTGCGGAAATGCTCGGCGGCTACGGGGAGGAAGTTCGCGACCCGGGGCAGATCGCCGGTGCGTTGCGGCGCGCGCGTGAGGCGGTGAAAAGTAGCGGAAAATCCGCGGTCGTAAACATCTGGGTCGATCCCAACGAGTACGCGCCCGGAACCAAGGCGCAAACCATGTACAAGTGACGTAGCAGGTCGGCCGGAGCGGCCTGTTCGTTCCGCCCCTCTCACCACTTCTCGAACCTGATACGTAAACGATAGCGAGAGATGTCATGACAGAAAAAGCACTAAGCGGAATTCGTGTCCTTGATATGACACACGTGCAGGCGGGCCCGAGCTGCAGCCAGCTGATGGGTTTCCTGGGGGCTGATGTGATCAAGCTTGAGCCGCCGACGGGGGATGTCACCCGCTCGCAGCTGCGGGATATTCCCAACGTGGACAGCCTCTACTTCACGATGCTCAACTGCAACAAGCGTTCGATCACGGTTAACCTCAAGAACCCCATGGGCAAAGAGGTGTTCACCGACCTGATCCGTTCCTGCGACGTACTGATGGAAAACTTCGGGCCTGGCGTGATGCACCGGCTCGGGTTCAGCTGGGAGCACGTGCATACGATCAATCCGAAGATCATCATGGCGTCGGTAAAGGGCTTCGGCAACGAGGGTCCATACGCCGACTTCAAGGCCTATGAAAATGTCGCTCAGGCCATGGGCGGTTCTATGAGTACCACGGGCGTGCTGGATGGCCCGCCGATGGTAACCGGGGCGCAGATCGGTGACTCGGGAACCGGCATACACTTTCTCGCGGCAATTCTGGCTGCCCTGATTCAGCGCGAGCGTACCGGCCGCGGCCAGTTCGTCGAATGCGCGATGATGGACAGTGTGATGAATCTGTGCCGGGTGAAGTTCCGTGACCATCAGCGCCTGCAGCGCGGTCCACTGTCTGAATATTCGATCCAGCAGTTCGAGGACTTCACGCCGCGCGCCGGTAATGATTCAGGGGGCGGGCAGCTCGGCAATGCCGTGCCGTGCAAGCCGGGCGGCGCCAATGACTATTTGTACGTGGTTGTGCAGGAAGCCGTGTGGCCGGCCCTTGCGAAGCGCATCGGCGGCGATGAGCTCGCGAGCGACTCGCGCTTTATCGACATCGATGTGCGGCGCAGGAATCAGGCAGAGATGTGGCGTCTCATCGGAGAGTTCGCGAGTAACTACACCAAGTGGGAACTCATGTCAGTCTTCAACGAGATCAACGTGCCCTGCGGTCCGATTATGAGCACAAAGGATTTGATGAATGACGAGCAGGCAAAACTGCGCGAGATGGTCGTGGAAGTCCCCCACCCCGAGCGCGGAAGCTTCGTGAATGTCGGTTGTCCCCTGAAGCTCTCGGACTCGCCGGTGGAGGTGAGACGTTCGCCGCTGCTCGGCGAGCACACGGAGGAAATCGTGCGCGATTTGCTCGGTTACAAAGACGAGCACATCGAAAACCTGCGCAATGCGGGCGCCTTTTCCAAGGCGCCTCCCAAGGCCGACGATTATCATCCCTTGCGCGCATGAGTGGCGGGCCCGTGTGATTCCCACGAGGCGGGCGCCGCCCGGACAGGACCCAGACAAAAGACACCGATCCATCACCTAGCAGCAGAGGCAAAGGCATGGCTTACAATCAGGACATTGTCAGGGCGGTACTCGACCAGGTCAAAGCCGAAGCACGTACCTCACTGACGGCACCGGAGTGCAGAAAGGTCTGTGATGCCTATGCCATTCCCTTACCCGAGGAGGGACTCGCAACGTCGGCAGAGGCGGCCGTAGAGATTGCCGGGCGCCTTGGCTTTCCGGTCGTCATGAAGATCGTGTCGCCGGATATTCTGCACAAGACGGAAGCGGGCGGGGTGCTGATCGGGATATCCAGTGCCGACGAGGTCCGGGCCGGTTACGCGTCGATCCTCGGCAACGCACGTGCCTACAAGCCGGACGCCGCGATCACGGGCATCCAGGTTCAGCAGATGCTGGCGACTGACAATGCCCAGGAAGTCATTGTCGGGGCGGTGAGCGATGCAAGCTTCGGCAAGCTGGTCGCCTTCGGTCTGGGCGGCATCCTCGTTGAAGTTCTCAAGGACATTACGTTCCGGCTCGCACCGGCGACCCGGGCGGATGCGCTGTCCATGCTGGATAGCATTCAGGCCGCCGAGGTCCTGAAGGGTGTGCGTGGTGCTGAACCGGTCGATCGGGAGTCACTGGCCGCGGTCATCGTCAATGTCTCTAACCTGGTCAACGATTTCCCAGAGATCCAGGAAGTCGATCTCAACCCGATCCTTGCCCGCCCCGACGGCGTGAGCGCCGTCGATACACTGATTTCGGTAAGCTTCGAGCTCCGCAAGGAACCGTACCGACCGGCGCAGAAGGATATTCTTGCCGCCATGAAACGCATCATGCAGCCGCGCTCGGTTGCCGTGATCGGCGCCTCCGACAGCGCAGGCAAGATCGGCAATGCTGTCATGAAGAACCTCATCGACGGAGGCTATCGGGGGGAGATTTATCCCATCAACCCCAAGGCTGATGAGATACTCGGGAGGAAGGCCTACACGAGCGTCAAGGACGTCCCGGGAGACATCGATGTTGCGGTCTTCGCAGTCCCGGCGAAGTTTTGCATTCAGGCGCTCGAGGAGGTGGGAGAGAAAGGCATCCCGGGCGCCATCATGATACCGTCCGGCTTTGCCGAGACCGGCGAGACAGCGCTTCAGGCGGAGCTGGTGGCGACCGCTCGCCGGCACAATGTACGCATCATGGGGCCGAACATCTACGGGTTCTACTACACGCCTGCCAACCTCTGCGCTACCTTCTGTACGCCCTACGATGTCAAGGGCAAGGTGGCACTCTCGTCACAGAGCGGCGGTGTTGGCATGTCCATCATCGGTTTCAGCCGTTCTACGAAGATGGGTGTCTCGGCCATTGTCGGTCTGGGTAACAAATCAGATCTCGACGAAGATGATCTGCTGACGTTCTTCGAGCAGGATGACAACACCCAGGCGATAGCGATGCATGCCGAGGACCTCAAGGATGGCCGCAGCTTTGCGGAAGTGGCCAGCCGGGTCTCGAAGAAGAAACCCATCGTGATGCTCAAGGCCGGTCGTACCCGGCTCGGTGCAAGGGCAGCCGCCTCGCACACCGGGGCACTCGCCGGGAACGACAAGATCTACGATGATGTCTTGCGCCAAAGCGGGGTTATCCGGGCGAGGAGCCTGAACGAGATGCTCGAGTTTGCTCGCGGCCTGCCCGTCCTGCCCGCGCCCAGGGGCGAGAACGTTGTCATCATCACCGGTGCGGGCGGCTCAGGGGTGTTGCTGTCCGATGCCTGTGTGGATAACGGATTATCCCTCATGACGTTTCCAGAGGATCTGGATGAGGCCTTCAAGCAGTTCATCCCGCCTTTCGGTGCCTCGGGTAACCCGGTCGATATCACCGGTGGTGAGCCACCAGCGACCTACGAGAAGACCATCCGGTTTGGCCTCGAGGATGACAGGATTCACGCGCTGATTCTGGGCTACTGGCATACCATCGTCACGCCGCCGATGGTATTCGCGGAGCTGACCGCCAGGGTTGTCGAGGACGCCCGCCGCAAGGGAATTGCCAAGCCGGTCGTGGCCTCGCTGGTGGGTGATGTGGAGGTTGAAGAGGCTTCCGAGTATCTTTACGAGCGCGGCGTGGTCGCCTACCCGTACACAACGGAGCTGCCGGTCGCCGTGCTCGGGGCAAAATATCGCTGGGCGAGAGCCGCGGGTCTGCTCCAGTGATGTTCGAGCGAAGTCCGACAGCCTGTCGGGCGCTCGCAAGGGCGCGCGGCTACACCACCCGAGGGGGAAGGTATGGGAATTAAGACTATTCTGGTTCCGATAGACGGAAGCAAGGGAAGTTTTTCGGCGTTGGGCCGCGCGTTCATCGTCGCGAATCGCTTCGGCGCGCACATCGAGGCCCTGCATGTGATGCAGCGTGTCTCCGATGCCGCCTCCTTCGGGTTCTATAACGTGCCGGCCAAGCTGCGCAAGACGATCGAGAAGGAGGCCGAAAAAGCGGCGCTGGAGAAGGCCGCGGAGTTGCGGGAACAGTTCGAGGACTTCTGCTCGCAATACCAGGTGCCCCTCAGCGAGCAGCCGCCTGCGCAGGGTGGCCCCACCGCCGCCTGGCACCAGGAGTTCGGTCATGTCGCTGAGGTTCTGGTTCGACGCGGGCGGGTGAGCGACCTCATCGCGGTTCCGAGACCGCGGGTCAAGACCGATACGGTACGGCGCTCGCCCGTGGGCGAGGCCATCGAGGCCCTGCTGCTGGAAACCGGGCGCCCGGTTCTCATCGAGCCGCCCAAATGCAAAGCGAAACGGTATGAGCGGGTTGCCATTGGCTGGAATGAGAGCGTCGAGGCCTCACGCGCACTCGCCATGACCTTGCCCTGGCTGGTCGAGATGAGCGCCGTCACGATAATCGTCTCGAAGAACCGGCAGCCGCGCGTCAAGGCGGTGCTCGATTATCTCGCCTGGCACGGCGTCGCCGCCAATGTCCAGGTTCTCGATGACAGGGGGCGTTCGGTCGGTGAAGCGATCCTGAATGTATGCTCGGATGTCGGGGCAGAGTTCCTGGTCGTTGGCGGGTTCAGTCATGCCCGTGCCCGTGAGCTGCTGTTCGGTGGCGTCACGCACTACCTGTTGGCGGAGTCGCGTATCGTCACCATCATGGTGCACTGACGGATTTCGTCACCAACACGCGACAGCAATCTGCGGAGAGGCGTGTGACTGGTTTGAGAAGTCTTCTGTTCGTTCCCGGCAATGCACCGAATATGCTGGACAAGGCGCTGGGGTTTCGGCCGGATGCCTATGTGCCGGATATGGAGGATTCGGTGCCGGACTCGGAAAAGGACAACGCCCGGCAGGTGATCCGCGCGTATCTGCCGAAGCTGAGCGCCGCGGGCCCCTGGGTCGTGCCGCGTGTGAACGCGTTGAACAGCGGTTTGATCGAGGCGGATCTCGCCGCCGTGGTGGGACGCTCGATCGGCGGCGTAACCGTAGGCAAGATCCAGACCGCGGACGACATACGCGCCATCTCGGAGATCCTTGCCGGGCTTGAGCGTAAGGCAGGATTGCCGGCCGGTACGATCAAACTGCTTCCCTGGATCGAGACCGCGCTGGCCGTGGTGCATTGTTACGCGATCTGTTGCGCCAGTCCGCGCATCGTTGCCGTGGCCTTTGGTGCGGAGGACTTCACCGACGACATGGGCATCGAGCGCAGCGAAGATGAGTCAGAAGTCGCCTATGCGAAGAATACGGTGTGCATTGCGGCGCGGGCGGCCGGGGTCACAGCAATCGATACACCCTATTTCCGGTTCAAAGACCAGCCGGGTCTGAGAGTCAATGCGCTTGCTGCGAAACGCTGCGGCTTCAAGGGCAAGTTTGCGATCCACCCCGCGCAGATCGAAACCATCAACGATGCCTTCTCACCCTCTGAGGCGGAGCTCGAACACGCACGGCGTGTCGTCGCCGCGTTCGAGGAGGCCGAGCGCTCCGGCAGGGGTTCCACATCGCTGGAGGGAAAGGTGATCGATGTGCCCGTGTTCAAGCGCGCGCGGGCCCTGTTGGACCTCGCCGACGCCACGCAACGCTAGTGCTTTTTCCGTCTTGATGATGACGGACAGTATGGCCACGGAATCCACGGAAAAACACGGAAAGAACCAACACCGATATCGAATGTTTTTCCGTGGATTCCGTGGCCATAAAAAAATACTGGCACCCAGCTTAATCTGCCAGCAACCGGGATCCCTGCGACAGGTTCCCATCAAACATGGTGTAAGTTGTTGATACTATGAGCGCAGGGCCGTCTAAGTTTGTTGCGCGGCAGCGCATCACCAACGGGGATGCGTTTACTCCTAGGCGAAGGCGTACTGAACCAGCAACAACAGCGCAATCACGAGCAGTGCACCCTGAAGCCAGCGCCTGTACGTCGCGGCTGCGATCCGGGCGCGCAGGGCCATACCGATCAGCAGGGACAGGAGCGCGGCCGCTGCGAGCGGGGCCGTGGCAGACACAAGCCGGTTGTCGAGCGCCCCCGCCAGCGTGAATACGCCGACCTGGGTGAGCTTGGCGGCAAAAAAACACAGATTGAACACCTGCACCATGGCCGTTGACCCCAGCCCCGTGTTGAGAAAAAACAGAATGAGCACGGGTACCATGACGTTGACCGTACCTGCCAGGAAGCCTGCCGTGAGGCCGAGGAACACCAGTGCGATCGCCGGACGCGGTTTCGCCAGATCTGGTCGCTGCGGTGCGAGCCGCTGGACGTAGAGATAAGCCAGGATGATGGCAGCGAGCAGCAGCTTGAAAGGGGCCGGGTCGCCGATCAGCAGCAGCTTGGTCCCCACGACGCTGCCGAGCGCCACATAAACGCCAAGGGGCCAGAACCGCCCGATGCTGTGCCGCCACGCCCCGCCCTCGAGCATGCTCGCGATGTTGACCGTCAGCGTGGGAAACAGGGTAATCAGAATCGCACTGCGCACGTCGGTCAGCAGAGCGAGCAGCGGCGTCGCGACAATCGCAAAGCCCAGGCCGAGCATGCCGTGGACCAGGCCCGCGATGAGCACGATTCCGAGGAGCATCAGAAAGGCCAGCAGGGTGAGATCTTCGATTCCCGGCATGTTGTGTAGACCTTTGAGGCCGGGCGGGTCAGCCGCTGGGCGCCGCGTGCCTCCCCTCGCCCGCCTGGCCGGTGCCAGTGATCAGACCCGGGCCGACGACAGCGAGCCGCTCAGCCGTTAACGGACCGTGCACGATCGCGGCATGCAACGTGCAGCCCTTCGTTGCCGCCGGATAGCGCGAGTGCGACTCGCCCCAGGGCGCCGCTGCCCCACCTGCTAGAAACAGTGTTCCTCGCCGGGAAAGCGCCCTGCCCGCACATCCTCGCAGTAACGCCGCAGCGCCTCGCGCATGGACTCCCCCAGGTCGGCATACACCTTGACGAATCGGGGTGTGAAGTCGTCGAAAAGATGGAACATATCGTGGATCACAAGCACCTGGCCGTCACAATGGGGTCCGGCGCCGATACCGATGGTTGGAATGTCCACCTCGTGCGTGATGCGCTCCGCCAGTTCGGCCGGTATGCCCTCCAGTACCAGCGAGAACGCGCCACCCTCCTGCACCGCAACCGCATCACGCAATATCTGATCGGCGGCGTCCTGGGTCCTGCCCTGCACCTTGAATCCGCCGAAGGAATGCACGCTCTGCGGCGTCAATCCGACGTGACCCATGACCGGGATCTGGCAGTCCACCAGGGCGCGGATCTCCTCGCGGACCCGTATGCCGCCTTCGAGCTTGACGGCTTCGGCGCCGGCCTCGCGGATAAACCGTCCGGCGTTGCGGAGCGTGTCGCGGACGGATACACCGAAGCTGAGAAAAGGCAGGTCCGCTACCAGAAGCGCCCTGGGGCGCGCGCGGCTTACCGCTTTGACATGGTGCAGCATCTCGGCCAGCGTTACCCGGGTCGTGTCCGGGTAACCGAGCATGACCATGCCGAGACTGTCCCCGACGAGAATGACGTCGACGCCCGCCGCGTCGACAAGCTTCGCCGTGGAGTAATCATAGGCGGTGACAGAGGTGATCTTTTCGCCGCCCTTGCGGGCCAGGATCGAGGTCGTCGTCACCTTACCGGGCAGCCGGTTTGCCGTGCCCTTGTCAGCGCCGCCTGTACCCATGCTTCACTCCCCCTTTGCAGTGCAGGCCCTCCTGACGGGTCATGCAACCACAGAAAGTCCTGCACATGTGTCGCCCGAGCTTTCGTTCAGGCCCGGGTTGAATCCCGGGAAGAAACTCAGGGTAGAAGCGGGCTGCCGGCAATGTCAATTCTGAAATGAAATGTTTTTGCTGGCAGATCAGGGTGTAGAAGCGGCAGCCTTGGTATACAATATACCACGTACTCGCTGCCCTGGTGTTCGCGTGAGCGGCTCGTACCTGTGACCGGTACCAACGGGCGATTCGCAGAAGCCACGTGCTGCGGATCCTGCAGGGTAGACAGCACGCCTCTGCAAGATCCACCATTCGTGGCGGCGTGCCCCAAATCCGGCTGCCCAATGATAGGACAGGGTGATGCGTGACATCCAGTCTCCGGGACGATCGGTGGTTATGGCGATGCGGGCCATGGTCGCAACGAGCCAGCCCATGGCGACCGCGGTTGCGCTCGAGGTACTGCGGCGCGGCGGTAACGCCTTGGATGCTGCCGTGGCGGCCAGCGCCACGCTGTGTGTGACCGAGCCACTGGCCACCGGTATCGGCGGCGACTGTTTCCTGCTCTACCACGAGGCGGCCACCGGTCAACTCCATGCCCTGAATGGCAGCGGCCGCGCGCCCGCGCGCGCGACGCCTGAAGCCCTGCGCGCACGCGGACTGGCGGCGGTGCCCGAACGCGGCATCCTGTCGGTGAGTGTGCCGGGCGCTGTTGACGCGTGGCAGACCGCTGTCGAACGCTTCGGTCGTTTTGAACTGGGGACGCTGCTCGCGCCCGCGATCGACCCGCGGGGCGCGACGCACCCGGAGCTGGCGGACGAGCTGCACCAGTCCCTCGTCACGTTGACCGGGCTCCCCTTCCGGAAGCCGGCGACGTTCGTCACGTGGTGGCGGCACGCGAAGGGTCGCTGGGAAGGGCTCGGTCCGGAGCCGCCGGAGGAGGGGGACGTCTACCGGAGCGACGGCTGGCGGTTCACGATCGGGCGTCCGGACGGGGAGCGCTGGAGCTTCAAGCGGGTCGAGGGCGCCG
>Ga0209536_100003451_pt1 | contig 25391 bp, 29 predicted proteins | sample DeeMarSeWOR28_12_FD_187461 | JGI IMG/M metagenome (GOLD analysis project Ga0209536, IMG submission 187461) | Marine sediment microbial communities from White Oak River estuary, North Carolina - WOR-2-8_12 (SPAdes) (version 2) | ecosystem: Environmental > Aquatic > Marine > Intertidal zone >...
TGCATACTCAATGAGATTTTCCAGTTCCCTTACATTGCCCGTGAACTCGTGGCGCATGATCAAGCCCATGCATCCCGGAGTTACTCCGGATATGTTCTTGCCCCGTTTTGCATTGAACTTATTAATGAAGTGTTCCACCAGGTAGGGGATATCCTCTCTTCTTTCATTGAGTGAAGGTACGGATAGACGAACGACTGCAAGGCGGAAATAAAGATCGTCACGGAACCTGCCATGACTCACGAGTTCGGCCAGTCTGGAGTTGGTCGCCGCAACTATACGAACATTGCTGCGGACAGATTTGACGGAGCCCAACGGTTCGTATTCACGTTCCTGGAGCACACGAAGAAGTTTGACCTGGGTGGCGGATGACAATTCGGATACCTCGTCCAGAAACAATGTTCCGCCCTCGGCTAAAGCAAGGCGCCCGGCTTTGTTGCGCTTGGCGTCCGTGAATGCACCCTGGGCATAGCCGAATAGCTCCGATTCGAAGAGCGATTCCGGAAGGGCGCCGCAGTTGACCGTTACCAGAGGTTTGCGGCGTCTGAGACTATAACTGTGCACAGCCCTTGCCAGAAGTTCCTTGCCGGATCCGCTTGGACCTTCAATGAGCACTGTGGCATCGCTTTCTGCAATATCCGGCAGAATTGCGAATATTTTCTGCATGCCTTTGCTTTTACCCACAATATCTTCGAATGTGTACTTTTGAGAAATTTCCCGGCGCAGTTGTTCCAGCGCAGAAAGGTCGCGAAAAGTCTCCACCGCTCCTAAAAGCCTGTCGCCCGAGTCTTTCAACAGGGCAGTGCTCAGACTGATGGGGATGGAACGCCCCTTGCTGTTGAGAATCCTCGCAGGGACGTCGATGATCTCACGTCCTGATTCCAGTGTCCTTTGAAGAGCGCACCGTTGTTCACACACGTCGGCATGAAATACATCATGGCATTTTTTGCCGAGTGCTTCTGAAGCAGAAACTCCCGTAATGCGTTCAGCAGCTTTGTTGAAGGATGTAATGCGCCGCTGTTGATTGACTGTAAAGACTCCGTCTGCCACAGAACCGAGAATGATTTCATGGAATCGTTTGTCCAGTTCAGTCTTTTCTCTTTTCATGTTTCAATGCTCTGATTTATCGTTATTGTCGAATCATATATTCTACAGGCTCACTACGGTACCTCAGCAACAATAATGGAAGCATTGTTCGTGCCATAACAACGATTCAGCCTCAATTCCGAAGTTGTGTTTCCTGAACGCGTATATTTTCCCAAATATCAGTAATTTAACCTGCGGAAATCCAACTTCGCCGAAGCTGGACGAGTTACGTGTAACCTTTTGATTCCTAAAGAGAACCGTATTCTTTCAATCCATAACTTCGGCATTGAGGTTCAGATGAATTTCTGTAAAATCTGGATATAGTTGCAGCGAGTAAAGAGGGTGCTTATAAATTTATTGCAAAATGCGATAATGCGGTACTTAAGATCGCTCAAAATGCATGGCTTGACTCGTACCGAATGAGTTTGAATAAATGGTTGCGCTCCAAACCGAATAGAAGAATGTGCGGGATGACAAAATAAGTACCACCCTAGTCCGCCTTACGGTTATTGCCTGGATTTCTATTCCGGCGGATTTTCAATAATAATCTCGGCTGCAATACGTGCCCCGATCCCTGGAACCAGGCTGCATTTTTCAAACCCCTGAGCCTGTTCGAATGCCTTCATATTATCGGGTCCTGCCGCTGGATCCATGTAGCGGCCGAAAACAACCTTTTCCTGAATCTGTGGACAGGTCACTGCGCCCAATTCATTCTCAAAGCGGGGCATGAACTGTCGGGCGATCATGATACTTGCGCGGACTCCGTTTTCGTCCAAGGGATCATGACTGCCGAACCGGAGTCCAAATGCGATCAGACTTCCGGTGACGGCGCCGCACATCCAGCCGGTGCCGCCGAATCCGGGGAAAGGGGACATGGCGGTGACAATTTCCATATTACCGAGGCCGAATTCCTCCATGAGGGCAAGCGCGGTACTTTTTGCGCAATTTCTTAATATGAAATTGTATTCTTCAGCCCGGAGCTGCACCCTGTCCAGAATCTCCTGCCTGTTGAATGTCAGCACGTCCGGATCCAGAGTCTTTGCCGGGATTCCCTGGTCCATCAGGTTTTTGCATCGGCCTTCAATGGCCTTGCGATCCCATTCTCTTTTTGCCAGTTCCTGCAGTTTCAATTCGAAAGTTGGATTATCCATTGTGCCGCTTTGTCCTATAGAAAGATTCACTTTTTAACTTCGATGATATGCTCGCAACAGATATCCCCCGCAGGTATGGACTTTCCGATTCGGTATGTCAAGTCCGGATTCAGGGTCTCAACAACAGTCTGTTCCATAGTCGTATGCGCCCGGCACATTCCGGGATTATCAAAATCAAGAGGGCACCTGTTTACGCGGACTATGATCCTGTCGGTATTTTCTTCAACGGTGGATATCAAGTCTCGGCCGCGGGCAACCGTGTCGAATATGCGCACCAGATATCCTGCTACTGATGACAGATCGTTACTTTTTATCTTGGATTTCGCTCTTTCAGCAACGGTGATTCCGTATTCCCGGCTCATATCCTCAATCATTTTAAGGCCCTCTTCGCCGAATTTGCGATATAAAAAATCGTAGTTGCTTTTCAGCCTGGCGTAGAGGCCGCTTACGGCGCTGCGATAGACCTGTTCCAGGGTGCGGGTGTTCTGATTATTCATTCTGATTCAAAGACTCCTCTCATCATTCCATCATCCATTGTTACCAAAACATTATACGAAACCAACAGCAAATTGCGTTCCATTGAAAGGACAAACAAGGCTCTTTTTGAAAGGCTTCCTTCAGAGTAGCAAATGTGCATCCATATAAGATACATAGAGATGCATAAGTGCAACCCTAGTGTCAGCGAATTGCAGGGATATATATTCTTTAAGTGATTTATACGCGTGGATTAGCAGCTGCGTTTATGAAGGCCGATGCCTTGGCATCGGAGTTGCAATGAATGTACGTGTATTTTAACAGGAGGTTTTAGATGGCGATAGCCGCCTTTGCATGTTGGGGAGATCGTATCGCTCCGGTTTTCGATACAGCGCGCAAGCTGCATATCGTTGAAATCCGATCTGGGAAAGTGATACGGGAAACGACAGAAACCCTTGCAGATACCGAGCCGTTTCATACGGCCCTTCGAATGGCGGAGCTTCAGTTGGATGTTCTGGTGTGCGGCGCCATCAGCGCACATATCCAGGATCTTATCTCGGCGTACGGGATTCGTGTTGTTCCATTCGTATCCGGCGAGCTGCGGCAGATTATTGAAGCATGGCTTGGAGGACGTCTGGAGACGGATCCCTTTGCAATGCCCGGATGCGGTTTTCGAATGCGCTACCGTACTCGTCGGGGAGGCGGCAGGGGAATAGGTCGCGGTCGCCGTCACGGCCATTCAAGTTAGAACGAGGCATGCGCAATATTCCTTTTCAGGAATGCGCAATGTTTCATATTTAATACATTTTTTAAAGGAGAATAGTTATGCCAAGAGGAGATAGAACAGGGCCTACAGGAATGGGGCCGAGAAGCGGTCGTGCAGCCGGATACTGCGCCGGTTATGACACTCCCGGTTTTATGAGCAGGTTTTTCGGACGAGGCGCCGGTCTTCGCTGGCCGAATCAAAGACCAGGCCAGCTTCGCCCGGCAGGCCGTTCCGCAGGCTGGGGAGGTGGTTTCGGTAATCGTGGAGGCCGTTTCGGATGGAGGAATATGTTCCGGAATTCCGGAAGCCGGGGCTTCGGCTGGCAAACCGGATTGCCGGGATGGATGCGGTTTGGCAGGAATTTTTCAGAACAGCCGAATCCGGACGCCAGCGCAGAGAAAAAGACACTTGAAAATCAGGTGGATTTTCTAAAATCTCAGCTGGATCAGCTGCAAAAACGGCTGAGTGTTTTAGAAGCCGCAGATACCGACCGATGATTATATTGACCCGTATTGCCCAGGGAAGTTTTCGGGTGAACCGGCGGGAACAGGTCGTGGACTAACCAAGCTTGAAAAGAGCGATTGTCCCGATTCCCAGTACAATCAGAGGCAGTTCCCATGACAGGCTTCGGAGGCCGCCGGCGGTTCGGCGTCCTGGAATAAGATCTGCCAGCGCAATATAGATAAAACTGGCTGCAGAAATTGACAGTAGATAAGGTACGGTCGACATAAAAACGGGAAGAAGGAAGAAGGTCAGTACGGCTCCCAAGACAGCAGCAAGGCTGGAGACCGCATTAAAAAGTAAAGCCCTGATTTTTGAATACCCGCTTTCCAGCAGAATTGCAAAGTCGCCGATTTCCTGAGGTATTTCGTGGGTGATAACGGCAAGCGATGTCGATATACCGAGGGAAATGGAAGTGGTGAATGCGGCTGAAATGGCAACCCCGTCGATAAAATTGTGAAGTGAATCTCCGAAAAGTATCAAGGTTCCGGCCTGTGTATGAATGTCGCAGGGTTCTTCGTGACAGTGTCTCCATAGAGCGAATTTTTCGAGAATAAAGAAAAGAATTAAGCCGCCCAGGACGAATGGGAAGATACGTTCATCCGGTAGCTTTTTCTGCGCCTCTGGGAACATACCGAAAAACGCCGCGCCGAGAAGCGTCCCGATCGCATAGGGGATTAGTGCAGCGGAAACAAGAGATATTTGCCTCTTTGGGAATAGGAGCAGCGACGCTGCAAATCCAACTGAACAAATCGAGCCGAGCAATGTGAATAGAATTATTAGCGAGAGAATCATTTCCTGCCCGTTATTTGCGAATCTGCTTGCGATACGATCGGCCGTCCAGGTCCGGGAGGGGAATGCCGAGCTTTTTTATCTTTCGGAAAAGTGTTGTTTTGTGGATGCCTAATTTTTTCGCCGCTGCGAGACGATTAAATCCACACCCTTCGAGGGCGGCAAGGATAGCCTGAGTGTCGAGAATATTGTGCACCGAATGTATGTTTAAATCCCGTCCAGGCGTTTCACCGCCGGTCAATTCTTCAGGAAGGTGTTGCAGCCCGATAACACCGTCACTGCAAAGTACAAAAGCGCGCTCAACAATGTTTTCCAATTCGCGAATATTGCCCGGCCAGCGATGGGCCATTAATACGGAAAGGGCCTCCGGGGATACTCTCTGAACGGTTTTTTGCTGCACCCTGTTAAAATGACTTATGAATTGATCGACCAGAAGCGGAATGTCCTCCGTCCTCCGGCGCAGAGGGGGTAGCTCAATGCGTACGACATTGATTCTGTAATACAGGTCCGCCCGGAATAAGCCCTGCTGAACCTGTCGGGCTAGATCCGTGTTTGTGGCTACTATAATTCTGGCGTTTGTGGTTTCAGACCTTGTTGCTCCCAGTGGCTCGTAGATCCGCTCTTGAAGGACGCGCAGGAGTTTGAGTTGGAGCGCCGGGGTTATTTCAGCAATTTCATCCAGAAAAAGGGTTCCTTTTCCAGCCATGGCAAATCGACCGGGTTTGTTCCGGTTTGCGCCGGTGAAAGCTCCGGCTTTATAGCCGAACAATTCTGATTCCAGAAGGGTATCGGGCAGGGCGCCGCAGTTTAAGGCGATAAATGGACTTCGATGCCGGGGGCTGAGAGAATGGATCGTTTTTGAAATCCGTTCCTTGCCCGTACCTGTTTCTCCAAGAATAAGAATCGTGCTCGGGCTGGCTGCAATAGCCGGAAGGACCTCGAAAATGCGCTGCATGAGAGGGCTTCTGCTGTCAAGATCTTTTGCCTGATATTTCCCTTTGAGTTCCAGGCGCAAAGCTTCAAGTTCGGAAAGATCCCGGAATGTTTCAGCTCCACCTACAATGGTACCCCGGTTGTCCTTAAGTACGGCAGTGGATATGCTGATGGGGATACGATTGCCTTTTGAGTTTATGATGTATCCGGATTTCCCGATAATGGGTTTCTCCGAATCCAGCGTTTGCTGAAGCGGGCACTCGGCGCCACACATGCTGGAACGGAAAACCTCCGAGCAGAACCGGCCGAGTGCTTCGTCTCGGGGGATACCTGTGATTTGCTCCGCGGCACGGTTGAATGACGAGATGCACCATTGCCGGTTTACGGTAAAAACTCCATCTGAAATGCTGTTCAATATAGCTTCAGTCGGGAGGTTTTCTGTTTGAATTGTACTTGCCTTGTGCTCATTCATACCGGTGTGTAACCGGGAACTTACTGTCTTCTCAAAGATACGGTTTTTGTTTACGAAAATGCCTGCTACACCTCAATCACTGCAGGAGCTTCGATGGATGCCATCCGTTTTTCAATATTTTGCCAAACCTTCCGAATGTCCTGGGCTGCCGGACCACCATATTCTACGACGGGTATACCCTTGTTTTGAGCCGCGGTTACGGCGCTGTCATAGCTAATCATGCCGGCGAACGAGGCGCCGGCCGACTTGGCGCCGCGTTTTATTTCGCCGGCAATCTGTGGGTTGAGCTCCCACTTGTTGATACACACGAATGTCGGAATTTTGAAGTGTTCCGTCAGTGCGATCACCCTTTCCATGTCGTGAACTCCCGATAGTGTTGGTTCAACGACGATAAGAACCATTGACGCTCCGGCGATGGATGCTATAACAGGGCAGGCGATACCGGGGGGGCCATCAATGATTACCCATGAAAAATTTTGTTCTTCTGTGATTCTATGAGCTTCATCCCTGACAATGGAAACAAGTTTTCCGGAATTTTCCGCACCTATGGCAAGGCGTGCATGCACCATCGGTCCATAGCGGGTTTCCGAGACCATCCATTCTCCGCAGATCCGTTCCCGAAAATCGACGGCATCCTGTGGGCAAAGACTGACACAAACGCCGCAACCCTCGCAGGAAAGTGAATCGATAACAAATACGGATTCGCGCCCGCTTCGTCGAATCTCGTGAACGGCATCGAATCGGCATTTATCCATGCATGTTCCGCACCCGATACAGTCGTCTTTCCGGATTGAGGCTTCCCTGCCGCTTTTAAACGTCTCCAAACGTTTAATCTCGGGTGACAAAACCAGGCACAGATCCGAGGCATCGACATCGCAGTCTGCAATTACGGATGTGCCGTTTAAAGAGGCAAATGAAGCAGCAAGGCTGGTTTTGCCTGTGCCGCCTTTGCCGCTTATGACAACCACTTCTTTCATGTCATTTCCTCAGGATCCCTTTTGTTCATCGGCATCAGCCGTTAGCTAGGGTGAAACTCCGTCAGGATGCGTTCGTAAAGACGTTCGAATAATTCTCTGAATCCCGGGACGACTTCGACCAGTAACTGCCCTTGTGAATACGCTTCCGCCGCTTTGCGCTCTTCCGGTATTTCCAGAAGGATCGGAATCTGTTCGTTTCGGCAATATTCGGCCACACGTCGGTCTGCAGAACTCACACGATTGATAACCACGCCAAAATTGAGATGCAGCTTGCGCATTGTGTCAACGGCAAGCCTTAAATCATGCAGGCCGAAGGTTGAGGACTCTGCAACCAATACAACATAATCACTTCTTTTTACGGCGGTTATGACAGGGCATGAGGTTCCAGGCGGGCAGTCGATAATCGTGATGCCGTTTGTGGCTGTATGCCGCTTAACGGCGCGTATTAAAGGAGGGGACAACGCCTGGCCCACGTCCAGCAGGCCCTGAACGAAGAGAGCATGGTCATAGGTCCCCGTATGAATGGAGCCGATTTCCCGCTGGCCTTCCGTAATGGCGTTTTCCCGGCAGACTTCAACACAACCGCCGCAACCATGGCACAGTTCCGGAAATACCAGAGGTTTTGATTGTAATGTAACAATGGCATTGTAGCGACACGTTACGCTGCATTCGCCACAGCCGTTGCATCGGTTTTCGTCCACTATGGGAAACGGTAGGGTGAAGCGTTCAGTAGTATCTATTTCAGGGTTCAGGAAAATATGGCAATTCGGTTCTTCCACGTCGCAATCGAGTAAACGTTTCGGCCTGGGAATGCATACTGCCAGATTTGAAGCGATAGTAGTTTTTCCGGTACCGCCTTTGCCCGAAGCAACCGCGACAATCATTTCCAGTGTCCTGTAGCATCCGGTGAATTCGACGTAGTGAACTGGCCGGATTTATATTTTTCCAGGGCCTGGGCGACAGTAAGCCCCTCTGCGCTGCTGATGACTTCAATCCCTGCCGCCTTGAGGGCATTGAATGCTTTGGGCCCGCAATGGCCCGTGATCAGAACCTGCACTCCGCGAGTTGACATGATTTCCGCAGCTTTGATGCCAGCTCCCTGCGTCGCATTCAGGCTTTGGGAGTTGGATACGACTTCGAATGAGGACGCTTCAGTATCATAGATTACAAATTGTGCCGCTCTGCCGAAACGTGGATCTACCTGCGAATCCAGGTCCCATCCCTGTGAACTGATTGATATTTTCATAAGTGCTCCCTTTTTAGAATGAATTCCGGGAGAGATTCCCTCCCGGAATTCACTATGGCGCGGCAAAGAATCTTCATTACCCTCCAGGAGTAAAGATTCCAGGATGCGATCCACGCTTCCGAGAACCTTATCTGCTTCCCGGGAAATGCGATCTTTGCAATTACTGATGATGCAGAATTCGTGCCAGGTTGAATAAAGTCTTATTTTGATTTGGACTACAGCAAAAATTTAGAAATAGAGAATTCTTTAAATGGGAATTGGTTGCAAAATGCAATGTAATCATCTGTTTATTTATGGTCATTTGCACGACTAAATGCATTTGTTCATTGTGTGGAAGTAAGAAGAAATTAGCACATATACAACGTTTTACTGCGAAACCGATGAGAAATATCGACTATTCTTTTTGTGCTAAGGATTACAGAAACAAGCTGGCACAATCTTTGCCTCCATTATTGGATGTTGTTAGTTATATGGAAGCGAATGTATACGAGAAGGAAAGAATTAAATGGCTACAGAATTGGAAGTGCGAAATGTGTTGGCAAAGGTTCAGGATCCTGAGCTCAAAAAAAGCATTATAGATCTAGGCATGGTTCGCAACCTGGTGGTTAATGAGAATAAAGTGTCGTTTACCCTAGCCTTAACAAGCCTCTCCAATCCCTATAAGGATCGAGTTGTGGGCAGTGCGAGGTTGGCGGTCCAGGCAGTCGATGGAATTCAAGCGGTGGATATCTTTTTAGCCGAGATGATGCCGGATGAAAAAGCATCTTTACAGAAAGAGGATGGCCTGAAAGGTGTGGCTGAAAAGCTCAATAATGTGAAGCATGTGATTGCAATAATGAGTGGAAAGGGAGGCGTGGGTAAGTCTCTGGTTACCGGCCTTTTAGCCGCCAGCCTGCGTCGACTCGGCCACCAGGTTGGCGTGCTGGATGCCGACATTACCGGTCCCAGCATTCCTAAGATGTTTTTACCGGAGGGAACCCGGCTTGATTTCAGCCCAATGGCGATGTTGCCTGCGAAAACACGCACGGGTGTTTCAGTCATGTCCATCAATCTGCTTCTGGAAAGTGAAGATCAGGCCGTGATCTGGCGTGGGCCGTTGATTAGTAAAACAATCCATCAGTTTTGGACCGATGTTTTATGGGGAGATCTAAATTACCTGTTGGTGGATCTGCCGCCCGGGACATCGGATGCATCGCTGACGGTACTGCAGTCACTTCCGATGAGCGGTGTTGTACTGGTAACTTCACCGCAAAATCTGGCAGGAATGGTGGTGCGAAAGGCTGCTCAGATGGTTCGTCATGTCGAAATCCCGATATTGGGTCTGGTAGAGAACATGAGCTATTTCGTATGTCCCGATACAGGAGCGCATCACAGAATTTTTGGTCCGAGCGATCCTGAAGCTATGGCGCGTCAGCTCAACATACCCTTTCTTGGGTGCTTGCCTATTGATCCTGAGATTGTTTCTTTATGCGATCGTGGAGAGGTTGAGAATTACCCGGGGGAGCTGTTTGAATCTGTGTCGCAACGGATTGTGGAACTTGCTCCGGCGGCAGATGAGCCGAAGGTGGCAAAACATGGATCGTAACCTGCGGTTTCTTTTGGGACTAGAGCATCCCATGTTTAAAGGTACGATATTTTTTCAACGGCTGAGAATATGAAAGTAGCGATTCCGTTATGGCAGGGACGTGTTTCGCCTGTTTTTGATGAGGCAAGCAGGATTCTTGTCGTCGATATTTCCAACGGCAGGGAAAAGCGTCGACAGGAAGAATCGATTCTTGCCCATAATCCGTTCGAACGGGCGCAGGTGCTTCCAAAACTGGGTGTGGATCTGTTGATTTGTGGAATGATTTCTCAAACACAACAAACTGCGCTGGATTCGGCTGGAATTCAAATTATTCCTCATATCTGCGGTCCGATGGAAGATGTGATTGCGGCGTTTCTTGACGGCCGTATAGAAAAAGGAGCTATGCTAATGCCCGGATGTGGACGCCGGAAGCGTCTGCGCAATAACAGAAACAGGGTGATTAAAGAGTAGTCCACTCTTCGATTGGAGTGATAATACCTATATAAGAATATGAATGTTTAAGCGTATCATTCAATTATGAAGAATTAAAACCTGCAGCCAGGTTCCTTGTCGCTTTAACAAGACGCGGAAGAGATTTTTGTCCAAGATCTATCAAATTCCCGTTCCTCATGAAAACCAGGCTGTTTGTCGCCACAATCACCTGATACTTCTTCGCCATTTTAAGCAGGCCCCGATAAATCTGTATGCTGTTCTCCATGTCTTGTCCAGTTTCAGGGCTGTCTATGAGCACTACGGTCTCGTTGGCATGCGCCTGATTCCTCAGGCTGTCGACGACCCCCTGGCCGTGTGAAAGGAACATAGCGCGGATCCCCTGAATCATCTCCTCTCTGGAAGAAAAGGTTCCGCCAACATTCGGATTCAGGGTTTCTGTAGTGATGTACTTTATTGCATTATGATCAACGCCGGCGATTGTGCACAGCGGGCATAGTGCCATGGCCCTCAGTACTGTTGATTTCCCTGAACCGTTTTTACCGATCAACACGTTGTACCCCGGTTTAAAATAGACATAGGCATTGTTTATGTCCAATTTGCCGACCTTCGTGGAATGGTTCATGCAGAGTTTCAGGCTTGTTATCATGGGAACCTTTCACCACAATCGTTCGTCCTGTCAAAAAGGAGGCCGACGAATCCTGCGTCTGAGGAAATACCGGTTTCTACACGCGGTTCCCTCTCTGGCCGTTCTTTCGGATTCCAGAACAGCGTGCTGGCAGCTCCCCTAAAAGTAAATCCGGTGTTTTGGATCAACGCCATGATTTCGGGGATATTAGGAAATCTGGCAGAGGCATAGACGCGATGTCCTTCCGCTTTTTTCCTTTCATACATCCTACCCCACCGACTGTGCGCCGGGATCACACCAAGGAGCAGACTTCCCCGTGGTCGCATCACGCGGCCGCATTCTTTCAATGCCCGGCCAGAGTCTGCAAGGAAACAAAACGCAAGTGCCAGGAGAACTCCATTGAACGAATCCTCCTGAAAGGGGAGGTCTTCAGCCAATCCCGCATATGTCATGATGCCACGCTCCGCCGCGATTTTTAGCATGGGTATCGATGGATCGATCCCTCTGGTTACACGCAGGATGGAAGCGAAGCGGCCGGTACCAACTCCTACTTCAAGCCAGCGCCCCTGGAGATGCGCACAAAGCGAGCGAAGACATTTTACTTCTGCGGTGAATATGGATTGTCCTTCAAATGTGTCATACCACCGGTCGTAGCTTTCCGCGATGGGGTCAAATACCGGCTCCAATCGAATCTCCCTGCCAGCGTTGCCCGCTAGGCCCCGAAGGCATAACAACAGCCTATCCTATGGCAAATGTTCGCCCGGTTACGCAATCTTATTTATCTCCTGAACGTAAATGCAAGCATTGTGCCAGAATAAAACGCTGTTATGGTTGTTGAGGCTTTTCCCCAGCCCAAATTGCTGGCTGCCCGTGTCCCTTGACGTGCATTCGAAATCGAAAAGGATTATTGATGGCGATATGACCCTATGAAAGAGAAACTGTGTGGGAAGAATCTGCTGCTGTTCTGAGAGGAATGGGGACATGGAAGCCAATGAAGCCTCTATTCCGAAGTTGGAAGTATAACATGTAACCTGTTAATTCCTAGAGAACCGCACTTTTTCAATCCCTAACTTTGGAATTGAGGTTAAGGCGTCCAGTATCTTCATTTCTGAAGCTTTCATTAAAATTGAAACGGCATGCCCACCGACAGGCTGGACACTCTAGGGCTTTTCCAGTTTAAGGGTGTCTATAACCGTCCCGTCCTGTAACACCGTTTTTACCGTCATCTTCTGATCTGTTCCTTCAACTACAAAGTAGTTGGGTTGTTCCAGTGGGGCATAGAAAAATGCGCTGTGTTCTCTTTCTTCTATATCCTCGTAAGTTTTTGCCCCGCTCCGCCCGGTAACATAGTAGATGGTGCCCTGCGACGGATTGTCCACAGGAAGGCCGTTTTTGATCGGGTAGGTGCGCTTGATGCCGTGGTCATGGGCGTTGAAAACCAGGTCGACATGGTGCCTTTCCAGAATAGGGCAGAAGGCGTTTTTGATCTCGGTTTCGTCCCTACTCAGCTTCACTCCGTAAGGCGCCCGGTGGAAAAAGGCGATTTTCCAGTCTGCCTCGTTTGTGCTCAAATCCGATTCCAGCCAGGATTGCTGGATGGACAGAATATCACCATAACTTTTCTGCTCGACCCCCTGGCTGTCGAGTACTACAAAATGTATGGGACCGTAATTGTAGGAGTAGGCCTGGTTTCTAAGGCTTGAAGGGCCGTTTGGAGGGAGAAAGAATTGCTTTGTGAAGAAAACAGGCTTTCCGATTTGCCTCATTCCGTAGGATTCATGGTTTCCGGGTACCGCCATCGCCGGTATGGTGTCTATAATGCCCTTGGAGGCCGCGAACCACGCGTTCCAGTGAGCTTCGTCCTGCCCGAAGTCGACAAGATCTCCGACATTCACAATAAATCCGGCGTCCGGATTTGTCCTGAAAGCGTTATGGGCCGTTTCGCGCCATAATCCATAGGGATCGCTGCCGGTCACGGGGCTCTGGCTGTCGCCGAATATGAGGAATTTGAAGTTTTTCGCTTCGGGATCGGCCGTTTTGAATGAATGCGGTTCGCTCCAATGATCCCCATCCCCCACCCGATAAGCGTATTCAGTGTTCGGGGAGAGACCGGAGAGAGTCGAGGAGAAGATCCGAGTCATCCCCAGGTTGGTCTTGAAGTCCAGCGCCTCTGCCTCCGCCTGGAGGGCTTTATCCGAAAGTTTTTTCCCCTGTTGATATTGAACCACACCGGAAGAAACCGTTGAATCCGTTCTCCATGTGACAGTCATAGTGGTTGCGGGATCTCCGGTCCAGGTAAGAGTAATGTGATCCGGCGCAGCGGTTGCGGTACTGGCAGGTGTTTGTCCAACTACAGGATGAATGATGATACAGGCAAATATAAGGGAGAGTACTATCGAGATACGGCTCATTTTCATAATCGATTCCTTTCTTCCTTCCCGCGGGAGACTATTGGAACGGTAATTTCGGTGTCAAGCAATTTCAAACAGTCATCCCAATGAAGTAATACCAGCCGAGAGGCGTAAAAGCAAACCGGCGGGAGATGTGTATTAACATTTTGGCAATGGTTTTGCTTAAAGTTTTGCAGGCATTAATTGTAATATGCATGGCAACGGTCCCGATCGCCTGTAAAAGTAACTGAGTTCTACAGGCGTCGTATTTAGTTCAAAAAACAAGGAGGTTTTTCGATGAAAAACAAATTTTCCCGGCGTGAGGCTATTGCATTGGGCCTTGGGACTGCAATCGCGGGAGCTGCAGGCAGATTCGCTGCTGCAGCGGATACGGAAGCTTCATCCAGTCGACAGGAGGAGAATGGAATGACAGCCTTAAGCGAGTTTAATAAATATGGTGAAGAACTGGAGAATCATCTGCTGCTGCGGACATCTCCCATTGCTGTGAAAATGCTGGAAAAGGAAGCGGACATTCCGGAAGGTGCCATCCGACCCAGTAAAGACCGCGGCTACCACCTGGCGCAGTGCCAGGCTTTTGCAATGTCGCGCCGGGAGGGAACAACCGTAGCCATGCTGAAGGAGGATCACTGGTGCCCGACGGCTCCCATGGCCTATGGAATGGTGGACAGACCGGAATCTATTGCGTCATGGACTCATCCGTACGACTGTTTCGAGCAGGGGAAATATGTGGGAATTGTAACAGCTCCTTTAAAAAAGGCCAATTTTATGCCCGATGTCGTAATCCTCTATGCAAATCCGGCTAAGTTGAGGGGTTTGCTGTTGACGCTTCCTGTAGCGGATGTTCCTTCGATAAGCGGCCACTTTTTTCCTCCTTCCTGCGGTTGGGCCGTTGTCACTCCGATAATGTCCAATCAGTGCTATGTCGTCATACCCGATCCCGGCGAATATCAGCGAGCCCTTACTGAAGAAGGAGACATGATGTTCTCCATACCGCAGGAAAAGATGCCGGCAATGATGGCCAATGTGCGGAAAAACGAGCACGGACCTTTTTCGTACCGGGATCATCACATGTTTATGCAGCCGGATTTCGAGCGGCCTGAATTTTACAAAGACCTGTTCAGAGGCTGGGGATTGGAGTAATCGGTTTGCCCAACCTGGAAGGCAGAAAGCCAGGCATGGCCGATAAAAGAGGATGAATGGCTTCCCCGGGTATTTCGTTCTCTGTTCCCGGTTCGGTGCTTGGAACGGGAAACCGGAAACGGAAGTTATCAGTAATCTAGCGTCAATATCCTACCTTCCGTAAAATTGAAGAAGCTGGATTTTTCGGCTGTTGTGATTCCGTCAGCCAGGTCGGCCTCAGTTTTACCCGCGGCTTTGAGGCAGCCGGGACATGCGGCAATTGTAATGCCCTTTTCTGTGAGAGATGCCAGTTGAGCCTTTGAGCCGGGGAACTGGGCATACGTGATGTCGGGCGAATCCTTTAAAACGACTTCAATCCCCTTTATATCAAAGCAAAGGAGCACGTCCCGATCTTCCGACATGATGGATGCCATGTTCAAAGCCATGGCAACCCGGTGTGGATTGTCGACGCCGCTGCTTATGTGAATAAAAATCCCATCCCGCGGATTCTGTTCGGGAGCCTCAGGTGGAGCGCAGGCCGACATAAAGATCAGGGCAAACAAAATAAAGACTGTTCTAGCCATAAGCATACCTCCGTTTTGCATTCCGGCTCCAAGATCTAATAACGTATAACCATGCGTGTCAAGGGGAAACGGCTTATCTGTTTCGGATATCTGCCCTGGCAGAAATCCCGTGCGAATGATTTTGCGATAAAACTGTGCCTGATCGGGCTAAACAGACGATATGGTGCGGAGCTTTTTAACGGTTTCTGACAGGGCCTGAATAGCAGCATCAATATCCTCTTCCCGGGTAGCCTTGCCGAGAGAAATCCTTATGGATCCCTGCGCCTGATTCGGCGAGAGGCCCATGGCTAAAAGAACGTGGGAAGGCTCCGGTTCCCCGGTGGAACACGCAGATCCGGTGGAGATGCAGATTCCGTGAAGATCGAGCCCCAGTACTATAGATTCCCCGTCTACCGATTCAAAGCTCAGGTTTGTGGTATTCGGGATGCGCGGTGCCTCGGTTCCGTTTATTTTTACATCTGAAATTATTGAACAAACTCTGCTTTCCAGGTTATCGCGAAGTTTCTCTAATCGAACATGTTCCTCTTCAGATGATTCTACAGCCAGAGAAAAGGCTCGGGCGAGTCCCACGATTCCGGCGACATTTTCAGTGCCTGCGCGGAGCCCTCTTTCCTGGAATCCTCCGGTGAGCACAGGTGCCAACTGCGTTTTCTCTCGAACGAACAGTGCGGCGATTCCTTTTGGCCCGTACAATTTATGGCCGGAGAATGAAATAAGGTCGGCTCCGGTTGCGCACAGGGGCTGCGGAATCCTGCCGGCCGTTTGTACTGCATCCGTGTGGAAAAGGATCCCCCGATGTTTTGCTAGATCGGCAATCTCCTGTACGGGCTGGATCACGCCCGTTTCGTTATTTGCATGCATGACGGTGACAAGAATGGTCTCCGGGATCAGGCTTTTCTCCACGTCCTGAATATCGACGGTGCCGGCGGAATCCACGGGCAGATAGGTGACTCTAAATCCTTCAGCCTCTAGGGCCCTGCAAGTGTTCAGGACTGCGTGGTGCTCTATGGCGGTTGTGACAATGTGGTCGCCCCGGGATCGATGAGTTCGGGCAACACCGCGAATGGCCAGGTTATCCGATTCGGTTCCGCTGGAGGTGAATACAATCTCTTCAGTTTTGCATCCGGAACATTCGGCGATGCGTTGCCGCGCTTCTTCAACCGCAGTTCTGACACGGTTTGCAAAGCGGTATGGGCTCGAAGGATTGCCCCAATCCCCTTTAAAATAGGGCATCATGGCTTCAAGGACGCGGGGGTCCAGTGGCGTTGTGGCATTATGGTCGAGGTAAATCACGAGTTTTTTCCTCCTGAAGACCACATCTTGTCTCCCAGTCCTTAATGGCAGCCTGAAGTGCGAGAACTCCAAGAAGCGAACAGTGCTTCTTCCTTTCGGGGATGCCTCCGAGAGCCTCTACTACATCGTCGTCGGTGATGCATTTTGCCTCTTCAATAGTTTTGCCCTTTGCCAAATCCGTCAGCATACTACTGGTAGCGATTGCCCCGGGACATCCGAATGATTTAAATGCTATTTTGTCGATCCTGTCCGATTGAATGGAGATCCAGAGCTTCATCTGGTCTCCACAGGACGGATCGCCTACCAATCCATATCCGTCGGTTTGCTCGTCGGCCAGTTCTCCAACATTCCGCGGATTTGTAAAATGATCGATTACCTTGTCGTTATAGAAAAGTATCGGTCCGGAATAGGCGGGTTGTTTACTGCTGTTCATATCTGAGGGTATTGTCATACTATAATCTCTCTCCGATAATCCTCCGATGTTTGCAACTTGATCAAAGAGATCCTTTACCAATTTACATGTATGTCGGGCATATAAAAACAGGATGGCGTTCTACGGAATCAGCAAATATCCTGATTCATGAATTTTGCCGATCCACGAACCACTATTTTCCCATCCTGTTCGATCTCCGCTTCCAGAACGTAAAGCGGGGGTTCATATTCGCGCATCCAGGCTCGAACCGTTGCAGGACAGTCTGTCTTGACAGGAAATTGATATCGAACGATTAATCTTGCCGTCACTGCCGTTATCTGGTGTGCAAAGAGGCAATTGGCCATTGCGGAATCCAGGAGCATGGAAGAGATTCCTCCATGCAGGAATCCTGAATATCCCTGATACAGTTTGGAGCACTCAAAATCAGCCTCGACTCCATTGTCGGTGCGAAGCCGAAATTTGAGTGCAAGGCCGGATTCATGCTTGCCGCTGCAACTGATACAGCAGGGATGTGCTTTATTTTTAAAGGTTTCCAGCGATTGTTGGGTTGGATTTATCATAGGCTGAAATACAGTTTCAAATCCTGATTCCTGAAACCGAGGCCGGGAAAAGAGACTTCCTTTCCCGGCCTTCAGTTCCAATATTGACTGCAGGTATCAAAGCGATCCTACCCTGTTACAGGCGATAGGATATGGAAAGCAGATTATGATTCTCGTGTCTTAACCTCAATTCCGCTATTGGCTTTGCTGAGAACTCCGATCCCATTTAGCCTTAATACTTTAAAAGTAGCCAATGCAATTTCATCGAAGTTGGATTAAGCATAGGCAACCTTTTGAGCTAGAAAGAGAATGCCATTTTTTCAATCCGCAACTTCGGAATGGAGGCTTAATGGCCGCACTGGCCTTGATGGCCGCCGCACGTATCATTGGGCGAAACCTCACGGAGCTTGTTTTCTTTCAATAAAACGATATTTTCCTTTACGCTTGGAGCACCGGCATAGAAGACTTTGACTCCCATGGCGTTCAGCTTCATAATGGCACCGGCTCCGATGCCACCGACGACCATGGCGTCGATCTGCCTGCCCCCCAGAGCTGCCGCCGGATTACAGGCTCCGTGCACCTGGTGGTTGTTGGTGTTATCTAATATTGCAGTCTGCTCCCCTTCCGTATCGACTATGAGAAATGCCGGGGCTGAACCGAAATGGTCGTAGACGGTACTTTCCAGACCTTCATTGTCCTCTACTGTAAATCCTACCTTCATTCGTCACTCCTTCGAAAAAAGTTATTAATAAAGCTCAGGGCGCTCGTTCATTTCCTCCCGGCAGTAATGCAATTTATTGCCCAAAAATTTTCCAAAATAACACTTTGTTTAAAGACGGACAGGTTCCCCCGATTGAAACTCCATTCCGATATTGAGACTCATGAAAAGTCGATCCCTTTAAATGACAGCAGGTTAGCATGTGGAAATCCAACTTTGCCGAAGATGAATGTAATATCGGCAATCGGCTGTATGGCAAGGGGTATGGCATTTATTTATCCCCCGAACTTCGGAATTGAGGCAGAATTTCTCTGGATCGGAATATTGATTGCTTTACTATGGATATATGTGGTGCGTTTTTCGAGAATTTAAATGCGGCGTTCCTGTAGGATTGTGAGGGATTTTTATATGCTGGTTGATGAAATAGTGGATTATGCATCTGATGGGATAAAAGGGCTGAAGGCTATCGATATCCGTATCGGATTGGGGTATACGGCTGTACTTCTGGAAGATGGGCGCTGTGGATTGGCCTATACGCTGCATGAACAGGAATATGAATCCTGCTGCGTGGTTCCGGAAGCCGGCAAGCTTGCGGGACGCAGCATTTCAGAACTGGTTCCCTGGATAAAAACGCAGGATGTAACGGCCTGTGCCGTTGGGCTAGCTGCAGTCAACGCAGTAGTAGCTGTGCCTAAAACTGCTGTAGAATCAGATATTGCAGATCTTCTGCCCGTTGAATCCGGGGATTCCGTCGGGATGATCGGCTATTTCGGCCCGCTGGTGAAACCTCTGAAAGAACGAGTCCGTGATTTATCTATTTTTGAACGTCGTCCGAATCCTGAATACGGGATTCTGCCGGAATCGGCGGCCCGTGATATTCTTCCCACGTGCCAGGTTGTAATAATGACGGCGACAGCGATATTAAATCATACAATTGACGGCCTGCTCGATCTCAGCAAAAATGCCCGGGAAATCGCTATCCTTGGCCCCTCAACTCCATTCCTTCCGGATGTTTTCCGGCATCATGGCGTTACAATGCTGTCCGGTCTCGAGGTCGTGAATTCCGATAGGATTCTTCAAATTGTGAGTGAAGGCGGTGGAACGCGCCAGTTCGGCAGTGCAGTACGCAAACTCACATTCCGTATGACAACTTAAGCCGAATTCCCAACCTTTCGACGCATTATTCCCGTAAAAGAGTATGGAATATATTGCATAACGCAATAAATATATTATAATTTATTGCGTATTGCAATATTCTACCGGAGGCTGTGTGACAAAAGAACTGGATGGAAGAGAAAAAACCATAATAGATTCGATCAACGAGGGGGTTTTTACCGTAGACATGAATTGGACGATCACGGCCTTCAATCGCGCCGCAGAAAAAATTACCCAGGTGAGTCGAAAAGAAGCCCTCGGTAGACAGTGTTGTGATGTTTTCCGCGCCAGCATTTGTGAAAATGCCTGCGTTCTGCGGCGTACAATATCAAGCGGCAGGCCGGTACTGAACGCAACCGCCCATATCGTTAATCAGAGAGGGGAACGTATCCCAATCCGTATTTCCACCGCTCTGCTTAAGAACGAATCGGGACAGACCATAGGGGGGGTAGAAACCTTTCAGGACCTGAGCCCTATCGAAAAGCTTCAGAAGGAACTGAAATCCCGCTATACGTTTGAAGATATTGTCGGTCGAAGTGCGGTGATGATGAAGCTTTTTGATATTTTGCCGCAGATTTCCGAGAGTTCCAGTACTGTGTTGATTGAAGGAGCCAGCGGCACGGGCAAGGAGCTTTTCGCACGGGCCATTCACAGCCTGTCGCCGCGAAAGAATAAGCCTTTTATCGCGGTCAATTGCGCCGCATTGCCGGACACGCTTCTGGAGAGCGAGTTGTTCGGCCATAAAGCCGGAGCTTTTACCGATGCTCGGCGGGACAAACCGGGACGTTTTGCCCTGGCAAACGGCGGGACAGTGTTCCTGGATGAAATCGGAGATATCTCCCCGGCCATGCAGATACGGCTTCTACGTGTACTGCAGGAGCGGGTGATAGAACCCCTGGGGTCGGTCCAACCTGTTAAGACCGATGTTCGCGTGGTAGCGGCGACAAACCGGGATTTAAAAAAATTAGTGCAGGAGGGGAATTTCCGGGATGACCTGTATTATCGTATTCGCGTTATCAGTTTGAAACTGCCTGGATTGGATCAGCGGCGTGAAGATATTCCTCTGCTTGTTGAACATCTCATTGCGAAATTTAATAGTATCCAGGGGAAGGATATCGAAGGTGTGAGTGAAGAGGTTATGGCTCAATTGATGGAGTATGAATATCCCGGCAACGTTCGCGAACTGGAAAACATCATCGAACAGGCTTTTGTCTTATGCCGGGGACGTCTTATTGAACTGCACCATCTTCCCGCTGAACTGCGACCTGCCAGCGCTTCCGGATACGGCGGAAGCAATACGATGTCGCTGCGTTCCATGGAAAAACTGCTGATCAGTGAGGCCCTTCGCCGCCATAAGGGAAGCAGGAATAAAGCAGCCCGCCAGCTGGGGATCAACCCCAGCACCCTGTACCGCAAATTGAAAGCTTTTAAGATGGATATCCCTCATTAAAAACGGGCTGGTTTGATACTCCCGGAATCGACCGGCGCCAGGCGGACGACAGGTTTCATAAAAACCGGAAACAGCCGGTTGCAGGAGGGATATAGCATCCTTTATTGGCAGATGATGTGCAGTTTCTTCTTGTGGAAATTTCATTTGTAGTAAGTTTAATAAAGGAAAAAGGGAACGCATCATGGCATCGGCCCGCATTTTCCGTTCAGAAAAGTACCGGAAAATGCAGGCCAACGAAGCGATGTGGGGGGCGGGATTAATCCGACTGTTCTGTAAGCGTGTTGTACTGATTCTTTAATTCATTCATCGTCCGTTCCATTTCACGCGCCTGCTGCGATACCTTTTGGGCATTCGGTTCCGCCGATTCCAGATCCGAATTCATTTGCTGCAGCTGGCTGTTGACCCGGCTCCGGAGCCGATTCATATTCTGAATCTGTTCCTGCATACCCTGTTGCTGCCCGGCGTCCAGTCCCTGCATCAGCCGTTCGTGTTCCTTCTCCATCGCTTGGTACCGTTGCTGAATCCGTCCAAGCTGCTGTCGGGCTTCTCCGGCATTAAATTTATTGCCGGAAGCCTGGGCCATGTCGCGCGCCTGCTTACGGATTGCGTCCGCCATATTGCTGCAGTCTCTTATCCGTTCCCGTTGCCGGGAGTTGATGCGGTCCTGTCGTGGAGTCGCTTGGCTGACGCCGGACTGCCGGTTCCCCTGCATTTGTCCCTGCTGTCCTGATTGTCCCTGGCGGCCTCTGGCTCCACCTCCGCCTCTCTGCGGAAAAGCCGTGATGGATGCTAAAAGAAAAATTGAAAGAAAAATGAGGTATTTTTTCATCATATATCTCCTACGATCATGTAATTTTTAATATTGTTTCATCTCATCCCACACTCGCTTAAACACAGACGGTCGAAAATAGTTTCGATATTTTTTTAAAATCATCGAGGCCGAAACAGGGTCGCGTTCATGGCAGAAAGATGCTTTTCACTCCGGACACAAAGGTCCTGAGCCCGGAAAGTTTCTTCAGGGAAAAAGCAGCCGATACGGCCGCTGGACAGAAATCAACTTATTTGGTTTTAGAAGAGTGTATATATAAAAGGCGCCGCCCCGGTGCCGCCCAGCACAGTAATCAGTCCGAGTACCAAAAGCACGATAAGGATCGGCGCAAGCCACCATTTCTTATTATGCAATAGAAAATCCAGGAATTCTTTTGCCAGCCCGGGTGATTTCTGTTCCGCTAAACAATCGAACTCGGTTTTCCCGTTGTCTTGCTTTGAGCGTCTGCGCCGATCAGGTTTCATTTGAAGTAATCCTTTATCCCACTATACTGCATCCGTATGTGCCGCAATCCAATCCATATCGGAAACCTTTCTAAAATTGCTTGAAGTATCGTTCCATTTCGGTGTCCGGATTGCGGGCGAGCCAATAGGTTTTGGCTGTCCGATCGAAATGACGCTTCATCGGATCATATCCCGTCAACCGGAGTAGAACCCCGATAGGAGTCAGAACTAGGTAATAAAGCATCACGAGAACGACCGATGACAGGATCCATCCGATGGGGAACGTAATATAGGAAGCCAGCACGAAAACGGCTCGAAGAACTTCGGACCGGATAATTCCGGCGACTGGTATTACAAGAGCTGTGGACCAGAGCAGGAGCGCCAGCCAATTCTTTCCGCTGTCCCGCCAGGCGACCGCACCCCAGAAAGAGAAAAATACCAGCCAAAGAAGTCCGAACACGACCAGTTGTTTGCGGGATGGATTGCGTTCTATGCGAATCATCGGGGAAAATCCTAATCCTAATCCGGTTTGAACCGGGTCAAATAATCATCGGTTGAAAATTCATTCGTATTCGACTGCTCTTCCTTGAGCAGAACGAACTTTTCCAAAACCAGGACATCCATATTCGTAGCCATAAAGCATCGGTATGCTTCCTCAGGACTGCAGACAATCGGCTCACCGCGGACATTGAAACTTGTGTTTATCATCACTGGACAGCCGGTCCTGGCCTCAAAAGCTTCAAGCAGGCGAAACAGCCTGCCGTGCCGGACCGGATCGACTGTTTGAATACGCGCCGAGTAGTCCACGTGTGTGACGGCGGGGATTTCACTGCGAACCGCTTTCAGTTTCTCCATGCCTCTGAGAGTCTGGGAAGCTGGGGCGATGCGCCGCCCTTTCGCCAGGGAGGCGACCAGAAGCATGTAGGGGCTCTCCGTTCCGGATTTCAGGTCAAAGTACTCTCCCGCTCTGTTCTGGAGCACGACCGGCGCGAAAGGACGGAAGGACTCTCGGAACTTGATTTTAAGATTCATCACGGACTGCATCTCGGGGCTGCGTGCATCTCCCAGGATGCTTCGTCCGCCGAGTGCACGCGGACCGAATTCCATTCGTCCCTGGAACCAGCCGACGACCTTTTGAGCATCTATCAAATCGGTTGCGGACTTGTAAAGGTCTTCCTCGTTGTCGAAATAGTGATACCTGGTACCTTTGCTGTCCAGGAATATGCGAATTTCATCCTCGGAAAAACTGGGGCCGAGCAGGGTGCCCTCTTGTGAGTCGGATAATGAGGGGGTGCGAGGATTTTTCAGGAGATGGAACCAGATAAAAAGCGCCGCACCCAAAGCTCCCCCGGCGTCACCGGCGGCCGGTTGGATCCAGATATTTTCAAAGGGGCCATCTTTTAAAATGCGTCCATTTCCGACGCAATTGAGCGCCACACCGCCGGCCAGGCAAAGATTTTTCAATCCGGTCCTTTCGTGCAGATGCCGCGCAGAGCGAAGCATGATATCTTCAGTAACCTGTTGAATTGAAGCGGCCATATCCATTTCCCGCTGTGTCGGAGGAGATCCGGCCGGCAGCGGCGGGCCGCCGAAGAGCCGTGCGAACCTGGGCGAAGTCATGACAAGTCCCTGGCAATAACGAAAGTAGGACATATCCATTCGAAAAGAACCGTCTTCCTTTAAGTCGATCAATGTCTCGCGAATCAAATCGGCATAGACAGGCTCCCCGTAGGGTGCAAGGCCCATCAATTTATACTCGCCCGAGTTTACGCGGAAGCCGCAGAAATAGGTAAAGGCAGAATAGAGCAGGCCGAGCGAGTGTGGGAAACGGAGCTCTTCAGACAGGTCTAAGCGATTTCCGCGACCTTTGCCCAGACTGGCGGTCGCCCATTCGCCTACTCCGTCAATTGTGAGGATAGCTGCTTCATCAAAAGGCGAGGGGTAAAAGGCGCTGGCGGCGTGCGATTCATGATGCTCGGTATAGACGATCCGTCGCCGGAACTTGCCTCCGAGACCTTTGCGTATTTCACGCCGCAGATGCAGTTTTTTTGAAAGCCAGATCGGCATTGCAAGGCGGAAGGAGCGGAAGCCTGACGGGGCGAAGGCTAAATATGTTTCCAGCAGCCGTTCGAATTTCAGGAGAGGTTTGTCGTAAAAGCCTACGTAGTCGAGCTGCCCGGCATCCAGACCGGCTTCCCTGAGACAGTATTGAATGGCCTGTACCGGAAAACTGTCGTCGTGTTTGATGCGGGAGAAGCGTTCCTCTTGTGCTGCTGCAACAATACGTCCGTCAATCACCAGTGCTGCTGCCGAATCATGATAGAAAGCGGAAATGCCTAAAATTGCTGTCATAACCAACGAATGCTTGCTTGTGAATGATTAAATTCCATACATATTTTGTTTAATTCTCGTACGCATCCCTGAGGATGCGCTCTACGCGGGCTGCATGTCTGGAATTGAGGCTCCGAAAAAGAACTTCGAATTCCCAGGATGCGTCAGTCTGTTTTTGGAGCTGAACGATTGGCGGGGTTGCGGTGGATGCCCAGGGAGTAGCCCGGACATCGCGGACTAGGTCGGCCTGCAAAAGTTGCGGAGACCCCTTTACAGGGATATTCAGGCGTATGCGGTAGTAATCCGATTCTGTGTCTTCAGACCGTTCCGTTACAATTTCTCCGCTGAGGCGGGAGTAAGGGATGCGCGCTGTTCCCCTGTTGTCGGTTTGTACGGCAAGGTGTGTCGTTCCTTTCGCGATAATTCTGCCGGACAGGTCTCCGCACTGAATATGGTGATTGAGGTGGAACTGTTTGCGGCCCGAAAATACCGCCCCTGCGAGAATATCGCGCAGGATAAACCAGGCGACCAGCAACGACGGGATCGCAAAATAGAAAAGAATCACGACCGGGTATAGAGAATTCCCCGAAAACCATCTTTGTAAAAGCCAGAGTCCGTACAGATACCAGGCGATGATGGTAACTGCCGGTGTAACGAATAGGATTCGCTGCAGTTTGGAAGAGCGGTGGGCCGTGGCCTGGATCACTTTTCGACCGGTCGATACCACAATCCATAACAGGACGCCGATAAAAAGTTCAAAAAGAATAACATGTAGACCAAAAATATACCTGATAAAATAATTATACGGCAGGCAACAGGATGAAAACAGTCGTCAAATTTATCGTATGCATAGTTGTATGCCAGTGCGCCGGCCTTATCGGCTCTGTATTTACCGCACCGGCAATCCCAACATGGTATGCCTCCCTCATAAAGCCTGATTTCACTCCACCCAGCTGGGTTTTTGCGCCTGTCTGGATAACGCTGTATTTTCTCATGGGTGTTTCACTATATCTGGTCTGGAAAAGAAGAAAGAAAAACCAAGCCGGAGC
>Ga0209536_100003452_pt1 | contig 25383 bp, 19 predicted proteins | sample DeeMarSeWOR28_12_FD_187461 | JGI IMG/M metagenome (GOLD analysis project Ga0209536, IMG submission 187461) | Marine sediment microbial communities from White Oak River estuary, North Carolina - WOR-2-8_12 (SPAdes) (version 2) | ecosystem: Environmental > Aquatic > Marine > Intertidal zone >...
AGAATTCCCTCTCTATCGTAAGCCTGATCTGAATGTGGTGGACGCCTACGCCATATTAAAACGCAATGGTCCCAGGGGAGTATCCAGGGCAGATGTAGTTGAATTAAAATCGCTGATCATATCCCCCGATATCGTGGCTGCAGACGCCGCGGGATCAAAGTTTTTTGGAGAGGAACCTGAAAGGATCCCTTACATCCGGATCGCGCATGATTTGAAATTGGGCAATATGAACCTGGATGAATTGAATATCGCACGACTAACTGTTTAAGAAAGACCATGAAATGGAAAACGGTAAAAAGATTGAGGGTTATTATTTCCCTCATTTTTTTTATCATCACCTTTCTGCTTTTTATCGACCTGAAAAATTTTTTCTCAACCTTTTCAGAACCGGTCCTGTTTTTTCAGTTTCTGCCTTCCCTCTTAAAATTTATTTCCCTTCTTAGTTTTTCGGCTTTCGGTTTTATCATAATCCTCTTCATCACTTCGCTTTTTGGCAGGGCCTATTGTTCAAGTATCTGTCCTATGGGCACACTCCAGGATATTACTATCCATTTTTCCAGCAGGTTAAAGAAAAAAAGAAATCCAAAAAAGTTCTTCAGGTACATAAAGCCCTTCGACTGGTGGCGATATGGTATTTTAACGCTCTCACTGATTACTTTTCTGGCAGGTTTTAACTTTATTTTAAATTTACTCGATCCTTACAGTAATTTCGGCCGGTTCACCACCCATTTTGCCAAACCATCCATCATCTTCCTGAATAATGTGCTCGTAACTATCCTTGAGAATTTTAATATCTATTCCCTTTTCCCGGTTGAGTATAGACCTGTCGAGTGGATCCAGTTGATACTTCCTGTAGTAATGTTTGCGCTCGTGATCGGTTTTTCCTTCCGATACGGACGGCTATATTGCAACACCGTCTGTCCGGTAGGAACTTTGCTCGGATTATTAGCTACAAAATCCTTCTATCGGTTAAGGATCGACCAATCTGCATGTAATCACTGTGGACAATGTGTTTATGATTGCAAATCAGGATGCATCAACAAAGAAGAACAGCAAATCGATTTCAGCAGGTGTGTTATGTGTTTCAATTGCTTGCCTTCCTGTTCGAAAGGTGCCATTCATTTTGATAATTATTTCACCAGAAAAACAACGATTCAGACCGCACCGGCTTGGGAAACAGTGGATCTGGGAAAAAGAAAATTCCTGAGTGGCTCCCTCATTTTTCTTTCCGGTATGAGTGGCTCTCAGATCCTCAGGGACACGGTTGTCCAAAAAAAACCGATCATTATTAATTTACCTTCAACCGTGCCGGTCAACCGGGAATTTCCGGTAGTACCTCCCGGGGCAAAAAGTCTGGATCATTTTAACAAATATTGTATCGCTTGCACGTTATGTGTATCCGCCTGTCCCAATCATGTTTTGCAGCCATCCTTTCTTCAATATGGTATTGTAGGGATGATGCAACCTTATATGGATTATAATTCCGGGTTTTGCAATTACGATTGCAAAATCTGCAGTGAAGTTTGTCCCACGGGAGCCATAAGGTTAATCGAGGCGTTGGAAGAAAAACATATCATACAGATGGGCAAGGCCAAATTCATTGAAGAAAATTGTGTGGTCCGTACGGAGGGGACGGACTGTGGTGCCTGTTCGGAGCATTGCCCAACCAAGGCGGTGAATATGGTTCCCTATGAGGAAACCGGATTATTTATTCCGGAACTGAATGAGGATATTTGCGTCGGTTGTGGGGCCTGTGAATACCCCTGCCCGACAAGACCCTTTAGGGCAATATATGTGGAAGGAAATCCGGAACACCTGGTTGCCGAAAAACCGGAAATCGAGGAGCCTGAAGGAGTGGAATTTAGTGAAGAGGAATTTCCATTTTAATATTTGACCACTTCAATTTTTCATCAGGTTTAAAAATTAAATTAGGTTCACTTTTTTTAATACGAATGAATTATCAAATCCTACCATTTTTTACACGATCGACGCTTTTTAACCGAGCTGTGTTATTTTTTCTATATACCTTTCTTCCCATCACCCTGCTTGCTCAGGGTCGGGCCGAGGATGTAGAAATCAGGGCCATAAGAATTAACCAGCCACCCAGGATCGATGGTTATTTAAATGATCCGGTCTGGGAAAAAGCCGCCATGGTCAATGAATTTTATCAACGGGAACCTGATCCGGGTCAACCTATTTCGGAAAAAACAGAAGTATATATCTGTTATGGAGAAAAAGAACTTTATATCGGATTTCGATGCTATGACGATCCAAAACGGATCACAGCCAAAGAACTGAAACGTGACATCAGTCTTGGGGAGGACGACCGCGTTCAGGTGATTATTGATACCTACCTTGACAAAAGGAACGGATTCTGGTTCCAGATCGGCCCCAGGGGCTCGATTGGTGATGCCCTTGTGAGTGAAAATGGAGCCGCTTTTAACAAACAATGGGATGGTTTATGGGAAGGAAGAGCGAAAATACAGGATTTTGGGTGGGAAGCCGAAATGGCTATCCCATTTAAAACGCTGAGGTTCCGTCCCGGTCAGAAATCATGGGGTATTAAAATCATCCGCAATATAAGAAGGAGATTGGAAGCCTCTTACTGGCCGGTTGCCAATCTGAATTCCTACCGATTTCAGATCTCCGATGCCGGAATACTCACAGGGCTGAAAGGAATGTCGCAAGGATTTGGCCTCGACATAAGACCTTATGGTCTGATTGGAATTGACAAGAAAAATGGTGAAAATAATGAATGGGTCTATAACGTTGGAGGTGATATTTTTTACCAGGTTGGAAGCGGATTGAATGCGGCCTTAACAATCAATACCGATTTTGCCCAGACCGAGGTCGACAGCCGGCAGGTAAATCTTACCCGGTTTGCCCTTTTTTTCCCGGAAAAAAGAAATTTCTTTTTGGAAGGAGCGAATTATTTCAATTTTGGATTTAACGGCGATGACGAAAACAGGAATGGCAGGAACATGATCCCCTATTTCTCCAGAAGGATCGGCCTGGATAGCGATGGTAATCCCGTCCCGATCATTGCCGGATTAAAGATTGCCGGTCAGGCCGGGAATTGGAATATCGGTGCTTTGAACATTACCGATAAAACCGATACCTCTTTCCGGAATTTTACGGTTGCCAGGATAAGTCGTAACATAGGCAAACAATCCTACATCGGCTTTTTGGGGACCAAGGGAGATGCCGTTGGCGCCAAAGGGAACTGGCTTACCGGACTTGATATTAAAATTGCCTCTTCAAAAATAAGAGGTGATAAGAATCTGATATTCACTGCATTTGGGCTTAAATCAACTACTCCCGGCCTTCAGGGTAAAGATTTTTCCTTTGGTGCCGATATCAGCTATCCCAATGATTTTCTCAATATCAGATTGGGTCATCAGGAAATAGGTGAAAATTACAGGGCGGGTTTAGGCTTTGTACCCAGGCTGGGTATCCGCGACACGTATGGGGAGCTTTTTTTCGGACCAAGACCAAACAAACTGGGCATCCTGAAAATCAATACCGGCGGGATAATCAATTTTATCACCGACATGCCCGGTAACCTTCTCACCAGGGACGCCTTTATAAAAATTGTTGAATTTGAATTCCGGTCCGGTGAAAAGGCCGAATATTCTTTATCAAATACCTTCGAATACCTCGACGAGGATTTTGCCATCTACCCAAAAGATTCAATCGCCATCCCGCTGGGCTCCTACAATTTCTGGCAACAGGGAATCGAATTATCAACTGCCCCCCGAAGGAACGCCTGGATAGCATTTGATTTTAACTGGGGGAACTTCTTTAACGGATCCAGAAGATCCCTGGATATTAAAGCGGGTTATAAAATAGGGATTCCTTTTTTTATTGGCCTGGAATACGAACAAAATAATGTCGACTTACCAGGAGGAAGCTTCATCACAAGGATTTACCGGATCAATGCAGATGTTTATTTTAATCCGGATATTTCGCTATCTAATTTTATACAATACGACAATGTATCCGAAAAATGGGGATGGCAATCCCGGTTCCGATGGATCCTTAAACCCGGAAACGAAATATACCTGGTTTGGAATTCGGTTGTCCAACCATCGGCTATGGAAGATAGGATGGTCATGGAAGAAAATACGGTTCGATTTAAGGTAAATTACAATTTCCGGTTTTAAAAGGAGGCCGCAAAGATTTCGTTTTTAATTTAAACTGCAGAGATCGCAGAGATAAACGCAGAATGATGGTATTGAAATCTTCTTAGTCCAAATGTGTTGAGTTACTTTCGAAACCTCCCTTCCTGGTTTTAAGAAAGTGTCACTCGATCGGATATCAGGAATACTTCACGCAAATAGGCCGGAATGTTTGCGATTAAATCAGAACCGCTTAGCCCATTGAGAATACACAACGTACTGGCAGTAAATCCTTAGGAGCCGGAGTATGCTTAGTTTCTTGGGTAACCTACGCAGTTAATAGAAAAGGTCATAAACTATGCTATCGGGCATAATTAACCTAAAGGACTCAACGGATAACCTGTAGGACTCAACGGAATCACCCAGCTCGTTAAAATTGGATTAATAGATTATTGTAATCTTTAATCTGTAATCTTTGCTGAAACCTTGGCAGCTTTTGTGGGAAATAATACCCTGACCTGTTATTTTAGTCCCAGAATCTTCTTATTAGATTCCGCATCTGCACCGGATCCTGCAAAATCATCAAAAGTTTTTTTGGTTTTGCGGATGATATGCTTGTGGATAAATTCTGCTCCTTCCTTTGCTCCATCTTCCGGATTTTTTAGGCAACATTCCCATTCCAGTACTGCCCATCCTTCATAATCGTATTGAGCCAGCTTGCTGAAGATGGATTTAAAATCTACCTGTCCATCGCCGAGAGACCTGAACCTTCCCGGCCTGTCGATCCAATCCTGATACCCTCCGTAAACACCGGATTTCGCCGTAGGATTAAATTCCGCATCCTTCACATGAAACATTTTGATAAAGTCGTGATAGACGTCAATATGCTGCACATAATCAAGTTGCTGTAAAACGAAATGGCTGGGATCGTAAAGCATTTTTACCCTTGGATGATTCCCGGTTGCCTCCAGAAACTGGTCGAATGTAATCCCATCATGAAGATCCTCACCCGGATGGATCTCGAAACATAAATCAACACCACAATCGTTGAATTCGTTTAGAATAGGTTTCCACCTTTTTGCCAATTCTTTAAAGCCTTCCGCTACCAATCCGGCAGGGCGTTGGGGCCATGGATACATGTAGGGCCACAAGAGTGCCCCCGAAAAAGTTACTGCCGCTTTTAATCCCAGGTTTCTGCTGGCTTGAGCCGAATACATCATTTGTTTGACCGCCCATTCGGTTCTTGCTTTCGGGTCGTTATGGTATTTTGCAGGTGCAAATCCATCGAACATGATATCGTAGGCTGGATGCACTGCCACCAGCTGACCTTGAAGGTGGGTACCCAGTTCCGTTATTTCCATCCCGGTACTTTCCACCGTACCCTTGATCTCATCCACGTAATCTTTACTTTCCGCCAATTTTTGCAGATCGATACATCGGCCATCCCAGGCAGGTAGTTGAACCCCCACAAATCCCAGGCCAGCCATATATCGACAGATATTTTCCAACGTGTTATAAGGAGGATCGTCCCCCATAAATTGAGCTAAATAGATTCCTGGACCTTTCATAAGTTTAATAATTAATTATTTAATTAGACTTCTACCCATTTTGCATTTTTCTGACCCGAATTGATCACCGCATCAATAAAACGCATCCCACGTACCCCGTCGTGCACAGTGGGAAAATCAAAAGAATGTGGATCCGGCTCCAGTCCTTGTATCCGGGCCTGGATCAAATGTGCCACATTGCGGTAAATATTCGCAAAGGCCTCCAGATACCCTTCCGGATGACCTCCAGGGGTTCGTTGATTGGCCATTGCCCGCGCTCCAAGGTAGGATTTATCTGTGCCAGCCCGATAAATTTCTACAGGTTTCCCACTTTGTTTGACCAGTAGCGTATTCGGATCATGTTGATGCCATTCGATGCCCCCTTTTTCTCCATATACCCTGATATTTACGTCATTTTCTTCACCGGCACAGATCTGACTGCAATGTAATATTCCCTTAACCTCTTGTTCCATATGAATCAGCACATTGACGTCATCATCCAATCGCCTGCCTCCAACGAAGGTTGTTACATCCGCACACAATCTTGTGATCTTTAAACCGGTGATGTATTCGGCCAGGTTTCCGGCATGGGTGCCTATATCTCCAACAGCACCTCCTTTCCCAGACCTCTTCGGATCCGTTCGCCAGTCGGCCTGTTTTTGACCGGTCTGCTCGAGTGCAGTGGACAACCAACCCTGTGGATACTCCACAATCACCTTTCTTAATTTACCCAATTTCCCTGTTTTAATCATATTCCTGGCTTCTTTCACCATGGGATACCCGGTATAGGTATGTGTAAGTGCAAATACCAACCCGGACTTTTCAACAAGGATTGCTAACTTCTCTGCTTCCTCAGTCGAAAACGCCAACGGTTTGTCACATACCACATGGAATCCATTTTCAATAGCCATTTTTGCGGGTTCATAGTGCAAGTAATTGGGAGTCACGATAACAACCATATCCATTCTTTCTCCTTCAGGTAAGCTTTTTTCGGTTTTGATCATCTTTTCATATGAACCATAGGACCGTTCTTCCGGTAAATACCAGTCAAGGCCGGAAAGTTTTGCATTTTCAGGATCGGAACTCAGTGCCCCACACACCATTTCAATATGACCATCCATCAGGGCGGCTATCCGGTGAACCGCTCCTATAAATGCACCCCGGCCTCCTCCTACCATGCCCATTTTAATCTTTCTTTTCATGATCGTTTGTTTGTTAATAAGGATAAAGATTTCATTAAGTTAAAAAAAATCCAAGGTTGCATGGATCAGTTATTGTGTTATGTAAATACTTCTGAAAGTATCAATATTAAAGATAAAAAGACGATTTATAAAATTTTTAGTACAATTATTCAAGGTTAAAATAACTGATTTTATAAATTAAAATGAGGTCCGATGATCACTAAGATCAGTATACCATAGTATGGAATAGGATCCCGAATGATTATCCGGATTTTTTGGAGCGGGTAAGCATAAGATAATCAAGATAATATAGTATTTTAAAAGATATGCTGTTATCCCGGCCGGCATCGAATGTATTTCTAAGATTCTCAAAATAATTATACAGTACTCTGTCCTGGGAATTAAGGGCCGAGCTTTTCCACACAATGCTGAATTCACTGGCTGGTGAAAAGATCCAACGGTAGATCATATCGATATTAAAGGAATTATAATTTACATCATGATTATCGTAGTAATCGGTATTTTCCAATCGTCCGTCATTACCCAATAAAAAGTATTCTTTATGTTTTGCACTAGACCAGTAGTGACGCATGCGAAAATATAAATCCATTTCCTTGTTAAAGGTAAATTTAGTTGTAAAGATATTGGTAAAGCTTTTGACATCCCTAACCCCAAAATGGATGTCGTCATCGACGGTATTTACATATCCGACACTATTGTTACTGTTGCTGCCGGTCAGACTGGTTGAAATAGCAAGCTGGTTATTTATTCTAAAGCGGGGTGACAGGGTTAGGGACATGAAATTCCTATCTTCCTGCGATGTCTGATAGTAATAGATCCAGCTGGCAAGTCTTACTTTTTTCCTTGAATCCGTGCTCAGGGAAAATCCGGCACTGTGATAATCTGGTTCATAAATAAATCGATCCTTGGTCCGTGTCTCATCAAAGTCTTTTCGTTCAAGCGGTGCATAATCAAACCAAATCCGGGTGGACAGAAAATTGGTAAAGGTAGCTTCAACTGAAGTCTCAAATTCCAATCCTGTAAATGTATTGGGAAGGTATCTCCTTCTATAATTTATGCCAAAATTCGTGCTGAAATTTAAAAATTTAAAAAAGGGTTCGTATTCCTGGTATTCAAAATTGACGTATGAATTGTTGTTATTGGCTGCCCGATTGAAACCCAGATCATTGGGATTGTAATTATCCGACTCCAGGTTGTTGCCGATACGGTACATAAAGTTTCCTCCGGTTTTCCCCATCCAGATATTCGTATTAAAACCGGTATCGTTACCTTCATCTTCAAAACCATATAAATGAGAGATATTAGCCCTTCCCCCGATCGCATAATTATTTGTTTTATCTGAAAACCTGAAATTCGTTCCGGTTACGTTGGCATCGTAATAATTTTCTGACCGGTTAACATTCGTATTGGTCAAATTGATGTAGGAGTTGTTTTTTAAGGATTGATCTAATACAAAGACATTGTAATTGATGATTGGCGCGGTTTGAATTTCCCTTTCTTCTCCATCAGCATTCCGGACCACTGCGTAAGATTTGTTGGTTAAAACATTCAAAAATCCGATACCCAATCCATTTTTCGTCCTTCCTGAAACTTTGGTGGCATTAATAATTCTGGATTCAATGGGATTGCTTAGGATTTCCTCACCCTCCAGCAATAAATCTTCCACAAGATCATAATCTACAGGCTTACCTCCTATCCTCCTTGTATAAAGAAGGCCGGCCTTATCAAATAAATCCGTGCCTTCAATAAAAAACTGTCTTCTCTCCTGATTGTAAACCTCATATGGACCGAGATTTAATACATTATTATCCGAAACAACCTGCCCGAAATCAGGGACAAGCATCATATCCAGGGTAAATGCATCATTTATCCCGTATTTCAGGTCCATTCCTCCCCTGAAATTCGTAAGGGTACTCCCGCTTTGTAGCTGATTGTCAAAATGTCGGTTTACGTAAGTTGAAAAATAAGGAATAATGGATAACCGCAAGGGCGTCTTTATGCCTTCGATTCCCGCCAAAACTCCAAATTGATTGACAAATCCACTTATCTTAGGGTTAATTTCACTCCAATAAACGGATTCATTATCTCTTCTGATCAGTCTTCTGATATTCAGCCCCCATTCCTGTTTTTCGGTTGATGGAAATCTTAATACCGATAATGGGATCTCCATCTCGACAAACCATCCGGCTTCATTAATCACAACTTCACTGTACCATCCACCATCCCAGTTGCGGTCATAGTTACCTGGACTGATCCGGGAATCTAATTGTACACCAGCCGCGGAAACAGCAAATTCAAAGGCATTCAGACCATCTTTATAGGTGTCAAAATAAATAGTGAACTGGTCCGTATTTCCTCCCTGATCCCGACCATTCAATTCAGTCATGATCCCACTTGGATTATCATCATATAGCCAGGCCCCAATGTAGATGTAGGCATTATTATACAGTACGCTAACTTCCGTTTTTTGAGAAGGATTCTTACCTGGACGCGGACTTCGCTGCACAAAGTCGGTCGCTTTATCTGCCTCTAACCAGGATTCTTCTTCCAAGAGTCCATCTACCTTGATCAGTTTCTCTATACGAAGGGCCTGAAGTGTTTTTTGGGCGTAAGAGGGTACCGCTAAAAAAATGATCACCACCAATTGAACCAGGTACCGCAAGATCTTAATATTTATACGTATTTAATACGATAAGTGTCTTTATTACAATTATAGCAAAAAATTTAAAATTTTACAGTTTAAATTGTATTTAATTTATAGTATAAAAAGTAATTTTTCAATAAAAAATTCAAAAAATGTAATCCGATTACCATATCCGGTTAGTAAGGATTACTTCCCAACATCGAGTCATAAAATCCCTGGAGATACGATGTATATTAAATGGATCCATCCCTCCTATCAAAGCACCTCTCTTGTCCTAATGTTATCTGTTAAATGATCTTGCCAAAATCCAGAAAATCCCCTTCAGATAAACTGTATATCTGAATCAAATCTTTGAATGTTAACTTTTTTTTCCTAATTTAAAATTCATAAAAGAGAGACTCGTATTTCTCCCTATTCTAACTAATTAAAAAATATACGATCATGATACTCAGACTTTTTAAACTCTTAATATTATTCCTCTTCTTCTCCCTGTTTTTTCAAGATTGTCAGAAAAATAAAGTAAGAATTGGCTTTTTGCTCGATGATTATTCCTCTGAAAGATGGTATAAAGACAGAGATTTGTTCATTCAAAAAGCAGAGGAAATGGGTGCAATCGTTATGGTAGATTCCGCCATGGGTGATATCAAAAAACAGTATGAACAAGCTAAAACAATGCTGGATAAGGGAGCTGACGTCCTGGTTGTAGTACCCGCCAACAGTGAAAAGGCCTCGGCCATAGTTAAATTGGCACATAATTATGAAGTCCCGGTATTATCTTATGACCGATTAATTCAGAATTGCGATCTTGATTATTATATCTCCTTCGAAAATGTGGAGGTTGGAGAGTTGATGGCCGACTACCTGAGCAAGCGGAATCCGGTTGGCAACTATGTGATCATTGGAGGGCCGCCCTCCGACAATAACTCCAAGTTTATTAAACTTGGGCAAATGAGTATATTGCAACCTCTTATAGAAAAAGGAGACATTAAGATAATTTATGATTCTTTTGTTGATGAATGGCGAACCGAAGAAGGATATCAGCATATGAAGAATGCTCTTAAATCCTCAAGCGATATCAATGCGGTATTGTGTGCAAACGATGCGTTGGCTCAGGGTGCCATACGAGCACTCAAAGAAGCACATTTAGAAGGAGAAGTTCTGGTTTCAGGACAGGATGCAGAAATTGAAGCAATTCAGAATATCCTGGCCGGTTATCAAACGATGACGGTTTATAAGCCCATCGAGGCCATCGCTTTTACGGCTGTGGGTACAGCCATCCACCTGGCAAGAAATGAACCCATCACAGGGGAGAACCAGACAATCTGGAATGGCCAGATAATGGTTCCCTCCATTTTACTCGCTCCAATGGTAGTCAATAAAGATAATATCGATATGACTGTCATTTCAGATGGTTATTTGGAAGAATACAATTTAACACAATAGAATCAAAATCCTTTAAGTAAAAAAATCTTCTGATTTAATCAACAACCATTCGGGGAATATACTCCGAAGATTTTATATAAGGATAACGAGGAATGACAATAAAACGGGTACTCAGTCAGAGGTAATCATTCAGATCATTCCACTCCCGATCTGTGGGAGGATTTTTGCATGAACTCACTTTTTCTTCAAATTCATTGCATAGATTTTCGTAATAATCCACAGAGGTTTCCTCGAGGGAATAGGAAGGAAAAATATGCAGCCTGTCAATATAGTATTCCCAAATAGAAATAAGATCCCTGGTTTTTAAATATTGATCAACAAGATAATCCGCAATGGAGTCCTCGCTATGATCGCAAAGCCAGAGGATGGTGTACGACTCTCCAAAAATCTCATAATCATTCGGATCGCCTTCCGAGATATCCAGGGGTGAATCATCAAATTGTGCGACCGCAACGTTCGCCTCCCCGAATTTCTTTTCAAACAGGGAAAGTTTATAATCATCTTCGGGAAGTTTTGGATCAGGTATCATCCTTCTAAGATCATCATACTTATTAGAATGGGCAATAATTTCACCCCGTGAAATAGGGGAATCCAAGTCTTCAGGGTGTTCAAAATCAAGGTTTTTAATCAATAAAAAACAGGGTTTCTCAGCGGATTCAAGAATCCCTGAATATCGTTTATCCATCTATCCTATTCGTAAACATGTTAATTATATATATTTCAGGTTAAGCCAGTTTATCAATCTTGGGGAATGATCAATGAGAAATATAATTTTTAGATCTAGTTGTAGATTGCGTGAACATTACTTATGATGTCATCTTACAGTAAAACAAATAAATAACTTTTACCAAATAAAACCGAAATATTTTTAAAAAAAATTTGACCGTCCTGTAAAAAAGTAAAAGACCGGAAAAATCCGGTCTTTCACAACCAAGCACTACCCTTTTTTTGGTTGAGTGGCCCCGACAATTTCGGGACCCTATCTGATCGCCCAGCGTAGCTTTTTTGTTCAACCGCTTCAAATTGAATCATTTTTTTAAGAATAAAATAATGAATACGTCCGATTTGATTACCAATGTAAGATTTGTACAGGTTTTTATTGTATTTAAAAGCAGCATATCGCTGTCAACCATCAAATTCAGTTTATCAGACCTAATTTCATTCCATTCAGGAAATCCCGGAAGGAAGTGATTTTTCGATAAAATCGGCATTCATGTTAGTGATATTTAAAATTTACAGTTTAAAATTCCGTTACCCATAATAAATGATATAATATTGCTCCATGTTTAACAGATATTCGATCACCGCCTTACCGTCTTCTCTCGAACTAAAATTCAAGGCTAAAATCCCGGTCCTGTATCATCCCAATTTCAATGCTGCCCCTGATCAATCGTTACCGGTAATACTTAATGATCGAATGACAGAAGTTACCATGGCGAGGTGGGGAATGGATTCCCAACTAATTAAAACAGGTAAATCGAATCTCCTCTTTTATACTAAAGACATTAATTCACTGAAATCGAATGAGACCTTTTTACAGGCGCTTGTTAAACGTCGATGTCTTGTCCTGGCGGATGGATTTTACCTCTGGAAATTCATTACCAAAAAATCATCGGTACCGTACCGGGTAGTAGCGAAAACCGAAAAGATATTTTGTTTCTGCGGTATCTGGGAAGAGTTTCAATCAAATAAATTCTGTTTTTTCATCCTGACAAGAAATTCTTACAAACCGGTAAATGAATTATCTGATCAAATGCCGGTCGTACTCTCACCTCCTGATGAACTTAAGTGGCTATCAGGAAATCTTCCGAAGGAAAAGGTTTTGCATGAAGCGGAAATTGAAGACTGGGCATTTTTCAAATACTATCCCGTATCGCCCAGAATCAAAGACCCATCCATTAATTCACCTTCTCTGATTCAAATCTCTCCAAGCGCTGACCAACATGGGAATTTAACATTATTTGATTGAATGAACCGTAGAGATATGAAATATTCCTACCTCTTTTTATATTTTTTGATGTGCCCCGGATATTTAATTTTCGGGCAGGAGGAAGGATCTGCCGTCGGCAAGGCAGAATTGGAAGATGTGGTTCGCTACCATATAAAGGAATTAAAATTCGATCCACAAAATTTAGAATCTGCTATCATCCTGATGGAATCTTATTACATGATGACGGAATATAGAAAAGCAATCCTCTATGCGAATATTGCCCAAGACATATACCAGAATCGTATACAGGATACATTATTTCAATCCTCTTTCTTTAATACCAAGGCGCTATTCTATGTGATACAAACGAGAGGAAAATCACGACATAAAATAGCGGATTATCGAAAGGCGAAAATTGATTATCTCGATGCGCTTGAAATGAACGCGAGGGATAGCGATCTATTAGTGGATATAGGTAATTTATATTATAATCTCGAAAAATTTGATTCGGCTTTATTTTATTTCAAAAAGGCAGAAATGGAATTTCAGGATGGATTTAAATCGAAATTCAATATGGCGAATACTTATTATGTTTTAAAAGAATATGACAGCGCATTATTATATTATGATAAAAGTATCGGGATCAAGGGAGATTTTCCATATGCCTATTTTTATAAAGGGAGCATCTATAACGAACTGGGATCATACGATTCTGCAATAGAAGCCTTCAACAAGGCTATTCAAATCTGGCCGGATAAATCAGAAATCTATTTTCGAAGGGGATTTGCCCTGCAGTCGTCAGGTAGATATGAAGATGCTCTGTGGGATTGGAATACCGTGATATTCCTGGATAGTCAAAATTATAACGCCCTTCGAAACAGGGCCATTGCGTATATCGAATTAAATGATAATAAATCGGCACTGGCCGATCTGAACAACCTGATCACAACGAATTCAGCAGAAAAAGAAGCTTATTACCTGCGTGGTAAATTATATTATAACAACCGAAAATTCAGAAAATCGTTGCCGGATCTTGAGGTTGCGAATAAAAACGGAATGAATACCGGAGAACTTTTTTATATGCTGGGTGATTTGTACAGAAGAAAAAAAGAAATTCCTTCGGCCTGCTTATACTTCATGAAAGCGAAAAAGATGGAATATCCTTTTTCAGAAAAGAATGAAAAATTATTAAAGGAATGCAATGATTACTAATTTCGCAGACAAACTCATTGTAGTTAATATTATGTCGATTTTTTTTATATTGTAATGTCAAAATACAAAAGCATGATCAATAGTAAAATTGGTGGTTTAGGCCATTATGTTCCGGAAAAGGTAGTTACAAATCAGGATCTTACAAGAGTAATGGATACCAGCAATGAATGGATTGTTGAGCGGACAGGCATTTCGGAAAGGAGGTATGGTGAAAAACACAGGGAAACGACCAGCAGCATGGGTGCGAAGGCTTCCATTAAGGCCATCCGGCAGGCAGGTATCCAGAAGGAAGACATCGATTTTATCATTTTTGCTACCCTGAGTCCGGATTATTATTTTCCTGGAGGCGGTGTATTGCTTCAAAGAGAACTCGGCATAACCCATCTGGAAATTGGAGCATTGGACATCCGGAATCAATGTTCCGGCTTTGTATATGGTTTATCCGTTGCTGATCAATATATTAAAACGGGTATGTATAAGAACATTTTACTCGTCGGATCGGAAATGCATTCAATGGGATTGGATTTTTCAACGCGAGGAAGGAATGTCACAGTTATTTTTGGAGACGGGGCCGGCGCCGCCGTTATTCAAGCTGAAGAAGATACAGAAAAAGGTATTTTAAATACTTTTTTACATAGTGATGGGACCTACGCTGAAAAACTATCCATGATCAATCCGGGCGCACATGGAGGATTTCATAATGACAAATTAGAAAATCCGGTTGATTATGGGTATTCGGATGCTGAATATGGTGATATGTTTGTAACCCGTAAGATGTTGGAGGATGGATTTCTTTTTCCTCAAATGGAAGGGCAGTTTGTTTTTAAAATGGCTGTTGTGAAATTTCCCGAAGTTATCCTGGAAGGGCTTTCAAAAGCTGGTTTATCGGCCGCCGATATCGATATGGTGATCCCTCATCAGGCCAATCTAAGAATTTCTCAGTTTGTACAGAGAAAATTAGGTCTTCGTGACGACCAGATATGGAATAATATTCAGAAATACGGAAATACCACGGCTGCCTCCATACCTATTGCTCTCAGTGAAGCAGTGGAAGCAGGTGCAATAAAGAAAGGGAATATTGTATCGCTGGCTGCATTCGGAAGTGGTTTTACCTGGGCCTCAGCAACGATCCGATGGTAATATTTTTTACATACTATTATGAAAACAACCTCATACAATCCAAGCTCTTTAGAAGTCGAAATCGCCACCATTATTGAGAAACTGAAGGATCAAATCAGTGATCACCTTCAGAATCGTAAAGTACTGACCGTTGAACATAAATTGACAGCGGACAATCCCCTAATCCTTTTAACTATACAGGATCATGATGGAGATATTCACAAAATAACCTTGAAGTTAATTCAGAAACCAGACGATTATTTGTAAAGACCGTGCCTGAGATAACCTTTTCAAACGAAGAATTCAGGCTCATGACGGATCACCGATTTTTTGACGTCAAAGCAGACATAATTGCCAAAATAAACCTGCTTTTAGCTGAAATAGAGAACGAAATTAAAACGACCCTGAAAAAAACTGAATTTAATTTTCCTGAAAGGGTATTATTGGAATCGGGAAAAGTTTCAAAAGGTGAAAATTATTTGAACTGCCCCTATCTGGTCCTTGACTTTCCGAGGCTATTTACTAAAAAAGATATCTTCTCCTATAGAACGATCTTCTGGTGGGGTCATTACATCGGGAATGCCTTCATTTTAGGAGGTATATCCTATGATCTTTATATCCGCAAATTCGTCGATAACATCGACCTGCTAAAAAAGAAAGATTGGCATTTATGTATTTATAACAATCCCTGGAAACTGGAAAACGAAGACAGTAATTACTTACCGTTAAATCAACTTTCAACGGACCAGATATATAAATTTCTAATTTCCAGAAGTTTTATGAAAGTCGCCCGAATTTATTCACATCATCAATACGATAGATGGCCCAGGGAATCAGCCACTTTCTTAACGGACCTGTTGAAAATTATGGGATTATAAATATCCCATTGGATAAAACTGAATGGGCCATTGAAAAATTTTATTTATGCCGTTTACCTTTTCCAGTTTAAATGTATCCATTATAGGAAAATTGTATATTTTTTAGTTTATAACCTATAACCAATCGAAGTATGAGCGCAAATTTACTATTATTCTTTCCCCAATGGAAACTCTGGATGCAGAATGGCACCTTTCTAATGCTGGGTTTAAGTATCCTGGTATTTTTAATTTATCATTTACGATTAGCCCTGATCAACGATTATAAAATTAAATATGATTTTATTAATAATAATGAAATCAGATCGTATATGATCAGCGGATTTTTGCTGGTTCTTGCGGGATGGTTCTTTTTGAATTCGTTGTTCAGTGACAGAGAACAGATCGAAGCAGGCATTTTTATTGCCCGACTGCTGGGCACTTTAATTTTCGCTTCCATTTTTCTGGTAGTTGTCTACAACGTGCTAAAAATTTATTACCCCGCGGTTGTCGAAAAAAAATTGCATAAATGGAGATACATTCCAAGATTGTCGCCCGAGACGGGGAAACCCATGAAATTATTAAGTGAAGATGAAGAAGACGTCCACCTGACCGAAGGAATGCAGGCAGAGGAAGAAGTATTTTCTATCGATTACGATGTATGGATTGATGAAGAAACCGGCTTTACTAAGATTGAAAAATACGACGGACATTTACATGCCGAAAAATGCGTAAACTGTGGTTTTCAAACCCTTAAAGTAGTGCGCGAAGAAATTATCAGTTCACCTACCGTTCACGACAAAGGAGAACTGATGAAATATTATGAATGCACTTATTGCGGACATAAAGACAGAAAAATTTTCAAGGTGGGGCAGATAAGGCAAACGGAAACTACCAAACAAAATACGGTATCCTGACTAAACGGGTAATTTCTTAATCCCAACCGGTCTTTGATTTTCTGGTTGGGATTATTTAATCAAATGATTCAATAATTATTTGATCATTTGTATAGATGCATATATCTGCAGCAATCTCCAGACTTTCCTTAACAATATCTCGGGCCGATAAACCGGGAGCATGTTTTGCCATAGCTAAAGCAGCTGCCTGCGCATACATACTTCCTGAGCCGATCGCAGCAATATCATGATCCGGTTCGATTACGTCTCCATTTCCGGATATCATCAGAATATCATTCTGATCAGCCACGATCAACATCGCTTCAAGACGTCTCAAAATCCTGTCCATCCGCCAGTCCTTTGCTAATTCAATGGCTGCTCTTTTCATGTTCCCTCCATAGGTTCCTAATTTTTCTTCGAACCTTTCGATCAAAGTAAAGGCATCTGCAGTGGATCCGGCGAATCCGGCCAGAATTTTTCCATTCTGCAGCTTTCGGATTTTCTTAACATTGCTTTTAGCTACGGTATTACCGAAAGTAGCCTGTCCATCCGCACCAATGGCGATATTATTTTTATGTTTGACTGCAATTACAGTTGTGGATTTGTATTTACCCATTTTTTATAATTAAGATTTGGCTTGGTCAAAAACCATTCCATGATTCATTTTTGTCGGATCTGTCAGTTTATTTTACAAAAGCAGGCAAACCTGTCATTATATCATGATGCGAACCGGATTTTCCAGCAATCCTTTCAACGTTTGTAGAAAAGCAGCACCCGTAGCGCCATCGACCACCCGATGGTCACAGGAAAGGGTCACTTTCATCAAATTACCCGGTACGAGATTACCATCTTTAACAACGGCTGTTTCTTTAATTCCTCCCACAGCTAATATACAGGCATCGGGAGGATTGATGATAGCTGTAAATTCCTCGATTCCGAACATACCCAGATTGGAAATTGTAAAGGTATTTCCCTCCCATTCCTTTGGTTGAAGTTGTTTGTTTTTCGCCTTATTTGCCAGTTCCTTAACTTCAACCGCAATGTGAGATAATGATTTATTATCTGCAAATTTGACGACTGGAACGAGTAGGCCTTCTTCCACTGCTACCGCCACACCAATGTGAATATGTTTATTAAATCGTATTTTATCTCCCAGCCAGGAAGAATTGACTTTCGGATGTTGCCTCAATGCCGCTGCACAGGCCTTGATAATGAGGTCATTAAAAGAAATTTTAACAGGTGCCACCTCATTGATACTGTTCCGCGCTTCAATTATCCGGTCCATGTTAATTTCCATGGTGAGATAAAAATGAGGTGAAGTGAATTTACTTTCCGACAATCGTTTGGCAATCGTTTTACGCATTTGCGAAACCGTTGTCTCTTCAAAACTCTCCTCTCCTATCACGGCGGGTAAAGCAACGAACCTTTCGCCCAAATCCTCTTCCCGAACCGGTGTAGGTTCCGCCTGAGGCTGATAGTTTTCAACATCTCTTTTTATGATCCGGCCATAATCACCCGAACCCTGGATTTTACTAAGATCATAACCTTTCTCACTGGCAAGTTTTTTGGCCAGAGGAGAAGCAATTAAACGGCCATCTCCATTTTCATCCAACCTAGGTCCAGGTACTTTTTCCTTTTCAGTCTCTTTTACAACGGATCCCTCAGTTGTTTCTTTTTTTAATTCCACCATTTCTTTTGTATCTTCCCTGGATTTTTTACTGGTATCCTCCGCTTTCAGCAACTTTTTGTAATCGGCTCCTTTCTCTCCAACGACCGCAATAATATCATCGACAGGAACAGAATCGCCTTCCTTAGGTCCTATAAATAGCAGATATCCATCCTCATAAGCCTCCAGTTCCATGGTGGCCTTATCCGTTTCCACCTCAGCGAGTATATCCCCTGATTCTACCTTTTCTCCCTCTTTCTTGATCCATTTGGCAATAACGCCTTCAGCCATGGTATCGCTCATCTTTGGCATTTTTATAATGGAGGCCTTGATTCCAGAAACATCAGATCCTTCGCCTTCACCCATTTCTTTTGTCTTGTTATTGCCGGTTGGCGAACCGGTAGCTTGTTTTTCTGATTTCTTTTTATCCGATGAGTCTTTATCGGCTTCTTTTAACAGATCGTCAATCTTCTCATCTTTTTCTCCTATAATCGCAATAAGCCCGTCCACAGGAATCGTCTCCTTTTCCTTAGCAGCAACAAAAAGCAGCGTTCCATCTTCATATGATTCCAGTTCCATAGTAGCTTTATCGGTTTCCACTTCGGCCAGAACATCTCCGGATTTAACTTCATCTCCCACTTTTTTTAACCAGGAAGCAATGACACCTTCTTCCATCGTATCGCTCATGCGGGGCATTCGTATTATCTCAGCCATATCAATTTATATTTCAGAAAAGCAAAAATATATTTTAATAATACTTTATTCAAATATTCCAGGCCATTAAAATCCGAAATTACCTATCAGTAACTGGAAATTATGCTGCTGCGATGGAACTCGATCGATCGCGTAACTGTAACGGAATCCCATATTAAAAAGGGTTAAAAATCTCAATAAATTAAAATCAAAGGATACTTCCGCACCAACCGATCGAAAATTGTCGGTTTCGTCATTTACAAACCTTGTGCCTATATCAAAAAACAGATTGGTATAAATCCTCTGAAGGTTTATTAAAGGACCGATATGAAGATCGGGATAAAGAAGAGGAAGTGCGTAATTAACGGAGTTGTTTACATACTGTTCAAAAATCAGATAGGAATATCCACGTGTAAATAAGACCGGACTGCTGAAAAGATAGGTGTTGTTTCCATTGGTCAATTCCTGATTGAGGTAACTTGATCTCAACTGCAGGGAATGATGTCGAAAAAATCCAGGGAAAAAAAACCTTAATTCCCCGGCAAACAGGCCTCCGAGGTAATCCCCCTGATAGGGAGTATGCTGATACTGCAGGAATATATTCTGGCCGAATTTTCCGAATAAATCTCTTTTACTCCGCTTCATGTTTCGCCTGTACGAAAAAAAATAGGTATTGGAATAAAGATCCCCGTTTCCCTGAACATCAGGATACCGGACTGAAAAGCTATAGTCCTCTACCCGGGTATAATTATAATTCATTCCAATATCAAGATTCTGAATATATTTTGACCTGGTTAATAAAAGCGGAACCCGGAAACCTGCCTCAAATCCTTTTTCTTTCCAGGTAACTTTTGTCGTGGTATCCGTAGCGATATTCCCGTTTTCATCTCTCAGAACAAATCTTTCCGTTGCGGACCGTTCTCCCAGATATCCATTAAGATTTAACACGGGGAACCAGCCCTGGTAACTGATCCCCCCTCTCCATCTTCCGTTTCGCTCGTTGGCATTAAATTCATAGCCAAGATCAAAGCGGGTGGTACTCATAATATCCTGGGACTGAAGGCCGATCAGGAATTCCAGGTCCGTGGAAGTAATGATGGGGCCCCACGAGAAAGGATTAATTATTTTTTTAGAAAGATAGTATCTGCTGACGGGATATTTAATTGTATCACTCATGCTGGAAAATACATCCTGATTCCCCTCCTGTTCTGTAACAGGGTCTATATATCCCTCTTTTTGTATCGCAACCTTTTCTATCGATGTCCATTCATTCGGATTAAATTCAATTTCTACTATATCATGTCCATATTTTGTAAAATCATTATAAAGAATTTTTTGCCTGTCCCAGGAAATCTGCGGATTATAAGCACCGTATTTACTGTTGGTAATCCGGTAACGTTTTTCATTGACAAGATTAAAAACGTAAATATTATCGATACCGTCGTAGGGTGAATTATAAAAAATAAATGGGTTAAACATAGCCGGGTAGCCTATATTTTCATTATCCGGAGGCCATAAATCAAACGATTCTCCGGTATCGGTATTGTATATCATAATAGTTTTACCCTTCTCATTTTGCCGGATGGCTATAATATATAAACCATCCTCGGACCATCGCGGATGAATAAAAAAATCATTATCCGGATTAGGTATATTCTCTATTATCCAACCCAGATTCGCATTTAGAATGGAAAGATGATGATCTCCTTTTTCGTTGGTACTAACCGTCACCAGTTTCGATTTGTCCGGAGAAAGAGCGGCCGACCCAAATCTGGTTTTTTTTGCCAACCGGTAATGCCTTTTCGAATCAATATCGTATAATTTGATTACCGAAAAGGTTTTTTTACGGTACCTTGGATCAAATTCAAACTCATTCCAGACCAGGGTGTTATCCACCAAAGAAAGCATTCCTGAATCATTCAGAAACCCAGGGACAAACAGTTTTCTTTCCTTTCCATCCGGATCAATTTCCACGAAGGTGGCGATATCTCCAATACCTCTCTTCAATGCAACGATATTACCTTCATTTGTATAGTGCGGATATAAATAATCCGCATATCGATTTGTTTTCCTTGGATTAATCCTGTGATACTCATTAAAATCCCGACTGCTTACCTGTTGTCTCCAGATACTGTCAAGTTCCGACATCATATCTCTGTAGTGGGGGATCAGATACTTCCCGGTTTGTTTTTTAAGAGTACTTGAAAAACGGAAAGGTAAAAATGGCCATTGCCAGGCTTTCTCAGTAGCGAGACTGACGGCCTTTACCCCATATTTCCTTCTAAGATAGGCCGTGAAATAATTTCCGGTAACATAATGATCCTGAACATTAAACCGGAAAGAACGCAAATACTGCCGATAGTAATTAAAGGATCCCCGTTCCAGCGTATTGGTCCTCATAAGCAGGGAAAAATTGGGAATTCTTCCCCTGCCGCTTCTCGTCAGGGCCGTTTCAATATTTACGGCATCTCCTTCCCAGTACCATTCCGGAACGGCCATATGCGCCATGCTGCTGGATGCTTCGTATCCAAAAATAACGTGAAGAAACTTATTAAAGCCAGTCAGACTTTTATCGAATTGCACTACGTGCCGATATTCATGTATGGCCAGTAAATCGAGCCAATTGATCGTCCCTAAAAAATTATAATCCTGCGTTGGCATGGTATAGAATTCCGATCTACGGGGAGTCTGACTTACAAAACCATTTGGGATCGTATTTTGATTTTGAAGAATCACGGATATTTTCTTCGTTTTCTGATCCAGACTTTTGGCACCCGGTCCGTAAAGATGTTCCAGTTTGTTCGCCATGAGTTGTGCCCCTTCTTCAAAATCCCGGTTAAATATAATACTGAAGTGCGGTGTATTTACCTGATACCAGGATATTCCGGGTGGGTTGTTCTCAAGAATCTCGGATTGTGCTGTAAGGGATTGAGGATGATGAAAACATATAAGAACAACGATAATTTTAAATCTCCATGAATTCATAAAAAACCTATCGCAAATTGCTTTCATTCTTTATATGGTAAACATACGTCATTCGTTAAATAAAATGAAATTTTATTTTCATTCGAGCATTCCGGGCTGTTTCAAGGGATATGATAAATAATTTAAAAAGTGTTTTTTATTATGATTATCCGTTATATTCATCATGAAAACACTTTCTTTGATGATTACTAAAATGAAATCCCTATGCTTCAACAATCCGTAGCTCTTATTGCGGAGGTTTTATATCAAAAAGGAATAAAGAATATTATTATCTCACCTGGTTCAAGGTCCGCACCCGTTACGCTTGCGGTTGTCCGTCACCCGGGGATCCGTACGTTTGTGGTTCTGGACGAACGTTCGGCCGGTTATATTGGTTTGGGCATGGCACAGTCATTGAATCAACCGGTTGGGCTCGTTTGTACATCCGGTACAGCCGCGCTTAATTTTCATCCCGCAGTTTCAGAGGCCTACTATCTCCAGGTTCCACTTATCGTGTTAACGGCCGACCGGCCACCGGAATGGATTGATCAAAACGACGGTCAAACCATTCATCAGGAAGCGATTTTTCTAAATCACATTAAACGGTTTTACACCTATCCCCTTGAATTCAAGTTTGCGGATGCCCGATGGCATTGTGAGCGAATCCTTTCTGAGGCGGTGAACTTATCAATGGACTTTCCTGCGGGACCCGTTCACATTAATTTGCCTTTCCGCGAACCGCTTTACCCATCCTCAAAAGATGAACCCGGGATCGTCAGTCCAAAGCGTATCATCAGTAAAATTAAGACCCATTCATCCATCCCGGAAGTCTCACTGGAATTACTTAATAAAACGTGGGAAAAGTCCACACGCGTTTTGATTGTTGGTGGACAAGAAAGGCTTGATACAGACTTGATCTCAACCATGAAACGATTCGTCACAAAATATAATATTCCGGTGATTGGCGATGTGATTTCCAACCTCAGCGGATTGGAGGAAAACCTGATTTCCTTACACGATCTTTTTTTAAATACCAGGGACGGGAATTTACTGGAGTCCCTGAAACCCGATTTACTCATTACCTTTGGAAAATCCATCCTTTCAAAAAATCTTAAATTATTTTTAAGAAAATTTAAACCCGGCCGGCATTGGCACCTGCAACCGGCAGGTTATGTTTCAGACACGTTTCAATCGCTGACTCACCAGATCCCGGTGGATCCAAAATTATTTTTTGATACCGCTTTCAAAATATTCAGACCTACCAATGAACGGCAGGCTTATTTGAATAAATGGAATGCCCTGGAAAATTTTACCAGAAAATATTTACATTCATTTTTCCCGGCAAAACAATTCAGTGAACTTGAGGCAGTTGGCATTATTCTTCAACGTCTTCCCGAAAATATTAATTTACATCTCGCAAACAGTATGCCTGTACGACTGGTTAACTATTTTGGCAAACTGAAAATCAGGGTGGAAGTTTTTGCAAACCGGGGAACCAGCGGAATCGACGGATGTGTTAGTTCGGCGGTTGGCGCTGCCCTTCAATCAAGCATTCAGAATATACTGATCACCGGAGATATGTCATTTTTTTACGACCGGAACGCATTCTGGCATAGGCATATTCCGGATAACCTTCGCATCCTGGTATTAAACAACCACGGCGGAGGAATATTCAGAATGATTGACGGTCCATCCAGTTTGCCTGAATTCGAAACCTACTTCGAAACCAATCAGCCATTAATCGCCGAAAATCTCGCAAAAGAGTATAATTTTGAATACCGTTTCTGCGACGAAAGAGAAGGCCTGGATAACTACTTGAAAACATTTTTCAATCCGGGTAAAAGTGTAAAAATTCTAGAAATACAAACCGATAATAAAACCAATAAAACTATATTTGATCAATTTAAATCTCAATTTTATTAAAAATGGAACTAAAAAATCCCTGGAAAGAAATTGTTCAATACAAGGAAATCAAATTTCAGTTTTTCGATGGCATGGCCAGAATAAGCATCAACCGGCCTGAAAAACACAACGCCTTTACTCCTCTAACGGTCCAGGAAATGAGCGACGCGATGGAACTTTGCAGGCAGAATCACGATATCCGAGTTATTATCCTTACGGGTGAAGGGGGAAATGCTTTTTGCTCCGGAGGAGACCAGAGTGTTCGTGGTGAAGGAGGATATGTCGGGGAAGATGAGGTTCCACGATTAAATGTCCTGGATCTTCAGAGACAAATCAGGTCTATTCCCAAAGTGGTCATAGCGGCTGTTGCCGGATGGGCAATTGGTGGAGGTCATGTGTTGCATGTTATCTGTGATCTAACCATAGCAGCGGAAAATGCCCGTTTCGGTCAAACGGGTCCGAAGGTGGGTAGTTTTGATGGCGGGTTCGGAGCCAGCTATTTAGCCCGGATCGTTGGGCAAAAAAAAGCCAGGGAAATATGGTTTCTCTGTGATCAGTACGATGCGGATGAAGCCCTGGCCATGGGACTTGTCAACCGGGTTGTTCCTCTCGAGAAGCTGGAAGATACCTACGTCCAATGGGCCAGGAAAATAATGGAAAAAAGTCCCATTGCGATCCGGATGTTAAAATCCGCTTTTACTGCGGAATTGGATGGACAGGCTGGGATTCAGGAATTGGCCGGAAATGCCACATTACTCTATTACCTTACAGACGAAGCCAGGGAAGGTAAAAATGCTTTCATGGAAAAAAGGAAACCTGATTTTTCAAGATTTCCCAAATTTCCCTAATTAAAAAAATAAAACGTGAAATCCGTATGGATTAATGGAAAGACCTACCCGATCGATCCAATCGTTTCCGGACCGGATTTAATTAAAACCGGCAAGGCTTTCGATGATAGGGTATTGCAAATAATCAGGGATTGGATTCAGGGAAAAATTTATTTTGTATTCAATACTTCCGGATCAACGGGGGAACCTCATTCGATTCAGATCGCTCGAGCAAAAATGCTTCACAGTGCGAGAACGACTTTGAAATTTCTTAACCTTGAATCAGGAACATGTCTTTTATGTCTTGACCCTGAATTCATAGCCGGCACGATGATGATTATCCGGGCCCTGGTTGGCAATATGGAT
>Ga0209536_100003453_pt1 | contig 25381 bp, 22 predicted proteins | sample DeeMarSeWOR28_12_FD_187461 | JGI IMG/M metagenome (GOLD analysis project Ga0209536, IMG submission 187461) | Marine sediment microbial communities from White Oak River estuary, North Carolina - WOR-2-8_12 (SPAdes) (version 2) | ecosystem: Environmental > Aquatic > Marine > Intertidal zone >...
CTCAGAGATTTCCTCCAGCACTGGTTCTTCCTCGAGAGGCTCTATGGTCAGTTCTTCCGCGGCGAAGGCATCCAGTGTGGGTTCTTCCTCAGAGATTTCTTCCAGCACTGGTCCTTCTTCGAGAGATTCTAGGGTTGGCTCTTCCAATATGGGTTCTTCGGAGATTATATCTCCCAGAGCTGGTTCTAGTTCTGGAGGAGCTGCTGCTATCGGTTCTTCCACTGGGAGTTCTTCCAAAATCGGTTCATCTTCAAAGATCTCTTCCAAAATTGGCTCTTCTTCCGAAACCTCCTCCAATATCGTTTGTTCTTCGGAGATCTCTTCCAGAGCGGGTTCCTCAGCTGGTTCAATCGTTACTGCAGGCTCGGGAGCTTCAGCGGGCTTCATCCGCTGAATTTCAGCCTTTACTCGCCTAAATTTGCCGAGCAAATTATCCATAACTTCGCTGCGCTCGGCGTCTGTTGGCGCTGGCTCTCGTACAAAGAGGTCAAGGCCACCAATGGCTCCGTGCAGGAACTGGACTGAGATCGGTGCGGCCGAACCCTTTGCAGCTCGCAAATACTGCAGGACTCCAAGTGCCATCTTGATCACTGCGGCACTGTGACGATCGTCTTGCAGCTTTTCGGCTACAACCTGGAGCTCCTTTTCGAAGCCCTGTATGGACTCGGAGGTAATCTCCCAATCTAGAGTTAGGAGGCTCTCCTTCAATTGCGCTAACGGATCATCCGCGAGCTCAACTGGCGCTTCAAGAACAGGCTCTTCCGCTGGTTTTTCGGCGGGCTCTTCGGGTGGGGGTTCCTCAACAAGTGAGGGTTCTTTCGACTCCTTCTTCTTCACGAAGAGTTCGTCTATGGCCTTATCTATATCGGCCTCGAGTTCACTGGCATCAACTCCTGCCAAAGGATCGTCGGTCAAATCCATGCGCCCCTCCTTGTAGCAACCGAGGGTTCTTAACGTGATAAAAGTTTGCGGCTTACAAACTTTACTGTTCCCTTGCTAATCTCTCTCAGCGTTTCAAATACACCGTCGCCCTTGAGTGCACTGCCGCTGAAATAAGGGACCTGCAGTTCTTGATTTAGGTCTTCCTGCATTTCCTCAACGGAGAGGATGGGAATATTTGAACCGCCAAGGTCTCTTTTGTTGTATTGAAGGACAAGGGGGATTTCTTTAATATCGATGTTGTCTTCAGCAAGGTTTTCTTTAAGGTTTGCGAGGCTTTCGACATTTTTCTCTTTCTGGACCTTAAGAGAATCTGCTACGAATACAATGCCGTCCACACCTTTGAGAACCAGTTTGCGAGTGGCGTTATACATGACCTGCCCAGGAACAGTATAGAGCTGGATCTTGATGCTCAGTCCCTGGATTTTACCGAGTGCCAAAGGGAGAAAATCAAAAAAGAGCGTGCGATCACCTTTGGTGTCGATGGTTACCATCTTGCCGCGAACTGAATCGGTCATGGCTTGGTGCAGATAGAGCAGGTTAGTGGTTTTGCCCCCTCTTCCTGGCCCGTAATAAACAATTTTACATTGTACTTCATTTTTACTTAGATCAATAAACGACACAGTTAGAGTTCTCCGCCCAGAATAGGTACCAGGTTGTCAGTTACCTTGGCAGTGTTTAAACGAATCAATCCCAGCGAGACATCCTTGCCGAACAGGGTGATGAGAATGAAGCCTTTTCCAACTTTAGTGAAATGGATATTTTCGTTCTTTCCCTTATGAAAGAGAAGGGCGAAGTCATCTTCCCCAATGAGCTTAGCAATTTCGGCGGTTGCGCCGAAATTGGCTGCAGAAAGCGCAGCCAAGGCCAAAACATCGAGATTGGCAGGATCGCCACGATTAACAATAAGGTTTCCAGAGCGATCAACCAGAAGCACACAGTCAGCTCCAGCCCGGAGAAGATCTTCATCGAGAACGGTGATAATATTATCTATCGCTTCTTTAGATAGGACCAGATCCATACCCCCCCCGTTTCCGCTTGCTTCGAACCGAATCGAAGTGGCGATTTGGCACGTATGCTTTCAATTTCCCTAGTAAAATAGGTCACGGTATCTATACCAGCAATGATATAAAAATGCAAATACTTTTTTCTAGTAATGTCGCATGTCTGCAGGAATCATGCCGACCTAAGCGCACCGCTTGAGCTATCAATCCAACATGCGGCGGAGGGCCATCAGTTCCTGCTTGATTTCAGCTAGGGTTTGCTGGGGTGACGAGGGGGTGGCGGGGGGTCGTAACCTTTTGCGGGCACCAGCGATGGTGTACTTTTCATGATGGAGCAACTTCTTAATTTCAAGAAGTTGCTCCAAATCTTTCCGCCGGTAGACCCGTTGTTTAGAAGGGGCGCGTCGTGGTCGGACCAGGGAGAACTCTCGCTCCCAATAGCGCAGTACATGGGTAGGAACTCCTATAATTCGACTCACTTCGCCAATCCTAAAAAATCGCTTATTGGGAATAGTATCTGTCATGATCAGATCGCCTGGAGCATCGCATCATTTGTCATTTCGCATTTCTCATCTATCATTGAAAATCGAAGGGTGACAGTCATCCCCTGAATCTATCAGGAAGCAAAATGATAAATGCCAAATGTGAAATGAGAGATGTGTTCAGTGCTTAATGCTTACTACCATAAGAGCTGTGTATTTTGCAACACTAGCTAGTTTCCGTCCGGAAACGGCCCTTTTCCGCAATCTCTTTGTCAATCTGCGGAATTTCTGGTTTGACGCACCAGGGTAAGTCTCCGCGCAATTCCTTGATTTGACTCACCCGCAATCCTGCGGGTTCGCCCTGACGGGCAGCGTGAGGGCTGTCCAATTCCGCTATTGTGCGGAATTGTCCTTGATCTTGCGAAAAATTGCTCGTTTCTGGCTCAGAAACTCGCTATTGTCCATCGGGGTTTCCGGATGGACAATAGCGAGCAGCCAGAAATTAGGAGCGCAATTCGGCTTGGAATGCAGCGACCACTTTCTGGCTGAAGTCATTGTGGATTTCGTTTACCTCCAGGTCAGTTAGACTGCGTTCCGGGGACCTGTAGGTGATGCGGAAGGCCAGGCTCTTTTTGTCTTTCGCCACCTGGTCTCCGTGGTACTGATCGAATAGGATGATGGATTCACCGTACCGCGGGCAATGCTGTTCTAGATACTCATGTATATCATGGGCAGCGGCAGAGTTAGGTACAATGATGGCCAGGTCGCGCTTCACCGCAGGAAACTTTGGCAGCGGCTTGAACCTTTTGGCAGATAGAGTTTTCTCCATGAGGGGCTGGAAGTCTAGGTCGAAAAGATACACTTCACCTCTTAGATCAAAACCCTCCGTAATCCTGGGGTGGACCTCCCCCAGATCCCCCAGATGAGTTTCCGCAAAATGGATGCGGGCAGCGGCACCCGGCTTCAAATAGGGTGCCGGATCCTTCATAGTCCAGACAACATCTGTGATTCCCAGGCCCAGGAAAAGAGCCTCCACCGCACCCTTGATGTCGAAGAAATCAACGGACTGAGCTTGTTCGTTCCAAGCTGCAGGCCTCCGCATACCTGAGAGCAGGCCGCAAAGGTTGAACCGCTCTTCAGGAAGCTCTTCCTCCCTTCTGGGGAAGAACACTTTACTCAGCTCAATGAGTCTCAAATTGAAATTGTTCTGGCGCTGATTTCTGGCAGCAGTTTCCAGCATACCTGGAATGAGCGTGGTTCGCATCACTGACTGATCTTCGCTCAACGGATTTTGAAGTGGGAGCAACCGGAGTCGCGGGTCAGCCTCTTCAAGCTGGAGCAGTTCAACAGATAAAGGGCTGATAAATGAGTAGGAAACAATCTCACAGAAACCGAGGCTCGTTAGGATCTGTTTCGTTTGCTGTCGAATGGCTTGATCTTCAGTTGGTTTGGCTGAGGCCAATCGAGCCATGGGCGAAGTACTGGGGATGCGGTCATATCCAGCTAACCGGGCAACCTCTTCCATGAGATCGACCTCGCGGGTCAGATCAGCGCGAAACGATGGCGGATCGACTACCAAAACGTCCTCATCAGTAATGTGGACTTTCAACTGGATTGATTCCAGGAGCTCGATGACCTCTTCCCTGGAAAGGTCCATGCCGAGGAAGCGATTGGTCTTGGAAACCCTAAGTTGTAAGGGTTCCAATCTGATTGGGGCTGGGTAGACATCGAGACGGCCACTAGCCAGTTCACCGTCGCCTAGTTCCACCATGAGTTGGGCGGCTCGATCCAGGGCGGTGATCACCCCTTCAGAATCGACTCCCCGCTCAAAACGGTATGATGATTCGGTGCTCAACCCAAGAGTTTTGGCGGTGCGTCTGGTACCGGTGGGTTGAAAATAAGCGCTCTCAATAAAAACGGTATGGGTCTGAGGAGATATCTCTGAGTTAATGCCGCCCATTATGCCAGCCAGTGCCACGCCTCGGCTCGCATCGCAAATGAGGAGCATGTCTTCTTGCAGTTGCTGGCCCTTGCCATCCAGGGTTACGAAAGTTTCTTTCGGCCGCGCTCGGCGCACTACAATCCGGTGACCTTCCAGACGGTGGTAGTCGAAAGCGTGCAGGGGTTGGCCCATCTCCAGCATAACGTAGTTGGTGACGTCAACGATATTATTGATGGCCCTGATACCCTGGGCTTCCAATCGCTGTCGCAGCCAGAGGGGAGATGGTTTGATCTTAACATTCTGGACCACCCTGCCCGAGTAGCGAGGACAAAGGTCAGGATCCTCGATAATAATCGAGGCCAGGGTTTCCACCGGTGGACCGGTCTCCTTAAGATCTATAGCAGGTGGAGACAGGGGTGCTCCGAAGAGTGCTGCTACCTCCCGGGCTATGCCCACCACGCTGAGGCAGTCGGCACGATTTGGGGTTATGCCAATGTCTAGAACAATGTCGTCGAGCTCCAAGGCTTCGGCAAGAGGTGTCCCAGGGTCCAGGTGCGAATCAAGGATCATGATTCCACTTGCGTCTTCGCCCAATCCTAGCTCATACTCGGAGCATAGCATCCCTTGAGAAACTACACCGTGAATATCAGCTGAACGAATCTCAGCTCCGCCAGCCAGACGAGCACCATCCAGCGCCAGAGGTACCAGCTGTCCCTCAGCCACATTTGGAGCGCCGCAAACAACCTCATATCTTCCTGCCGGGATTTCAACCTCACACACCTTGAGGGCTTCGGCATTAGGGTGCTGTTTGATGCTCTGGATCCGGCCCACCATAACCTGTTCCAGTTCGAAATGGAAAGATTCAAGGGCTTCCACTTCCAGCCCTGCCATGGTAAGCCGGTGGGCAATCTCATCTGGTGGAGCATCACAGCTCACCAAAGAGCGAAGCCATTTGAGGCTAACTAGCATTACCTAGTCCTCGAAGACATATCGTAAATAAACAGACGGAGTGATGGAGTACTGGAGTGTTGGAGTAAGGCGAACTGATGAAATCCTAAACTCCAAACACCAAATCTTAGGTTTATAGGTGTCAGGTGTCGGGTGTCAGGCGTCAGAAAAAAGAAAGACAGAAGCTGTATACTGAAACCTGAAACCTGAACACTGAAACCCTAAAATTGCTCCAAGAACCGCAGATCGTTATCAAAAAACAAGCGGAGGTCGTTGATTCCGTACTTGAGCATGGCAATACGTTCTATGCCCATGCCGAAAGCATATCCAGTAACTTCTTCAGGATCGTAGCCAACCATTTTGAACACTTCCGGATCGACCATGCCCGAACCCAAGATTTCAAGCCAGCCGGTTTCCGAACAAACCCGGCAGCCCACACCTCGACACATGACACACTGGATATCCACCTCGGCGCTGGGCTCGGTGAAGGGAAAAAAGCTAGGGCGGAAGCGGAGATCCACCTCCGGTCCAAACATCTCGTGCACGAAGATGGTGAGGACTCCCTTCAGATCACCGAAAGAGACGTCTTTATCCACCATAAGTCCCTCAACCTGGTGGAACATGGGGGTATGAGTCACATCAGAATCGCACCGGTATGCTTTACCAGGCGCAATGATCCTCACGGGTGGAGGTTGTTTTTCCATTACCCGCACCTGGATGGGCGAAGTGTGGGTGCGGAGCACGATATTGTCCGTGACGTAAAAGGTATCTTGCATGTCTCTGGCAGGGTGGTCTTTGGGAATATTGAGAGCCTCGAAATTGTAATAATCCAACTCCACATCCGGTCCCTCGACCACTTCGAAGCCCAGACGTTGAAAGATAGCTGTGATTTCCATGCCGACCTGAGTGATTGGGTGGAGGTGGCCAAGATAAGGCAGCCTGCCAGGCAAAGAGATGTCTAAGGCGGAAGCGTCAAGGTGGACGGATGTGGTGCGGGACGTAGCTTCCTTGATGGCGCTTTCAAGACGAGCCCGCGCTTCATTCAAAATTCTTCCCAGCGCAGGGCGTTCCTGGGCAGGACTCTCCCCCAATTTTTTGAACAGACGGGCAATCTCACCCTTGCGTCCCAAAACATGGATGCGCAGACGCTCCAGTTCCTCAAAGTCATCGGTGTTGGCTACCCGCTCAAGGGTTTCTTGAAGGAGGGTATCGATTTCTTGTTTCATTGTCTCGGGAGGAAAGAATCTAGGCACCCCGGCGAGCCAGCTCCGCAATCTGAGCAAAACCGCGGGGATCGTTGACGGCGAGATCGGCTAGCACCTTACGATCCAGATCGATTCCGGCCTTATTAAGACCATCCATAAACCTGCTATAAGAAAGGCCGTGCGTACGTGCGGCCGCATTAATCCGGGTGATCCAGAGTGCACGGAAATGACGTTTGCGAACACGTCGATCGCGATAAGCGTACTGGAGCGCCCTCTCCACATTTAGGCGGGCTGCGCGCAGCGCCTTGCTGCGTGCTCCACGATATCCTTTCGCCTGTTTCAGAATCTTCTTGCGTCGTTTTCTGGAAGAAACCGCGTTAGTGGCGCGTGCCATGATGTACCTCTAATGCTGATGTGATTTAATCCTTTATAAAGCAAAGCCTCTCTGGCCCCTGTCTGGGGCGCTGCATCTAACAGCCAGCGGACTACTCCACTACTCCATTCCTTTTCGCTTAGGCATAGGGCAGCAGTTTCCTAATGGCCTTGACGTTGGTGGAGTCAACGAGCCCGGACTTGCGCAGGTTCCGCTTCCGCTTGGCTGACTTGTTCGTCAGCAAGTGACTTCTAAAGGCTTTGGAGCGGCTAATTTTCCCGGTACCGGTAATCTTGAAGCGCTTGGCCGCACCACGATTGGTCTTTAGCTTGGGCATTTTTACTCTCGCATGAGATCAGTCCAATAAACGAATCTGATAATCTATCCTGCAGTCTGCTAATTGTCAAGATGTTTTTGGCAAGAAAACAAGGGCAGCAAGTACCCAAACGGGGTACTCGCTAACTTATCCCATTACTGCGGAGTGTGCTGGTCAGAGACAAACCTGGTCACGAGGCTCACAATACGAAGTGAGATAAGGAACTTCACTCTCAGAAGGCTAGGAGCAAGGTTCTCAATCAACCTACTAGCGAGGAGCCAGAACCATGGTCATGTTTCTGCCCTCAAGCTTGGGTGCCTGTTCGACGGTGGCATCTTCTTCGGTATCCGCCACGATGCGCTCGAGGACCCTTAAGCCCAGTTGGGAATGGGCGATTTCCCGCCCGCGGAACATTATGGTTACCTTCGCCTTATTTTTTTCACCCAGAAAACGTTTGATGTGTCGTAACTTGAATTGATAGTCATGTTCTTCGGTTTTTGGGCGGATCTTCACTTCTTTTACCTGGATGGTGGCCTGTTTTTTCTTGGCCTCCTGCAGTTTTTTGCTCTGCAAGTATTTGTACTTGCCATAGTCCATTATCTTGCAGACAGGGGGCATCGCCTTGGGCGCCACCTCCACCAGGTCCAATCTTTCTTCCGCCGCACGAGCCAAGGCGTCTTCCAGCGGTACAATCCCCAATTGGCTGCCGTCTACTCCTATAAGGCGGACTTGGGGAGCCCGAATCCTTTCATTTACGTTAACGCGCTTGATGATTTTGCTTCCCTCCTTTCTAAGATAAATTTGAGGCCTTGGTTCAGTTTACCCTTTGTTTAGTATCAAAACCTAGCATCTTCCATGCCGAAAATCACTAGACAACCTTAAAAATCGAATCGGTTGCCGCATTTTCTTCCTGGACTAGTTGGATGAATTGCTCCACCTCCATAAGCTTCAGATCTTTGCCATCCCTACGACGGGGTGAGACTCCACCCATTTCCACTTCCCGGTCGCCCACCACCAGCATATAAGGAACTTTCTGTAGCTGTGCTTCTCTGATCTTGTAGCCTAGTTTCTCGTTTCGAAAATCCTTTTCGACTCGGATACCAGCATTTACCATCTGCTGATAAAGTTTCGCACCATAAGAATGCTGTCGATCAGTAACGGTAAGAATGATAGCCTGCACCGGCGCCAGCCAGGTGGGGAAGGCGCCGGCGTAATGTTCGATGAGAACCCCGAGAAAGCGTTCCATGCTGCCAAGGAGAGTACGATGGACCATTACCGGGCGGTGCTTGTCGCCATCAGGCCCTATATAAGTAAGCTCAAACCGCTCCGGCAAAGTGAAATCGCATTGGATGGTGGAGCACTGCCAGCGACGATTCAGGGCATCCTTGAGCATTATGTCAATTTTGGGGCCATAAAATGCGCCTTCCCCGGCGCAGACTTTATAAGAGAGCCCTTTGTCATTAAGTGCTTTTTCCAAAGCACCGGTGGACCTCTCCCAATCTTCGTCAGTACCGATGCGCTTTTCTGGCTTGGTACTGAGCTCAATCTCATAGTCGAAACCAAAAAGCCCCAGCATGTCCAAGGCGAAATCAATGATTCCCTTGATCTCTTCGTTAAGCTGATCCGGGGTACATAGGATATGGGCATCATCCTGGGTGAACTGACGAACCCGGGTCAGGCCATGGAGTACGCCGGATTTCTCATGTCGATGCACCAACCCCATCTCAAAATATCGAATGGGCAGGTCCCGGTAGGAGCGCATCTTCGACTTATAAATAAGCATGTGTGCCAGGCAGTTCATGGGCTTAACCCCATAGGACTGGCCCTCAACCTCGGTGAAGTACATATTCTCCCGATAGTTTTCGAAGTGGCCCGAACGTTTCCACATCTCGGTCTTGAGCAGTTGCGGACCTATGACCATCTCATAACCACGGCGAAGGTGTGCTTCTTTTTCAAAGGTCTCTATAGTGTGGCGGAGCTGAGCACCCTTGGGGTGATAGATGACCAAACCTGGCCCAGCCTCATCACTAACGTGGAAAAGATCGAGTTCGCGCCCCAGCTTACGGTGATCTCGCTTGCGTGCTTCTTCGAGAAGCTGCAGATATCTTTTGAGATCTTTTTTTGAGAAAAAGGCGGTGCCGTATATGCGCTGTAGCATGGGATTGCGCTCGTCACCCCGCCAGTATGCTCCGGCAACAGAGGTGAGCTTAAAGGCTTTTACATCACCTGTGCTTACCAAGTGGGGGCCGCGACAGAGATCAACCCAATCTTCCTGGCCATAAACCGACACCACCGGCTCGTCCAGCTCTTCTAGCAACTCAACCTTGTAAGTTTCGTCCCGCTGAGCGAAGAGCCGAATCGCCTCCTGACGGTCCAGTTCCTTGCGAAAGATGGGGTTCGACTGTTGAATGATCTCCTGCATTTTGGCTTCAATTTGAGGAAGATCGTCCATACTGAAGGTCTTAGGGCAATCGAAGTCATAGTAGAAACCGTTTTCAATGGCTGGGCCGATGGTAATCTTTGCTTGCGGATAAAGACTCTGCACAGCTTGGGCCATAACGTGTGAGGCCGTGTGACGAAGGATCTCCAGAGCCTCGTCGCTGTTCTGCTGCAGCGACTCAATGGTGCAGTCCTGCTCCAAAGATCGGGTGAGGTCAACAAGTTCACCGTCTACTTTGGCGGCAATTGCCGGGTTGCCTTTTTTTGCTATCAACCGATCCAGGGCTTCCCCTGCGCTTATACCCTTCGGCAAGCGCTGGCTCTCACCCCCCACAAAAGCTACATTTATCTCGTCCATGATTATCCCGTTTCAACAAACAAGAAAAGGCACCAGAATTTTGCTTCTCCGATGCCTTTTGCTTACTCCTAGATGTCTCTTTTCATGAAGGTCGTTATTAACACCTTTACAAATTAGTCTGGTAGGCACGTGGGGATTTGAACCCCAGACCCCTACCGCGTCAAGGTAGTGCTCTCCCCCTGAGCTACGTGCCTATGAATAGAGAACTAACTAAGTACCAAGACAGTTGTTCACTGTCAAGAAGAATTTCCGATGGGTCCTGCATGCGATACACTACCTTTTAATACTAGCAATACTCAGATTTCAAATTCAACATGCCGGTTAGGACGCAGAAATACGAAATTGGTCTTTAGGACACCCCACCCTGCAGGCGGGTCCCCGGTTTCAAATGACCAAAAGCCTAAAAGCCTCGATATCTTAGCGACTGTCTTTGTTTCGAACATTGGAAAATTAGAATTTTGAATTTGTTTCGGTATTCGGATTTGACAACTTCCTGACTGCACCTACTGTTAACTGCTTGCCGAAGCCTGCCAGCTGCTCACTGCCTGCTGTTCTTCTGCTCATTCCCTGCCTCTTGCATGAGGCGGACTCCCCTGACCATATACTGGGCCCAAGAAACAATGGTCACGGCAGCAGTGAACTGGAAAAGGATGTCCTTGAGTAGAGGATGCGGCGAAGCCAAGGCGGTGGCCATGGTGACGATGGCAGTAAGAATCTGGGCACAGGTGGTCAGTTTACTGGCAAAAGACGGTTTGATTTCAAAGGGGAGGTCTTGCATGAAGAGAACGAATACTCCCAGAACGATTAGTACGTCTCGGCTGAGAACAATGACAGTGAGCCAGCTTGGCACCAGGTTCTGGACGGCCAGAAGTACGTAGGTAGTAGCCAGAAGTAGCTTGTCGGCTAGCGGATCGAGAAAGGCACCCAACCTGGTCTTCTGCTTGTATAATCTGGCTATGAGGCCGTCCAGTCCGTCAGTGATTCCTGCTGCCAGGAAGACAATCAGGGCCTCGCTGAGCCGATCTTCCAGGAGAAAGATTACCAGCAACGGTGTGAGGAGGATTCGCAGAATGGTAAGCAAGTTAGGAATGTTCATGGAAGGAGAGGCTTACCTCTTGCTCAGAATTGTCAGAGTTATGAGGTTTTCGGTGGTCAACTCGGCGCTGGTGAGAAAATTGCCAAAATCGTGACCCTCCAAGCCTTTCTCCAAGTCATCGAGATTTCCCGACAGAACCAGCGCAAAAGATCCAAGGTCACCTTTCAGCTTGATTTGTCTGATTTCTTTTACCTCAGTTGCGGCTTGGAGGTACTCTTTAATGAGGAGGAGGTCACCATAGGACCGTACTCCCTCGACCAGGACAGAAATCTCCTTAGGAACTTGGGATACGGCAACATAAGGGGCCAAAACCCCGTCCACTAGGTGCGGAGTCAAGCGTTCTGCCAAGGCAGCGAAGCCATAGTCAGTCCCAGCATGCTCACTGGAAGGCTGGACCTGTACGGTGCCAGATACCCGAGCTAGCATATCTCCACTAGCCACCCTCACGGCCCGAAGTGAGCCGCTGACCATTCCTGCTCCTTCCGTTCCGGTAGGACGGTAGGTTACTTGGCCCAGCACGGCGACGTCACCTCCAAAAGCACCCGCCAGGGCAGCACCCTGGGCATCACCCAGCAGAGGTTCCTGGAAACTCTGGTCCTCGGGTAGCCTCTCTTGAATGAGTTTGGGATCGAGTGGCACCAGACCATGTGCGGACAAAAGATCTGCCAGGGTCTGGGAGAAGAGAACCTGCTCTCGGCCATCAGATTCAAGCTGCCACCACCAACGCCACTGCTCCTCTGCATCGGTCCGCTCAGCAACCAGAATCGTAACCCTGGGACGTTCACTGGCAGCCAAAAATAGCCCAAGACGACTCAAGTCGCGGGTTAGACCCTCGGTGTAAAGAGTCGTCTGCACAGTCACCCTGTAAAGTCCAAAGATCACGCCTTCGTGGATTATCTGATAGTCTTGGATATAACTCATGGGCTCCTTGAGAATGCGATTCAGCAGGAGCGGGTAGTAACGAACTATACGCTGGGCAGGGAGTAGCCAGCCCAAGGACTGTTCCACCGCGGCGCGCAAAGCCTCCTCCAAGGCCAGCTTGCGTGCATCTGCGGAATCCCGCTCCAGCATGGGGCTTGTGCCAGAGGCCACCAGTGGTCTGTCAATCTCTTTCTCCTGAGCTAGAGCAGGAAAACAGAGAGCGTTGAGTAACAAACACGAAACCACCACGACCCAGGAAATCTTTGATAGTGAGTCCTTCATCATTACTCTAGACGGTGAATTAACCTGATTAGGAGGAGCCATGTGGTTGGTCCTGTCTACTGCATGTAGAACGGTAATGGCAAGGCTCCAATTGAAGCTCCCTGCAGCAAGCTGCAGGGAATCTTCGAAATGTAAGGAAGTGATTCCATTTTATTGGTTTTCGCTCGCTAACCCCGCAGCCCCGCTGAAGCGGGATCTCCGCTTCGCTACGACAAGCTACGGGGAATGCGCTCGCTGTAGCATTTTCATTAGCATAGGGTTCAAAGCTTGGCAAGGGTTTTTACCTTTGATGATTGCAGATCTCAGATTGTAGATTGCAGATTGAATTATATGCATTCCTTATCGGGAAGTATTGAGCTTCTAAATCTGAAATCTGCATTCTAAAATCTAAAATCGCCGGGCTCCATGCCTATTTGTAGTCGTGTAGGTACAACTGAATGCGTCGCTCTCCCTGCCAATGGTTCCATCTGGGGCTGAAGAACAGCCACTCCGGCGATGGCGGCGGCTGATCGGAGTCGACAAAATTGAAACCGATGGCATCAAAGTGGGCCTTTCCCTTCCTCAGCCTCAGCTGCAGATGGTTCCCTTTGAGGATTCGTAGGTTCATTACTTGAAAATCCCGGCAGCACAAAATGGGCTCTGGATTGCCAACGCCGTAAGGTTGCATCTTTTCAAGATATGACACTAGCCCTGGAGTGATTTCTTCAAGATGGACCATGGCGTCGACACTCAGAGTCCGTGTGACTTCTTCCTGGGCGATTTCCTGCTGCACGATCGCCTCGAAGGCAGTGCGGAATCCGGCTAATTGTTCCAGTTTAAGGCCGAGTCCCGCTGCCAGTCGGTGGCCTCCGAAGCGAACCAGATGGTCTTTGCAGCGACCCAGCGCGCCACAAAGATCGAACCCGCCAAGGCTTCGTCCGGATCCCTCCCAGTGCTGATAAGTTTGAGTCAGAAGGATTGCAGGTTTGCTGAAGCGTTCGACTAAGCGTGAGGCCACGAGGCCCAGCAGTCCTTTGTGCCAGCCGGGGGAGGCCAGAACCAAAGATCTGCTTTCCAGTAGAGAATCATCCGTCTCGATGAGGTACAAAGCCTCGGCTAACAACTTATCTTCCGCCAGCTGACGTTGACGATTGAGTTGCTCGAGCTCACGGGCCAAATTCCGGGCTTCGACAGGATCTGTACTTAGGAGAAGGCGCAGGGACAGATCGCCACTAGCCAGGCGTCCAGGAGCATTGAGGCGTGGTCCCAATCTGAATAAAACATCCCCGTCACTGACCGGGCCTTTTCCCAGGCCGCATATTTCTTTGAGCGCGCCTAGCCCGTAGCTGGGGGTTTGGGAGAGTTCGAGTAACCCTATGCTTGTGAGAATTCGATTGGTCGCTGTAAGTGGAACCATGTCAGCTAAAGTGCCCAGGGCTACCCAGTCCAGATATTTCCTGAGGTTCGGTTGTTGGGAAATGGTCCAGCGGCCCGAACTCCGGAAGTGAGCTCTAAGCGCGGCGACGAGGTAGAAGGCAACACCAACTCCGGCCAGATTTCTGAGGTCTGCCGTATCTTCACTCCGCTTTGGGTTTACCAAGGCACTGGCTGCGGGGAGAACATCCGGTGGTTGGTGATGATCGGTGACAATCACATCAATGCCAAGCTCAGCTGCCAGTTGGATAGCCTCATGGTCTGAACTACCGCAGTCCACAGTGATCACCAAAGTGATGCCCTGAGAATGCAATCGTTGAAGAGCTTCGCTATTTAGACCGTAACCCTCCTTAACCCGGTGCGGTATGTGGTAGCGCACTTCGCCATCCACTGTTGAAAGAAAATGAAAGAGCAGGGCCGTGGCGGTTATGCCGTCCACATCATAGTCGCCATAGATAGCTATCTGCTCTCCTTCATCCAGAGCTCGCACTATGCGAGTCACCGCTTTGTCAAGATCTGGCAAATGGTGAGGGGGGTGAAGATTTTTTAGCTGGGAAAAAAGAAAATCACTGGCCTGCGTGGGAGAGGTGATGTGGCGGATGGTGAGAATCAGGGCAACCAAGGTGGGGAGCCCTAGGGCCGTTTCAATCTTTTTTGCCAGGTCGTGATTGGGGGTCTTTAGCTGCCATTGGTGACGAACTCCCTGGATCGTGTCTGGAGTGGACTCAGTGTTCTTCATGTGGCTGTCCTGCCCTGGTAGGCAGCTGTGAGCAGTTAAAGACTGAGAGGCAACCTGAGGCGATGACGTGGAGAACCCCGAGAAAACCTGACACGGAGACACGGAGACACGGAGATTCGGCGACGCGGCGATAGTTACCAGAATTGATTCAAAATAGCAAACCTGGTCATTAGTGCCAGGTCAGAGTTAAATGGCTTTGCCGGTAAAGATTGCAAGCCGCTTTGGAATACTGGAGTATTGGAGCATTGGAGTGTTGGCAAAAGCGAAAGCCAGAATTTCAAATTTAATTGGTTTTTTCATTACTCCATTACTCCACTGCTCCATCACTCCAACAGACTGCCGCAAGGGGGAAAGACTATTGAAGCCCCATCAGGGGCAGCCCAAATCCCCTTTGCTCCCGGATTCTTTACTGCGATGAGATGTAACCTAATAAACATTATTATCAAGTTTTTGCCCCGCGTCTCTGCGTCACCCCTCTCCGCGTCGATCAGTCATGGTCTGCGACAATAAATCGCAACTGTACATGCAAGTCAAGGTAAAAAAAAGTTTCCCCATTTTCTCAGTTCGACTGTCATTGAGGGCATAGAGCATGAGGAGACAATTGCGAATTTCGGCTTGCGGATGTGAGATTAAGGGATTGAGGAATTAAGGAATTTACGGATTTGAGATATTCGATACTCGATAACGATTTACTGTTTACCGTTTACCACTTACTTGTGACTACTGGCTCCTTTCTCTATGCTCCATGCCCCATGCCCTATGCTCAGTTCTACTGGCTACTGGATTCTGTGTTTCTTTTTCCTGACACCAGACACCTGACACCTGACACCTGAACACTGAAACCTTAGACATTGATTCTTTACACTCTTGTAACCGCCTGACAAAGATGATAACGTGTCGACGCGGTTTACCAGAGGTGATTATGGACATAGAGGGGTCTCCCCAGCAGAGTTCAGCTCTCTTGATATACCAGGTTGATCCTTACGAGATCCATTACCTGAAGTTTATCCTGGAGGCGTATGAGGGGCTGGCAACGCTTACAACGCTGGATCCTCAGAAAGGGGTTATACAGCTGGCCGTTCCTCCTGGCTCTAAAGGTAGTTTGGTGGATCTGCTGGAGGCCCTCGGCCAAGAATTGGAGCTTAAGCGAGTAACAACATCCGAAGTTCGAAATCCGAAATAGCCTTTATTCAAAATCGAAAATCTAGTCTAATGTGCCAGGTTAGAGTTCAAAGGCTTTGCCGGTAAAGACGGCTAGTGGTCTTGGAGTACTGGAGTTTTGGAGTATTGGAGTGTTGGAAAAAGCTAACCTCCAAAGTTAAGTTTTAATAAGTCTTTGCATTACTCCATTACTCCATCACTCCAGCAGGCCAGCGCAAGAGAGGAAAGACCATTGAAGCCCCCTCGGGGGGGGGGCGCCCAAAGCCCCTTTGGACCCGGATTCTTTATTTTAGCCTTGAAACTTGGCGGCGACTGGGATAATGGTTAACCTCCGCTTTTGGTAGTCTGACGGGCCGCCGCACAAACGGCCTCCTGGGGAGGGGCGGGTGAGGTGCAGCCGTGGTGGATGAAGAAGGGTTGAAAGAAGGTGACCTGGAAGAAGGGGCAACTGCCCTGGAGATTCGCACCTACGGGGAGGACAAGGAGATTATTGCCGAGGGTGAGCACGGCGGGCACTTTTATGTTGTACTGAGCGGTAACGTGAAAATAACTCGCCACGGGCGGCAGCTGTGTGTTCTTGGTGAAAGAGATGTGTTTGGCCTGGAGAGCTGTTTTCTCAATCAGCCTTCCAGCGTCAGCGCTCGGTCATTAGATAATACCCGTATCGCCATGTATGACCGAGATGCTATAGAATTCATACTGTACGAGCGGCCGCAGATGAGCAAGGGGATTTTGTTGTCCATATTGGGCCAGTTGACGCAGACAAGTCTGGCTGCGGTGCGAGAAGAAGCGGCGGTCAAGGCGGAAAATGTGGACATGCGCTTTTACGGAGACGACGAAGTCATTATTGAGGAAGGGGCCAGGGAAACGGACATTTTTAAATTAATATCCACTGAGCAGGGCTTGGTAGTATCAAAAAGTGGTAAAGAAATCGGGCGGATTATGAACCCCGGCGAGTTTTTCGGCGAGATGGCGAGCCTGTTAAATCAAAAGCGATCAGCCACCATAACCTCAAAGGGTAATAGTGTGGTTCAGGTCTACTCAGCCGACAATCTTCAGGATATGATAGAAGAACATCCGGAGTTGGCCAAAAGGATTATCCGTACCATGGGCAAACGGCTGTCGCAGGCCATAAAGAAGATCAGTGGACTTCAGAGAGAACTGGAAGAGAGTACGCGGGAAGAATCGTGAGTGCAGCAAGTAATAGCAATATCAGGCGGCTTTTTATTCGAACCTTTGGTTGTCAGATGAACCGTTACGATAGTGAACGGTTGGTGGAAATCCTTGGTGAAGAGCAGTTTGAGGTTGTGGATGATTACCGCCAGGCCGATCTGATCTTCATCAACACCTGTAGTGTTAGGGATAAAGCCGAACAAAAGGCATTCAGTTACCTGGGGCGGCTCAAGTCGCTCAAATCCAGAAGACCGGATTATGTAGTGGCTCTGGTTGGCTGCGTGGCCCAGCAGCACGGCGAGGATCTGCTGCGGCGGTTTTCACATTTGGATCTGGTGGTGGGGACTCATGGCATCAGTAGGGTTCCCGCCATGCTAACCCGTTTTGAGACTACTGGAGAACGGCAGGCCTTTGTGGACTTCGGTTACGAATTTGGTGATGAGCAGGAAGGCCGGGTTCGTCCCTGGAGGCCAGAAGTCTCCGCTTACGTAACCATCATGAGAGGTTGCGACAACTTCTGCACCTACTGTATTGTGCCGATGGTTCGTGGCAGGGAGCGCAGTCGACCCAGCGACGAAATCATCCGAGAAGTGGAAAGCCTGGTGAAGTGCGGGGTAAGGGAGGTGACTCTTCTGGGCCAGAATGTGAACTCCTACGGCCAAGGAGTTCAAGGGGAACTTGATTTTGCCGGACTGCTGATACGAGTTGCCGGGGTGGAAGGATTGCTGCGGATTCGCTTCACGACCTCGCATCCAAAAGACTTGTCCCCATCTTTGATGCGCTGTTTTGCTGATCTCGAGCCCCTGTGCCCTCATATCCATCTGCCAGTGCAATCCGGCTCCAACCGGATCCTGAAGCGAATGAAGCGTGGGTACACACGGGAACACTACCTCAAGTTGGTGCAAGAGTTAAGGAAAATTAGAAAGGACGTGGCAGTCTCTTCCGACATGATTGTTGGTTTTCCCGGTGAGAGAGAAGAAGATTTCCAGCAGAGCCTGGATCTGTTGGAGGAGGTTCGTTTTGATTCTCTCTTCTCCTTTAAATATTCGGACCGACCCCAGACGGCGGCGAGCCGTCTGGATGGTAAGGTTGAGGAAGAAGTTAAGCTGAGGCGGTTGCAGGCGTTGCACAATCTGCAAGAGCACATTACCCTAAAGAAAAACGAAGCTCAGGTGGGTCAGACAGCCCGGGTATTGGTGGAGGGTCCTAGCCAGGTCGGTGGCTCCCAGCTCAGCGGCCGGACTCCCCAGAACCGGGTAGTTAATTTTCAGGGCCCGTCACAGTTGGTGGGTGAACAGATACCTGTTATGATTACCACAGCACATGCTAACTCCTTAGAGGGGGTTGTTTGTGTGGACGAGAACGTGAGCTTGAAAGTCGCGAAGGAGAGATCATGGTGCGGGAAATGAAAATATCGGGTCTAACCATGGACCCGAACACGAATACGCCCATAGTTGTGTTGAAAGATCCTGACAGCGAAACTTCGTTACCCATCTGGATCGGTTTACTGGAAGCCACCGCCATTGCCACAGAGCTTGAGCAGGTCGAGTTTTCCCGTCCTATGACTCACGATCTAATCAAGAATCTTATGGCCCACCTGGGGGCCAAGGTGGAGAAGGTCGAGGTTTGTGATCTGAAGGATAACACCTTTTACGCTTGGATCTACCTGAATATAGGGGGTAAAGAGACCAGAATCGATGCTCGGCCCAGCGACGCTCTTGCAATAGCCTTGCGGGCCGACGCCCGAATCTTCGTGGACGAGAAAGTAATTGAGAAATCCGGAACACTCGAGACCACAGTGAAGGCGGAGATAAAAGACGAGGAAGCCAAGAAGTGGACCGATATTCTGGAGAATCTCTCGCCGGAGGACTTCGGCAAATATAAGATGTAAAGCAATAACAATTAAGGAATTTGAGAATTTAGGAATTAAGGAATTGAAAGTGTAGCCTCCCAATTCTTCAATTCCCCCAATTCCTCAATGCCTGAATTCCGAAATCTGCAACCTGCAATCTAAAATCTTCAATCTACAATCCCAAACCCCTTGTCATCATGTCTGGCTGCCATTAAGATCAAGTACTTCATCCCCAGGCTCTTTTGATTAAAACGTTAGGAATAGATTGTGCATGTTCTGCTGGTGCGTTTCTCTCACTTGCTGAACCTGTGTGACTTACTGAAGCGACAGGAACAGGCAAATGCCAAAGAAAAGAAAGGAGTAATGTTTTGATCGACCTGCATACTCATTCCCTGTTCAGCGACGGCGAACTTCTGGTAAGCGAGCTGGTCCGGCGCGCAGAGGTTATGGGATACCGATACATAGGTATCACTGATCATGCTGACCGCAGCAATTTAGATTTAATTATTCCCCGGGTGGTGCGGGCCGCGGAAGAAATCAACCGTTACAACCGTATTCAAGCAGTACCCGGCATCGAGCTTACGCACGTGCCGCCCGCAACCATTGGGCCACTGGCGGCTGAAGCCAGAAAGCTGGGGGCACAATTGGTGGTGGTTCATGGTGAGACCATTGTGGAACCGGTGTTGCCCGGTACCAACCGGGCTGGGCTCGAGGCTGACATCGACATCCTCGCCCATCCAGGCCTGATTACCTCAGAGGAGGCGGCCCTGGCTGCCCAGCGGTCCATTATTCTGGAGATTTCTGGCCGTAAAGGGCACGCTTTCACCAACGGGCATGTGGCTCGAGTGGCCCAGGCAGCAGGAGCCAGTCTAATGGTCAACTCAGATGCTCATGCTCCAGGAGATCTTTTGTCTCAAGAGATGGTTGAAAAGATTGCCCTGGGCGCTGGCATAGAGCATAGAGCTTTTCAGCAGATGATCCAGAACGCTGAGAATTTGGTGAGGCGTAGACGAGATGAGGGTTAACAGCAAAAAAGGCTGGAAGGCGTGGCTGGGCATCTCTCTCGGCATCATCATTCTTGTTGGCTGGGCGGCCTACGCAGCGGTTTTTATCTACCGAATCAACCGAGGCGGTCCAGAACTTCTCACCCCGGAAGTTCAACGGCTGGCCAGCAAGGAACCCCAGGAAGAGTGGTTCGCCATATATCAACACGGTAATAGGATCGGGTACAGTCACACTGAACTTCGGCCACAGTCTGAAGGTTTCGTGCTCAATGAGGATCTTGTCCTCCGGCTCGACTTCTTGGGGGAGATCCAGGACATAGTAACCACAATCCAAGCTACCTTAGAACCGGACTTCTCCTTAAAGTCCTTTACTTTTCGACTGCAAGCCGGTGCCATCCGCTACCGCCTCAAAGGTGGGGTGCGGGACGGAAATTTGATACTCGTGAGCCAGATGGCCGGACAGGTACAAAGCCAACAACTGCCTCTCTCACAGCCCATTTATCTGGGCAGCAGCATGAAGTCATTCATCTCTCAACAGCGCTTGAAAGTGGGAGCCACCTATAGACTTGCACTTTTCGACCCTGCCACCCTGAGTCAGACCATGGTGCCGCTGCGAGTCGAGGAGAAGGAAACCGTGCGAGTGGGTACTCGCAATCTGGAGGCCTATCGAGTGGTACTCGACTTTCACGGGGTCCAGCTTAAGACTTGGATTAGCCCGTATGGGGAACTGCTTAAGGAAGAAGGATTTCTGGGCTTGACCATGATGAGAACTGAGCGGGAAGATGCTCTAAAAGGTTTTAGTGAGGCCTCGGCCGCTGAGTTGGTACGAGAGGCGGCTGTAATTCCAGACCGCACCATTGCGAGGCCCAGGCAATTGAGACGTTTGAGATTGCAGCTCTCGGGCATCACTGGTGACGGTTGGGATTTGGCCGGTGGAAGACAACAATGGCACGAAGGCGAGCTGTCCATAGTTAGAGAACCGTTGCCTAAAATAGCCTCTGTCAAAATCCCGGTGAGCAATACGGAGATGGCTCGGGATTTGCAGCCGAGTTTGCTCATTCAGAGTGATGCTCCGATACTGAAAGAACAGGCAGTTGCCATTGTCGGTGAAGAGCAGGATGCGTTGAGAGCAGCAGGGCTGATCAGCTCCTGGGTCTACCACAACCTCGAGAAGCGGCCGACTCTATCAATTCCGAACGCCCTGCAAGTGTACAACTTGCGTGCTGGGGATTGCAATGAGCATAGCGTACTTTTTGCCGCCCTGGCCCGAGCCGCGGGCATCCCGACTAGGATTGCAGCGGGGCTACTATACACGGAGGGCCGTTTTTTCTACCACGCCTGGGACGAAGTGTATGTGGGAGAGTGGGTTGCGGTGGATCCTCTTTTGAATCAGATACCTGCGGATCCTACCCACGTGCGGCTCATTGTGGGTGAATTGGATCGTCAAGTGCAGTTGGTGAGAGCCTTGGGAAAGCTGTCCATTAAGGTTATAGATTACGAGTAAGTAGCTTGGAATTAGTGAAGATAGTTTTCAGCTGCCGGAGATTCTAACCGACGCGGAGAAACGGAGACGCGGAGAAAAAACTAGCAGTAGGCAGTAAGCAGTAAAAGGTTAAAGGATACAATGAGCCTTTTGTATCGCAACCAGGCGGTTGCTCCTACAAAGCAAATATTGATGATTATGTAGGAGCAAGCTCTGCTTGCGATTTGAGTACTGATAACTGGCCCGACCCGGAGGGTAGATGATGATTCGTTTGGAGAAACTGACAAAGCACTTCAACCAAGTCACAGCAGTTGACACGGTGAGCTTGCGAGTGACGCCGGGTGAGATTTATGGATTTCTCGGGCCCAATGGGGCCGGCAAGACAACCACGATTAAAATGCTCGCCGGGATCATGCGTCCCACCTCAGGTCAGGTCTTCATCGATGGGCTGGATTTGCAGAAACACCCCATCGAAGTGAAAGCACGGGTGGGATTCATTCCCGATCGTCCGTTTCTTTATGAAAGGCTCACGGGGCTGGAATTCATGTCCTTTATGGCCAACCTATACGGGATGAACGGTGTTGGGCTAGAAGATAGGATTCAGCAATTCCTAGAGCTCTTCGAACTGGCAGAATGGTCTAGGGAACTGGTGGGCAGCTACTCACATGGTATGAAGCAACGGCTAATAATGAGTGCCGCTTTACTTCATGAGCCCCGGGTTTTCATAGTGGACGAACCTATGGTGGGCTTGGACCCCAAGGGGGCGCGACTCATCAAGCGGATCTTCAGCAAACTGAAAAACGGTGGTCTCACCGTGTTCATGTCCACCCATACTCTGGCGATTGCAGAAGAACTCTGTGATCGCATAGGCATCATCCAAAAAGGTAAACTTCTGGCGGAGGGGACCGTTGATGAACTGAAGAAGATGGCCGGTCAAGAGGACCCACGCCTGGAGTCCATATTCCTGCATTTAACCGGTGCCGAAGCTGTCAGCACAGAGGAGATCGGTTTTATTAGTCAATAAGAGGAGAATTGAGGAATTGGGGAATTAAGGAATTAAAGATGGCGGAGTGGTTCTGCATTTAATTCCTGAATCCCAAAATCCCTGAATCCCTAAATTTGTTGATGCTATGAAAACATTGACTTTACTTGCCCCACGCTGGTGGGCCTTGAGGAACGGCTTAGTCTTCGGAGGACGGAGATCCATCGTCAAAGGTTGTTCCCTGATGGGCATGGCTCTTGGCTTCTGGGCAGTAATCTTTGTGATTTTTTACCGGGTGCTCCGCTACTTTCAGGCAGTTGTAGAATTCGGTGATTTTTTGGCTTATAAGCTACTGACCATGGTATTTCTCACCTTTTTTGGCTTGCTGATCTTCAGCAATGTGCTTGTAGCTTTAAATACGTTTTTCCTCTCCCAAGATTTAGAGACGATTCACTCCACCCCCGTTTCAATAGGAGAAATATTTGTAGCTCGTTTTTTGGAGACTTTGCTGGAAAGTTCATGGATGGTACTGCTTTTTGGCATTCCCGTCTTCACAGCCTATGGCCTCGTCTACAAAGCAAAGCTTGTCTACTATCTTGGTCTCGTCAGCGTGATTATTCCCTATCTGATCCTGGCAGCCGCTGTGGGAATAATCACCACCATGCTGTTGGTGCAGATCTTTCCCGCTCAGCGCAGTCGGGACATACTTCTTTTGCTCTCAATCCTGGTGATTATTCTTCTCTTTTTTCTGTTCAGATTCACCCGGCCGGAACGGTTGGTGGATCCAGAAGGTTTTGCCAGTGTGGTTACCTATTTTCGGGCGCTGAGTGCCCCCACTTCACCGTATCTGCCCAGCAGTTGGGCCAGCGAGGCTATTTGGCCGCTGCTGAAACCTTCCGCCATGTCCAGCGGTTTTTACCAGGGTTTTCTGTGGATGACTGCGATGGCCACCGTGGTGATTAATGTTATTGTTGCCTTTTGGATTTACCCGGAAGGTTGGTCCAAGTCCCAGGAGACCAGGCGGCTGGTGGTGAGTAGCTTCCGCCGGCTGGTGCCCAAGAGGTTTAAGGCCAGACAGGCGTACAGTTCCCAGACCTTGGCTCTCCTGGGCAAAGATCTGAAGTCTTTTTTCCGGGATAACACCCAGTGGTCACAATTACTCCTGATTCTTGGGCTTATTGTGCTCTATCTCTACAATTACAGTGTTTTACCTTTGGACAGACCCCGTCTGCCGACCTTTTACCTGCAGAATCTTATAGCCTTTCTGAACGTGGGGCTGGCCGGCTTTGTACTTGCTTCCATCGGCGTACGTTTCATCTTTACGGCGGTGAGCGCTGAAGGCTTCTCGTTCTGGATCATGCAAAGCGCGCCGCTGACCATAAGGCGGTTGCTTTGGAGTAAGTTCTTTTTTTACCTGGCACCCTTGCTTGTTCTGGGTCTTATCTTAACCATCGCCACCAATGAACTGCTTCAGGTGACTCCGCTGATGCGGTGGCTGGCACCCATGACCATTTTCTCTATGGTCTTTGGCATAACCGCGCTTGGCATCGGCATGGGGGCGGCATTTCCTAACTTCAAAGCCGCAAACCTAACCCAAGTTGCCACGGGTTTTGGCGGACTACTTTACATGATACTGGCAATGGGGTTCATATCCCTGGTGATTGTTCTGGAAGCGGGGCCTGTCTACACTCTATTCATGGCCCAGGTTCGGCAGCACTCCCTAAGTCTCCTCCAGTGGTTATATGTTGGAGGCTCCATCCTTCTTACCCTGCTTGCAAATATTGTTGCAGTGTGGTTGCCTATGCGCTATGGCGTCCGGAAGCTATCTGCGTATGAGTGGTAAATTTTGATCGCAACCGGGAGGTTGCTCCTCCGTGATACACTCCAATTAATACAACTTCTGTAGGAGCAAGCTCCGCTTGCGATAGGAGGATAGCAAGGTTCCGGATTACAGGATCGCAACCAAAGGTTGCTCCTACATGATACGCTTCAATAAATGCAATTTCTGCCGGGCCAAGATCCTTCCGGGCCGGAGGCTGCTTGCGCTAAAAGGATGAAAAAAGTGAATGAAATAAGATACCGACCCATTGGTGTCATCCACACACCTTTCACAGAGACAAAAGGTATGCCCATCCAGACCACCGCTGCGAAGGGAGTAGCCGGCACCGTAGAGATAATACCTGAATACTCTGACGGCCTGAAGGATCTTGATGGATTTTCACATATTTTTCTCATCTATCACTTCCATCGCTCCCAGGAATACTCGCTCATGGTCAAGCCCTTTTTAGACGATTCCTTACGAGGAGTCTTCGCCACCAGAGCTCCGAACCGCCCGAATGGTATAGGGGTCTCGGTGGTAAGGCTTGTCAAAATCGAGGGAAGCACCCTCCACATCGAGGATATGGATATTGTCGATTCCACTCCTCTGCTGGACATCAAACCTTACGTGCCGGAATTCGATGTTAAAGAGGTGGAGCGGACCGGCTGGCTAGCTGGCAAAGCAGAAAAGGCGGCCGAAACGGAGGCGGATGGGAGGTTCAGATAATGTCAGTGGTCAGTTGTCCGTCGTCCGTTGCAATCCTACCATTTCTGATCGCAGATCCACTTGAAACCCACATTTCTATAGGATAGTCTCTTCTAGAACTTTAGACACTTTAGTACATTTTAGGCATTCAGGCTAACGGACAACGGACTAATTGGAGCGTACAATGACCAATATCTTCAGAACTCTATCCCTGGTTTTTGCAGCGGGATGTGTGGGTGCGGTGGCGAACAGCCTTGCTGTTTGGCTTTTCGGGGACCTGGGAATCAATGCGGCCTTGGGTGTCAAGATTGCCCCAAAACTAACCCCTGTCTGGCTCTATCCCCGCATTGTCTGGGGTGGAATATGGGGCGCGCTGTTCTTGCTGCCCATTTTGCGCAACTCGTACATTACTCGCGGTCTTCTCTACAGCCTGGGGCCCTCCCTGGTGATGCTGTTCATTGTCTTTCCAATGAAGGCCAAAAAGGGCATGCTCGGTCTGGATCTGGGGAATTTGACTCCGGTGCTGGTGCTCTTCTATAACGCGGTTTGGGGTGTGGCTGCCGCCCTCTGGCTCAGGTTTAGCAGGTAGGGTAGGGCACTAGCGTTCCTGAGGAGTATTGGAGTGTTGCACTCTAGGAAATCGCAAACTCCAAGCACCAAATTACAAACAAATCTCAAATTTTCACCCTGTGGAATCCTCCGGAGGAGGGCCGCCAAAAGGCGGCATTCCACAGTGCAGGTACTA
>Ga0209536_100003454_pt1 | contig 25366 bp, 22 predicted proteins | sample DeeMarSeWOR28_12_FD_187461 | JGI IMG/M metagenome (GOLD analysis project Ga0209536, IMG submission 187461) | Marine sediment microbial communities from White Oak River estuary, North Carolina - WOR-2-8_12 (SPAdes) (version 2) | ecosystem: Environmental > Aquatic > Marine > Intertidal zone >...
GCCGGCTCGGGAGACGGAAGCCGCGCCCGGCCCGGGTGCCGTAGGCGAAACACCGGCTGAAGCCGGGTATAGGGCGGAGCAGGAGGCTTTGAACGAGGAACTCCTGGCCGCGGTGCAGTCGCTTCGCCGGGAACTCGAGGAAACCCGGCAGCTGATCGGTATCAAGGATGGAGAGATCGCTGCGCTGCAGGAACGCCTGGCCGGTCTGGAAGACCAGGGCGTACCGGTGGCCCCGGCGCCGACCGAAGGCGCCGCTGGGCCCGCCGAGCCCGAAACACCAGCCGCACAGCCTGAAGCTGCCGCCCCGCAGGAGTCAGCGGCGCCGGCACCAGCCCCGGCCACCGAGCCGGTTCAGCCGAAGGCCCAGCTGGCGTCGGAGGAGGAGGGCGGCATCTTCTCGTCCCTCTGGACCTGGCTGCTGATTATTGTGGTGGCCCTCCTGGGTGCCGCGGTGGCATGGAAGCGACGTCAGGGTGGTGAAACCGAGGACTATCGGAGCTGGGCTGCCGACGAGGGAATAGAACCCGAGCCCGCAACCGCGGCCGCCGGGGCGGGCGTGGCCGGTATGGCGACTGCCGGAACCGCCGGGGCCCTGGCAGAGCGAGCGGGAGCGCCGCGTTCCGACGAACCGATCTTCGCCGAGGAGCCCGAGCCGGAGCCGGAACCGAAGCCGGCAGCCGAACCGGAGACACCGGTTTCCGAGCCGGCCACCGGGAAGGCCGTGGGAGAGTCTGCTGACGACACCGGCGAATACGCTTACCCGTTCGAAGACACGATTGCCGGGGCCACGGGTATCAACCTGGAGCAGTCCGATCCTCTGGCCGAGGCCGACTTCCACATGGCCTACGGTCTGTACGACCAGGCGGCGGAACTGATCCAGAAGGCCATCGATCGTGAACCGGATCGGACCGACCTCAGGATGAAGCTCCTGGACATTCTTTTTGTGTGGGGCAAGCAGGACGAATTCCTCTCCGAGGCCCAGAATCTCAAGGGTCGCCTGGGAGACGAGGAATCCAGTGACTGGGACCGGGTGGCGATCATGGGCCGCCAGATCTGTCCGGACGAGGCCTTGTTCGAGACCGGCGGCCAGGAGGAGACGGATACCGCCGACTCCGACGTGGACTTCGAGCTCGGCGAGGACACCAGGACTTCGGGCGAGGCCGATAGCATCGACTTTGATCTCGGCGCCACTGGAGAGATGCCCGCCATCGAGATGGAAGAGGACGAGACGGTCACCGGGCCTGACGCAACGGCGGAGCTGGAGATCGAGGACCTGGGGCTGGATATCGACTTGCCGGAGGAGGAACTTCCTCGAGCGCCGGAGGAGACCGGCGCAACGGTTGCGATGGAAAGCGTAGAGGAACCCGAGGAGGAAACCGGCAAGACCGAAGTACTGGAACCGGCGGCAGATATGGAAGAGCCCGCCGAGGAAACCGGCATGACCGAAATCCTCGAGGGTCGGGAAACCGCAGGCCCAGGGGAAGAGGAAACCGGACTGACAGAGGTGCTGGACAGGGTCGATGAGGCGGCCGATGACCAGACCGCCGTCGTCAGGGCCCGGGACCTGGATCTGGTCGATCTCGACTCGGATGCCGAAACAAAGGAGATGCCCGCCCTGAGCGAGGCTGCCCCGTCCGGCGATGACACGGCCGAGGTCGAGGCTCTCGACGAAGACGATCTGAATCTCGACGATCTGACCCGATCCTTCGAAGAGGACGACCTGGACAAGACGGCCGAGATACCGGTTGCCGGCCAGGGTCCGGAAGGCGAGTCGCTGATCGAGGAGATCTTCGGCGAAGAAGACGAGGAAGCCGAAGCCGCTGCCATCGGCGACATTCCGACGGATGCGGGCGATCTCGAGTCCACCCGGGAATTGCCGCAGCCGAAGCCCTCGGACGTGACCCTGAGCGAGGTCGGAACCAAGCTTGACCTGGCGCGTGCCTATCTGGACATGGGTGATCCCGACGGTGCCCGGAGTATCCTGGAAGAGGTGGTCGAGGAGGGTGACGATGCTCAGCAGAAGGAGGCACGTGAGCTCCTCGATGGCCTGAGTTGACGGGGACGGCGCCCCCACGGGCGTCGGTTCGCGGAGCGCTCACCTTGTCATTGCCTCCTGTGTTCAGACTGGCGGCGCTGGTCGCGCTGGGGGCGGTGGTGTTCCGATACAGCCTGGCCGCGCAGCTCTGCCTGGCGGCGGGACTCACCCTGATGGCCATGCGGCGCGGTACCGACTCCCTGGTCCAGATTTTTCGTGCCCTCCGCCGCATTCGGTGGCTGCTTCTTTCCCTGGCCGTGATTTATCTCGTGATCGCCCCCGAACCCGGACCGGGCGGTACCCACGGGTTTTTCCCGACCTGGGCGGATTTCGAGCTGGCAATACGCCGGGCCGGCGTGCTCGTGCTGCTGGTGGCGGCGGTGGAACTGATGCGTCAGACGACACCGCCGGAAGAGATCGCTGCGTCGATTGCGCTTCTTCTGAGCCCGCTCCGATGGATGGGAATCGATACCGCAAGATTCTCCCGGCGCGTGGCCCTGACGCTGGATGCCGTGCCGAAGACGGCAGAGGCAGTGGCATCGGCGGCGGGCAGGGCTGGTATCAGGGGACGAAATCTGGCGGGGTGGTCGGAGGCGGCCGCCGTCCTGATCAGGGACATCGAGGCGGGTGCCACTCATACGGCCGGGTCTGCCCACTTACCCGCCCTGCCGCGGCCGATACCCGCGGAGTGGTTCACCATCATGGCGCTGCTGGGCGTCATCTTCGGGCTTCTCTGGGTGTAAGCCATGCGGATCGCCCTGGGTGTGGAATATGTGGGGACGAACTTCCACGGCTGGCAGGTCCAGAGACACGAGCGCAGCGTTCAGGCCACCCTGGAGGCCGCGCTGTCACGGGTAGCGGACCACACGGTCCAGGTGACCTGCGCCGGCCGCACCGACGCCGGCGTCCATGCCGTGGGTCAGGTGGTCCACTTCGATACCGGCGCGCGGCGACCGGAGAGAGCCTGGACAATGGGCGTCAATTCCAATCTGCCGGGCGACGTTTGCGTCACCTGGGCCCGGGAGGCGGATCAGGACTTTCACGCCCGGTTTTCGGCCCGGTCCCGGACTTATCGGTATGTTATCCATAATTCCGGATTGCGCTCCGGCTTGCTGGCCGACCGGGCCTGGTGGGTCTATCGACCGCTGGATGTCCGGCGAATGCAGCTCGGGGCCGACCACCTTCTGGGAGAGCACGATTTTTCCGCCTTCCGGGCGGCCGAGTGCCAGGCCAGGAGTCCGGTTCGGAAACTTCTGCGTGCCTCCGTGAGCCGCAGGGGACGGCTGGTATTCCTCGAGGTCACCGCCAATGCCTTTCTCCATCATATGGTGAGGAATATCGCGGGCACTCTGGTCCGTGTCGGCAGCGGGCAGGAAGCGCCGGACTGGGTCGCGGCAGTGTTGTCTTGTGGGGACAGGAAGCTCGCCGGAATGACGGCGCCGCCCGGTGGGCTGTATTTTCTTGCGGTCGATTACGGCGGTCAGCTCGACGTGCCTGCCGAGGACCTTTCCGGAATCCCGGGGGGCGCAGCGCGTGACGGCCCGAGTGCGCTATGATGCGGGCACATGGCAACAGCGGCGGGGAACGAAGGGTGGACAGGTCAGGGGCTCGATGAGCTGGTATGACAAAATCATGCCCTCGCGCATCAAGACGCAGCGACGCAAGCGATCAGTGCCAGAGGGTATCTGGAGCAAGTGTCCGGAATGCAGCGCAGTGCTCTATCGCGCCGAGGTCGAGCGCAACGCCCACGTCTGCCCGAAGTGCGATTACCATATGCGCATCGGGGCCCGCGTCCGCCTCGACCTGTTTCTCGATGAAGGCAGCCAGAGCGAAATCGGTGCCGAACTGGCACCGGAAGATCCACTGCGGTTCAAAGATGGCCGCCGTTACCGGGATCGCCTGCAGGAGGCGCAAAAATCCACGGGAGAAAAGGACGCTCTGGTGGCGGTCACGGGCCGGCTTTTCGACATGCCGCTGGTCGCCTGCGCCTTCGAGTTTTCTTTCATGGGCGGATCCATGGGTTCCGTGGTGGGAGAACGCTTTGTGCGGGCCGCGGACGAAGCGCTCGCGCGGCGCATTCCCATGGTGTGTTTTTCCGCCAGTGGTGGCGCCCGCATGCAGGAAGCCCTGTTTTCCCTGATGCAGATGTCCAAGACCAGTGCGGCCCTGGCGAGACTTGCGGATGCGGGGGTTCCCTACATCTCGGTGCTGACTGATCCGACGACCGGCGGCGTGTCGGCCAGTCTTGCCATGCTCGGCGATCTCAATATCGCCGAACCGAAGGCGCTGATCGGCTTCGCAGGCCCCCGGGTCATCCAGCAGACGGTCGGAGAAACCCTGCCGGAGGGTTTCCAGCGCAGCGAGTTTCTGCTGGAGCACGGCGCCCTGGACATGATTATGGACCGTCGCGAAATGCGGGAGCGTATCGGCTCCATTCTGGCCATGCTCACCCGACAGCCAAGTCCCGTTCCCGCCTGAGCACCCCGTGAGATTCCAGGACCTGGACAGCTGGCTTCGCTGGCAGGAATCCCTGCACCCGAGAGAGATCGAGCTCGGCCTGGAGCGGCTGCGCCCCGTCCACGCCAGGCTAAGCAGCATGCCGCCGGACTGCCGCGTGATAACGGTGGCGGGAACGAACGGCAAGGGAAGCTGCGTGGCCGTGGCGGAAGCCGTCGCTCTCGCGTCGGGACTGAGGGTCGGTGCGTACACCTCGCCCCATCTTTTCCGCTATAACGAACGCGTTCGGCTCGACGGGCAGCCGGTGGACGACCTCCGGCTGATGCAGGCCTTCGAATCCGTCGATAAGGCCCGTCGCGGCGTGCCCCTCACCTATTTCGAATTCGGAACACTGGCTGCCCTGCAGATCTTCTTCGAGGACCGGCTGGATCTCGTGATCCTCGAGGTCGGGCTGGGCGGACGGCTTGACGCCGTCAATATTGTCGATGCCGACGTTGCGGTCATCACCAGCGTGGGACTCGATCACCAGGCCTGGCTGGGCATGGACAGGGAATCCATCGGAGCAGAGAAGGCCGGAATCGTCCGGTCAGGGCGGCCGCTGGTGCTGGGTGACCCGGACCCGCCCGGCTCCGTGCTGCGCATCGCCGAGGAGCGCGGTGCATTGCTGGACGCGCTGGGTCAGTCATGGTTTCCGGACCTGGGGGAAGAGGAGTGGTGGCTCAGGGCCGGCGAGTCCCGGTTTGGACCGCTGCCCTACGGCTCTTTGCGGGGCGCACTGGTGCGGAATGCGGGCTGCGCGCTCCGGGCGCTGGACTGGCTGGACATGTGTCCCGATCACGACACCGTCGGGCGGGGGATCGGGAAGCTGGTACTCCCCGGTCGGCTGCAACGGTTCCCCGGCTCCGTGGAATGGGTCGTGGACCTGGCGCACAATACCCAGGGTGCCCAGCTTCTCGCCGAGACGCTCGAGTCGGAGGAGTGTCAGGGAAAGACGCGGGCGGTATTCGGCATGCTGGCGGACAAGGATATCGGGGGAGTGGCCGCCGTGATGGCGCCGGTGGTGGACGAATGGCTGATTACCGGCATCGGTGGTTCGCGGGGCGCGTCGGCGGACGAGGTGGCCGCCCAGGTTGCGGGGGCCGGCGCCGCACGCATCGAGATCTGCCGCGACGTCCAGGACGCCTGCGCAAGGGCCGGGCAGCGGAGCTCGAAAGGAGACAGGGTCGTCGTGTTCGGTTCTTTCTTCGTGGTGGGCCCGGCACTGGAAGCCTTTGAGTTATACTCGCCGCCGATCTCCGCGCAGGAAAACCGCGTACCTTCTCAATGAGGCAGATGGACCAGCACCTTAAGGAACGCCTTGTGGGCGCCGCCGTTCTGGTCGTTATCGGCGTGCTGGTCATTCCCGTGCTTCTCGACGGCCCGCCGCCTGACGAGCCGGTGCGCGTCGGGCTGGAGTTGCCGGCTGCGGGCAACGACCGGAAGTCTCACACCATACGCCTGGATGTGCCGGCCGAACGTCCGGCGACGCCAGCTTCCGGCAGCATCGTTCGGCCGGATCAGCCGGCGGCTGGGAAAAACGAGGGGGCCCCGAAGCCTGCCGTTTCTGCAAGCGGTCCCGAGTCGGAGGAACCCGCGGCGCCCGCGGCGAAAACCGAAGAGCCGAAACCGAAGCCGGCCGGCACTGAACCGGAGCGGGCCGAGCCGCCCGAGCAGAAAGCCGAAGACGAATCCCCGGCAGTTCAGCGGCCGACAGCCGAGCCTCAACAGCCCAGCGATCCGCCCTCGGCGGGAGGATGGGTGGTGCAGGTCGGCAGTTTTTCCAGCGAGGAGAACGCGGTTCGCCTTTCCGGCGAAATTGGCCGCCAGGGTTATCCGGTCTTTGTTTCAAAGGTGACTGCCGGCGACAAGACCATGCATCGGGTGCGGGTCGGACCCGTCGCGGACAAGGACGAGGCCCAGGCCCTGGCCCGGCGTCTGAAGACCAGCGGTCATGCCGGTCGGGTCATGGCCAACGGCGATTGATGTGGGACGTGCCAACCGGTCATCTGCTAGAATTCCCGCCCTTCATGGCGATGTCTCATGTTGACCATCGACTTAATACTTTTGGCCGCCCTGCTGATTTCTGTCGTGGTCGGACTCTTCCGCGGTTTTTTCAAGGAAGCCCTGTCGCTCGTAACCTGGGTATTGGCTCTCTGGATCGCGCTGCGTTATTCGAGCATCCTGGAACCCCTGCTGGCTTCCATTTCCTCCAATGCGCTGAAAATCTGGTCGGCGCGACTGATCATGTTCGTCCTTGTTCTCATCGCCGGTGGCCTGCTGAACGCCCTGATCGGGATTCTGGTTCAGAAGACCGGTCTGACCGGAACAGACCGGGTGCTGGGGATGGTATTCGGCGCCGCGCGGGGCGTGCTGATACTCGGAATCGCCGTGATGTTGTTCCGCCTTCTGGATCTCGATCAGGAGACCTGGTGGACAGAGTCCCGGGTCGTGCCGATGGCGGCCCCGGTGGCGGACGTGCTCCAGACCTATTTCCACGCGGGCCTGGAACGCCTGGAGGAGATGGTTCCCCCCGGCGGTGGCGTAGCTGAAACTAATGACCTGACCGAAGCGGGCTGACGCGGGAGAATCGGCCATGTGCGGAATTGTAGGTATCGTCGGAAGAGAGCCGGTCAACCAGGCCCTGTACGATGCGCTGACGGTGCTCCAGCATCGCGGACAGGATGCTGCCGGCATCGTGACGGCTGACGAGCGGATTCACATCCGCAAGAAGAACGGCCTGGTGCGGGATGTCTTTCAGCAGCGTCACATGGTCAAGCTGACCGGAAAAATGGGCATCGGCCACGTGCGTTATCCAACGGCCGGCTGCTCCAGCCGGGACGAGGCGCAGCCTTTCTACGTCAATTCCCCATACGGAATCTGCCTCGGCCACAACGGCAATCTGACGAATGCCGAGGAACTGGCGGGGACTGTGGTTCGCGGAGACCGCCGCCACCTGAACACCAGCTCGGATACCGAGGTGTTGCTGAACGTATTCGCTCACGAACTCGCCCAGCGGGGGAACGACGAGCCCACCGCGTCGGCAATTTTCGATGCCGTGTCGGCGCTGCACGGACGGGTGCGCGGAGGCTATGCGGTGGTGGCCATGATCCTCCACGGCGGAATCGTGGGCATCCGGGATCCCGACGGCATCAGGCCCCTGGTCATCGGCCGACGCGATGCGCCGGGAGGCGAGGAATACATCATCGCCTCCGAGAGCGTGGCGCTCGACGCCCTCGGCTTCGATCTCATACGGGACGTGGAGCCGGGTGAGGCGGTGTTTATCGACGTTCAGGGCCGGCTGCATACCCGGCAGTGCGTGGACCAGGTCCGGCACAGCCCGTGTATCTTCGAGTATGTCTACTTCGCCCGGCCGGATTCCATCATCGACAATATTTCGGTTTACAAGGCTCGCCTGCGGATGGGCGAAGCCCTGGCCGATCGTATTTTGTCGCTGCGCCCGGATCACGACATCGACGTGGTGATACCGATTCCGGACACCAGCCGAACCAGCGCACTCCAGCTTGCCAATCGACTGGGCGTCAAATACCGGGAAGGGTTCATCAAGAACCGCTATATCGGCCGCACCTTCATCATGCCCGGGCAGACCCTGCGGGAGAAATCCGTCCGCCGCAAGCTCAACGCCATCGATCTTGAATTCCGTAAGAAAAACGTGCTGCTGGTGGACGATTCCATCGTGCGCGGGACGACCTCGAGACAGATTATCGAGATGGCTCGGGAAGCGGGCGCCCACAAGGTCTATTTCGCATCGGCTGCGCCGCCCGTGCGCTATCCGAATGTCTACGGCATCGATATGCCGGCGGCGTCGGAACTGGTGGCCCACAACCGGAGTGAGGAGGAAGTCGCCCGGATCATAGGAGCCGACTGGCTGATCTATCAGACGCTGCCCGATCTCATCCGCTCCGTACGACACCAGAACGCCCAGATCGAGGAGTTCGACACCTCGTGCTTCTCGGGGGAATATGTGACCGGCGACGTCACCGAGGAATACCTGAACCGCGTCGAGTCACTGCGCCTGGATTCGGTCAAGGCGGCCCGTGAACAGAAGCGCCTCGAGCCCGCCCTGAAGGCGAGCGTGATCTGACCCGCGGGCCTGTGGATCGGCATGATCTGCTGACAATCCTCGAGGCCGGCCTCGAGGCGGCAGACGGTCGGAGATGCGTTCGCGAGTTCCTGCTCGACCGGCGTCCCCAGGGTCCTCTCACTCTGATCGCGGTCGGCAAGGCCTCGACGGCCATGACTCTCGGTGCGGTGGATGTGCTGGGGGCTGCCCTTGACGGCGGGTACGTGGTCACCCCCCTCGGACACGGCGATGAAGCGCTGTCCGCCATGCCCCGCTTCCGGACGGTGCCATCCTCCCACCCGGTGCCGGACCAGAGATCCCTGGAGGCCGGTGACGGTCTTTTGTCTTTCGTGTCCGCGATGGCGCCCGGAACTCGCGTTCTGGTGCTGATTTCCGGAGGCGCTTCCAGTCTCGTGGAGTCTTTGCCGGCGGGTCTCGACGCCGGTGACCTGAGCCGGGTGAACCAATTTCTGCTGGGCAGCGGGCTGGATATTTTCGGAGTCAACGGGGTTCGGCGTCGACTGTCCATGCTCAAAGACGGCCGGCTGGCGGCGGCGCTGCGGGGGCACCCCGTTCTCGCCCTGTACCTGTCCGACGTGGAGGGCGACGACCCCGCCTGGATCGGCTCGGGGCTGCTGAGCCGGGCGAAGTCTGCGCTCCCCTCGGGACTGCCCGACTGGCTCGTGACCTTGATTGATAGCGGCCCGCCGCCCGGCTTACCGACGCCGCCGGTGGAAGGCCACGTGGTGGGCAATCTGGACCGCGCACTGGATGGCTGCGAGGACCGGGCGCGGCGTCTGGGCTTCCCCGTCACTCGCCACGACGAATGGCTCCGGGGTCCGGTTGCGGGCGCTGCGGACAGGATTGTCTCGGAAATGGACGACGGCCGGGCCGGCATTCATCTCTGGGGCGGGGAGACCACGATGATCCTGCCGGCCGCGCCGGGGCGGGGAGGCCGCAACCAGCACCTGGCACTGTGCTGCGCGACTGCCATCCAGGGGAGGGACGATCTGGCCGTGCTCTGTTGTGCCACCGACGGTGTGGACGGCAACAGCGAGGACGCCGGCGGACTGGTGGACGGACAATCCATCCGCAGGGGCCGGGACGGTGGTGCGGATCCCGCCGACTGTCTACGCCGTGCGGATTCGGGAACCTTTCTCGAAGCCGCCGGGGATCTGATATTCACCGGGCCCACCTCCACCAACGTGAACGATGTGGTGATCGGTCTCAAGGCCGTCTCGGGTTAAACTGCCATCCGTTTTATCGCCGTCGGGTTTCTGGCTTGGGTATTCGTTTCCTGATCATCGACGACCACGAGGCCTACCGGGAATGGCTGGGCCATCACCTCACGTCCGAGTGGGTCGACAGCACGGTCGTGTCGCACGATCCGTCGGGCGGCGATCTGCTTCCGGCGGATACGGACGCCGCCGATTTCGACCTGCTTTTTCTCGATCACCGATGGGAATCCGGATCGGGGATCGAGGCCCTGTCGCAACTCAAACAGCGGCGGGGCTGTCCCCCCGTGATATGCATGACGCCTCAGGGCGACCAGTCCGTGATCGGAAAGGCCCTGGAAGCCGGCGCAGATGATGTGCTGCCCAAGGGCCGCCTCGAGCATGACCGGCTGGCGACTCTGGTCAGGGGAGCACTCAGCGGCGGCCGCAGCGGGATGAGCCGACCTCGGGCGGAAGTATCCGAGCCCGGCGATGAGGCGGCGGCGTTTACGCTCAAGGGTCATCGATTTGTCCAGCGGATCGCTGTCGGCGGTGTGTCCTCGATCTACCTGATGGAGCGGGAGCGGGACGAGGAAAAAGTGGTCGTCAAAGTCCTCACCGAGGTTCCGGACGTGGCCGACGGCAAGCGGGACTTCGATCGATTTCTTCAGGAGTACGAGCTCATTTCGGCGATCCGGCATCCTAATGTGGTGCGGATCTACGACCTGGGGATCGCCGATGATCACGCCTTCATTGTCATGGAATATTTCCGGCTCGGTGATCTGAAAACGCGAATCGCCCAGGGGATCAACGTTTTTCAGGCCGCCGAACTTCTCTTTCAGATGGCAGGCGCCCTGGATGCGATACACCGTGTCGGTGTCCTGCATCGTGATCTCAAACCGGGAAACGTCATGTGCCGCGACGACGGCACCGTTGCCCTGATCGATTTCGGTCTGGCCAAGAGAATGAGAATGTCCCTGGAGCTGACCCGCACAGGGGAAATCTTCGGCACGCCCTACTACATGAGCCCGGAGCAGGGACACGGGGAGCCGGCGGACGCGCGAGCGGACATTTACAGCCTGGGCGTGATTTTTTACGAGATGCTGACCCGAAAAAAACCGTTTGCGGCGGCTTCACCGATGGGCGTGATTTACAAACACCGGCACGCGAACATTCCGCATCTGCCTGTGGCGGCGCGCCCCTGGCAGGATCTTTTCGAAAGCATGGTGGCGAAGGATCCGGCGGATCGGCCGGGATCAGCGACCGAATTGATGGAGCGCCTGAGGGAAGTGCAGGGGAGGCTCGGATGACCGGGGCCCCGCCGGATGAAATTCTCGCCTTTCTGGGTGAGCCCACGCCCGCGGCCTGGGTCGGTGCGGCGCGACAGGCGCTTCCGGTACTGGCGGTCGATCACGCGAACTGTGAGAAAAAGGCGGCGGCCACCGCGATGTCGCTGATGAACCGCTATCCCGGTCGGTACCGGCTCGTGCAGAGCATGTCGCGGCTGGCGAGGGAGGAGCTCAGGCATTTCGAGCAGGTGACACGCCTGATGCGGCAGACCGATATTCCCTGGCGTACCGTGAGCGCATCCCGGTACGCCGCCGGCCTTCGTGAGCAGGTGGCAAAGGACGAGCCAGACCGCCTGGTGGATCTGCTTGTGGCCGGTGCGTTTATCGAGGCCAGGTCCTGTGAGCGATTCGCGCTCCTCGCGCCTCATGTTCCGCCACCCTTCGACGACTTCTATCGCGGTCTGCTGGCCTCCGAGCGCAGGCACTTCGTTCATTATCTCGAGCTGGCCCGGGAGTACGCGGCGAGCGACCGGGGAGTGGATCGGCGCATCGAGCGTTTCAGGCGGCTGGAGAATGACCTGATCACCGATCCGGACACGGAGATTCGTTTCCACAGCGGACCACCGGCCTGACGGCGCACGCCTGCCGGCCCGGGATCACTCAGTGCAGGCTGAGACCCAGTGGCGCCCTCCGGCCACCCCAGGTGCCGGGCTGCCCGTCGAAAATACCGGGACAGGCGGAACCACAGCTCCTGCACCTTCCCTGCTCGTCCAGCTTCCAGCCCGTCACCCGGTAGCCTTGCCGCTGAATGACCGGGTGATTGCAGGCGCCGCAGTAGGTGGTCTGGCCTGAGGGATCGTAGATGTTGCCCGTGTAGACGAACTTGAGACCGTTCTTGCGGGCGATGGATCTGGCCTCCCGCAGCGTGTCGGCGGGCGTGTCGGGGTAATCCTGCATCTTCCAGGCGCCGTGGAACGCCGTCAGGTGAAGCGGAACATGGGGACCCAGACGCTGGGCGATCCAGTCGCTCAAGCGCTCGATTTCCTTTGCCGAGTCGTTTTCACCCGGAATCAGGAGGGTGGTGACCTCCAGCCAGACGTCAGTCTCGTGGGCCAGGTACTGGAGGGTTTCCTTCACTGGCTCCAGATGTCCTCCACAGAGCTTCCAGTAGAACCGCTCGGTAAAGGCCTTGAGATCCACGTTGGCCGCGTCCATTCCGGCGAAAAAGTCGACCCTCGGTTCCGGGCAAATATAGCCGGCCGTGACCGCCACGTTCCGCACCCCCGCCGCCCGGCAGGCCTCCGCCGTATCCAGGGCGTATTCGATGAAGATCACCGGATCATTGTAGGTATAAGCCACGGACCGGCAGTTGTGGCGGACGGCCGAGGAGGCAATCTCCGTGGGCGTGGCTTCGGCGGCCAGCGCGTCCGTTCTCCGGGCCCTGGAGATGTCCCAGTTCTGGCAGTACTTGCACGCCAGATTGCAGCCGGCGGTCCCGAAGGAGAGCACCGAACTGCCGGGCAGGAAATGGAACAGGGGTTTCTTCTCGATGGGGTCGCAGCAGAAACCGCTGGAACGTCCCCAGGTGGTCAGGACCAGCTCGTCGCCTTCTCTCGCGCGGACGAAACACAGCCCCCGCTGGCCTTCCCGGAGCTTGCAGAAGCGGGGACAGAGATCGCACTGGATGCGGCCGTCCTTTTCGAGGTGCCAGTAACGGGCCGGTACAACGCCCTTGGTCGTGGTGCCATGCATGATCTGATAACGGGTGGTGATGAATTCTTTTTCGCCACAGATAAAGATGGCAGGGGATTCGCCATAATCAAGTCGGCCCGCTGCCTGAGGGAGAAAAAGGCCCGGGTTGGCGGTTCAGCGCGGCAGAGGATCCAGGCTGAAACCGGACGGGGACCAGCGCAGCACGCTGCCCTGCTCGTGCCAGTCCCCGAGAACGATTCGGGTCGCGGGATGGCCGTCAACCTGGAACCGGTGGACGGCCGGGCGATGGGTATGCCCGTGAACCATGGTGTAGATGCCGTGTTTTCGCATGACGGCCTCGACCGTTTCCTGGCTCACGTCCATGATTTCCGCCGGCTTGGAACCGGTGGCTTTCATGCTGGCATCCCGGGCCTGCTGCGCCATCGCGAGCCTGTGGTGGACCGGCTTGCCGAGAAAGTGCAGCTGCCACTCTTCCCCCCGGACCATGCGACGAAATGTCTGGTAGTCGAGATCATCGGTGCACAGCGTATCGCCGTGCATCAGCAGGACCGGTTCGCCATAGAGTTCGATGGCCGTCGGATCGTCCAGCATCCCGCAGCCGGTGTGGTCCGCGAAAACCTGCCCTGTGAGAAAGTCACGGTTGCCGGACATGAAGTAGCAGGGAACGCCCGAACGGGTCAGATCATGCAGGGCGTGGACCACCCGGTGTTTTTCCGGATCCGGATCGTCGTCACCGATCCAGGTCTCGAAAAGATCGCCGAGTATGTAGAGGGCTTCCGCCTGTCGCGCCTCACTCGCCAGAAATGCCAGAAGCTGCTCGGTGATATCCGGTCGAGCGGGTTCCACGTGGATGTCGGAGATGAAAAGCGAGGTCACGGATTCTGCCGCTGATCGGGCACGATCATGCTCTCGATGATCACCGGCGCACGCGGCCGGTCCAGTTCCAGGACGAAGGTCCCCTGGTTGCTGTCGACCTCGACGTGCGGGCCGGGCTCGCTCTGGAGCCCGGTCGCCCCCCGGGCGGTCGCGTCATGGATCCACAGCGATACCAAATGAGCCTTGCCCATGAAAACGTCCCCGCGGGATCTCCAGTGAGAGTCTGAAATTAAAGGAGATTGGTCCGGCCCGCAAACCCGCGGCCGGACACGCTGACCGGGACGCTCCGCTTCCGGTACCATTGCCCGCCATGCCCCCGGTCAGCCGCACCCGATTCGCGCCCAGCCCCACAGGACGGCTCCATCTCGGAAACGTCCGGACGGCGCTGTTCAATTTCCTGCTGGCGCGGGCTTTGGGCGGGGACTTTCTATTGCGGATCGAGGACACCGACGCGGAACGCAGCGACCCGGCGGCCGAGCGTCTGATCCTGGAGGATCTCCGCTGGCTTGGCCTGGAGTGGGACGAGGGACCCGTGGCCGGCGGTCGGAGCGGCCCCTATCGGCAGAGTGAACGAGCTGCTGTTTACGGGGAATATGCCCAGCGTCTGATCGAGAGCGGACAGGCATACCCCTGCTGGCGCACGGACGCCGAGCTGAAGGCTTTCCGTCGCGCCCGCATGGCGGCCGGCCGGCCACCGGTTTATGACCGCCAGTGGGCGCAGCTTCCCGAGGAGGAGATCCGGCGCCGGGCGGCCGCGGGCCAGGCGCCCGTACTCAGATTCCGGACGCCGGAAACAGGCAAACTCGAGTTCGACGACAGTATCCGGGGGCCACAGGTCTTCGGGCTTGCAGAGATTGGCGATTTCGTCATCCGGCGTTCTGACGGGACGCCGTCATTCTTTTTCAGCAACGCCCTCGACGACGCGCTGATGGAGATGACCGATGTTTTACGGGGCGAGGATCATCTCAGCAACACGCCCAGACAGATACTCCTGCTGAAAGCCCTCGATCTCCCGGTTCCCCGATACGGTCACCTGCCGCTGCTGATGGGAGAGCAGGGCGCACCGCTCTCCAAGCGCCGGGGCAGCGCGGGCATGGCGGAGTTTCGCGATGCCGGCCTGCTGCCCGAGGCGGTCACCAATTACGCTGCCCGACTCGGTCATGCTTTCGAGTCCGGGGAACTGATGGATCTCGGCGGTCTTGCCGCTCATTTTTGCCTCGGCAAGATCGGCAAGGCGCCGGCACGCTACGATCCGATCCAGCTCGAGCACTGGCAGAGCCTGGCCGTCCAGGCGGCCAGCGATGCAAGGATCGCCGAGTGGGCGGGCGAGGCGGCTTTCGACCAGGTGCCTGCCGAACTGCGCCAGCGATTCCTGGACTGGGTGCGGCCCAACGTGCACCGTCCCGCCGACGTGGCAGGATGGGCCGCGATTCTTTTTGGATCAGGCCCGGAGTTCACGCCGGAGATAGAGGCAGAACTGGCGGCAACCGGCCCGGCTTTTTTCCGGGCGGCCCTGGAGGGGCTGGCTGCCGGCGAGCACAGTCTCGCCGCTATATCCGGTGCCGTTAAGGCGTCTGTGGGCGCCAAGGGTCGGGCCCTGTTCCGTCCGCTTCGCCTGGCCCTGACCGGGGCCGAGGCAGGCCCCGAACTCGCCCCGATGCTGGAACTGTTGCCCGAAGAGACGGTCAGGGTTCGCCTGGCCAGGTGGGCATGAACCTCAGAAAGGCTGTCCGACCATGATCATGATCCACAACTCGCTCACCGGCCGAAAGGAAAAACTGGAGCCTGTCGAGCCCGGTCATGTGCGCATGTACGTCTGCGGAATGACCGTGTACGACTACTGCCATCTCGGGCACGCCCGGGCGCAGCTGGTCTTTGACGTCGTGGCTCGCTATCTCAGGTGGCGCGGGTACCGGGTCACGTACGTCCGAAACATCACCGATATCGACGACAAGATCATCAAGCGGGCCGCCGAGAACGGCGAGTCGGTGGACGATCTCACGGGCCGATTCATCGGCTTCATGCACGAGGATTTCGACGCTCTCGGCATGGACCGGCCGGATCTGGAACCCCGGGCCACAGAACACATGAAGGAGATCATCCGGATGATCTCCGCTCTGATCGACAACGGTCACGCCTACGAGGGCGCCAACGGCGATGTCTATTACCGGGTTTCCAGTTTCGCGCCCTACGGCCGGCTCTCCGGGAAGCGCCCCGCTGAGCTCAGGGTCGGGGCCCGGATCGGCGTGGATGAAGCGAAGGAGGATCCGCTGGATTTCGCGCTGTGGAAGGCCGCAAAGCCCGGCGAACCCCGCTGGGATTCTCCCTGGGGGCCTGGTCGCCCGGGCTGGCACATCGAGTGTTCCGCCATGTCCACGGCGGCACTGGGCAATCACTTCGATATCCACGGCGGCGGCATGGATCTCAAGTTTCCCCATCATGAGAACGAAATCGCACAGTCCTGCGGCGCCAGTCACGAGCCCTTTGTGAATATCTGGATGCACAACGGCTTTGTTCAGGTGGCGGACGAAAAGATGTCCAAGTCCCTGGGCAACTTTTTCACCATCCGTGAGATTCTTAAAACCCACAGGGCCGAGGTGGTGCGCTACTTCGTCCTGTCCCGGCACTATCGCAGTCCCCTGAACTACACGGAGGAAGACCTGGTCCAGACCCGTGCGGCGCTGGATCGTCTCTACACGGCGCTGCGTGGAGTTCCGGCCGACGGCGCACCGGACGAAGGCGTCCTGGAACGCTTCCGGCAGGTCATGGACGACGATTTCAATACCGCCGAGGGGCTGGCCACGATGCAGGAATGCGCGTCGGCCCTGAACAGGGCGAAAGCGGCCGACGACCCGGAACGAACGACGGCGCTGGCCGCAGCGCTGCTGGAGATGGGGGCGGTCACAGGCCTGTTGCGGGAGGAACCGGAAAGCTGGTTCAAGAGAGCGGACGGAAAGGGCCGTTCGAGGGACGCCGGCGTTCAGCCGGGCGCGCAAACCGCCGACGGACTGACGGACGAGGCGATCGAGCGCCTCATCGAGGCTCGCAAAGAGGCGCGCGGGCGAAAGGACTGGGCCGAGGCCGACCGCATCCGGGACGAGCTGGCACAGGCCGGCGTGATCCTGGAAGACGGGGCCGGCGAGACGACCTGGCGTCGCGGCTAGCCGCTCAGTTCCTCTTCGGTCAGGGTTCGCGTTTCGGCCTGCGTGGTGCTCTCGGTGCGGCTTTCGCGGAGCTCGGCGGCCTGCAGCGTGTTGCTCATGAGCATCGCCACCGTCATGGGACCGACCCCGCCGGGCACGGGCGTGATCCAGGAGGCTCTGGCGGCCGCCGCCTCGAACTGGACGTCGCCGGCGAGTTTTCCGTCTTCCATTCGACTGATGCCCACGTCGAAGACCACCGCACCGGGCTTCACCCATTCCCCGGGGATGAGTCCCGGCTTGCCCACCGCCACCACCAGGATGTCCGCCCGCTCGACCTCGGACTTCAGGTCCGTGGTAAACCGATGGCAGACCGTGACGGTGGCGCCGTAGAGCAGCAGCTCCAGGCTCATGGGACGTCCGACCAGGTTCGATGCGCCGACCACGACCGCGTGCTGGCCTTTGGGATCGACCGCGATCTCCTGCAAAAGACGCATGACGCCCAGCGGTGTGCACGGCCTGAGCAGGGGGATTCGTTGCGCCAGCCGTCCCACGTTGTAAGGATGAAAGCCGTCCACGTCCTTGGACGGGTCGATATATTCGATGACCCGGGAGGAATCCAGTTGTTCCGGGAGCGGTAGCTGAACCAGGATACCGTCGATCTCCCGGTCGGCATTCAGATCCTCGATCAGGCGCCTGAGGTCGGCCTGAGTGGTGTCCGCCGGCAGGTCGTAGGCCCGTGACACGAAGCCGACCTGCTCGCAGGCCCGGTGCTTGTTGCGAACATAAATGGCGGACGCCGGATCGTCCCCGACCATGATGACGGCCAGACCCGGATCGCGCCGGCCCGATTCCCGGCGCTGCTCCACACGGCGACGCAGGTCCTGACGGATTTCGGAGGCGAGTGTCTTGCCGTTGATGAGGCGCGCCGTCATTTTTCGTGTCCGGGTAGGGCGAGCCGCGATTCTCGCACGGTGCCCCGACCGCTCACAAGGAAAGCAGGCCGGCAAATTGACTGTCCCCGCGGCCGCTCGTATCATCCTGCGACCTTGACCGGCTGGCCAGGGCCTTGTCGGCACGTTCGCCGGGTACGGGGCATGGCGCAGTCTGGTAGCGCATCTGCTTTGGGAGCAGAGGGTCGGGGGTTCAAATCCCTCTGCCCCGACCACCTTCGATGCCTTGAACGGCCGGAAAAGGGCGAGGCGAGCGCCCGTAGCTCAACCGGATAGAGCATCGGCCTTCTAAGCCGAGGGTTGCAGGTTCGAGTCCTGCCGGGCGCGCCAACGCCCCAGGACAGCAATGGTGGACGTAGCTCAGTTGGTAGAGCCCCGGATTGTGGATCCGGTCGTCGTGGGTTCGAGTCCCATCGTCCACCCCACTTTACAGGTAGCGGGGAAGGGTTTAACTTTCGCCGCCCCGATTCGGGCCATTAGCTCAATTGGTAGAGCAGCTGACTCTTAATCAGTAGGTTCGGGGTTCGAGTCCCTGATGGCCCACCAGATTCCGGCCCGCGGCAGCGCCGCGGGCTTTTTTATCACAGCGACAGGTTTGCCCCGCGACACACTCCGGGCTCGGTTTCCGTGGTTTCGGTGGGCTATAATGAGCGGTCAACTCGTCGCCGGGGCTGCTTATGTCGGTTGTCGGGTTGACCGGTCGCCTGCGAAAGTGGCGGAACTGGTAGACGCGCCGGGTTTAGGTCCCGGTGGGGCTGATCCCCCGTGAGAGTTCGAGTCTCTCCTTTCGCACCAGATTCAGTGGCTCGGGGAAGCCTGTGGATGCATCGGGAGACAGCCTGCCCGGGCGCGGTAGAGACAAGCAACGAGGAATATTCCGGATGATGGTTTCGGTAGAAACGGTGAGCGGCCTGGAGCGCCGCATGAAGGTCCAGGTGCCCGCCGAGCGCATCGAAAAGGAAGTCGACACCCGGCTGGAGCGTGTTGGCAGAACGGCAAAGATCAAGGGTTTCCGGCCCGGCAAGGTGCCCATGAAGGTCATTCGTCAGCGCTACGGGAGCCAGGTCCGGCAGGAAGTGCTGGGCGAGGTCATGCAGATGAGCTATTTCGAGGCCATCAGCCAGGAAAAACTGAGGCCCGCCGGTCATCCGCGAATCGAGCCCGGAAACACGGACCAGGGTCATGACCTGGAGTACACGGCAACCTTCGAGGTCTACCCGGAAGTTGAGCTGAAGGGGCACGAGGGCCTGCAGGTCGAGAAGCCGACGGCAGAGATCGGCGAGTCGGATATCGACGACATGATAGAGAATCTCCGCAGACAGCGGGCGGAGTGGGAAGAAACCGACGAGGCGGCCCAGACCGGTCACAGGGTGATCGTGAATTTCGAGGGCAAGCTGGACGGAGAGCCGTTTCCCGGCGGCTCGGGGGAGGACGTCCCGGTGGTGCTGGGACAGGGCGGTATGCTGCCGGATTTCGAGAGCGGCCTCACGGGCATGAAGGCCGGGGATGAGAAAGACATCTCGGTGAGCTTTCCCGAGGACTACGGGGCCGAGCAGCTGGCCGGAAGGACAGCCGATTTCCACGTCACGGCCCGTCGAGTGGAAACCCAGAAACTCCCCGAGCTGGACGAGGAATTCTGCTCGGCCTTCGGGATCAGCGAGGGCGGCGTGGAAAAGCTGCGGGAAGAGGTGCTGGACAGCATGCGCCGCGAACTGGAGCAGACGGTGCACGGCCGCATGAAAGAGCAGGTGATGCAGGGCCTGCTCGACAAGAACGATCTCGAGCTCCCGGGTTCCCTGATCGAGGACGAGATCAGGAGTCTGCAGGAAGCGGCGGCGCGTCGTATGGGCGTGGATCCGGCCGATGTCAGCCAGCTGCCCCCGCGGGATTCCTTCGAGGAGACGGCTCGCCGGCGCGTCAAGCTCGGCTTGCTGGTGGCGGAAGTCATCCGGCAGTCCGGGATCGAGCTGGACAAGAATCGGGTGCGCGATCGTGTCCGCCAGCTGGCCGCCGATTACCGGAATCCTGAGGAGGTGGTGAAGGTTTACAGCCAGAATCGCCAGCTCATGGATCAGCTCGAAATGGAGGTCATGGAGGCCCAGGTCGTGGATTGGCTGCTGGAGAAGGCGAAAATTTCCGAAAAAGGCATCAGTTTCAAGGAGTTGATGCGGCCTGAATAATGTCGGGACAGATCCGGAAGACCACGAGCCCCGGCAGGTCGATCCCTGGCGGGGCTCTTTTTTTTAGCCGCGGCTCTTGCAACCCGCGGCCGCTCGAAAGACTATAGACGCAGTATCCGATAACGGAGCAATTTATGGAGACAAAGGCACTCAATCTGGTGCCGATGGTGGTCGAGCAGACCGCCCGGGGCGAGCGAGCCTACGACATCTACTCGCGACTGCTGAAAGAGCGGGTGGTATTCGTGGTCGGAGCCATCGAGGACGGCATGGCCAATCTCGTGGTGGCGCAGCTTTTGTATCTCGAGTCGGAGAATCCCGACAAGGATATCCATCTCTACATCAATTCCCCCGGCGGCGTGGTGACTGCCGGTATGTCCGTTTACGACACCATGCAGTTCATCAAGCCGGATGTCTCGTCCATCTGCGTGGGCCAGGCCGCCAGCATGGGGGCCCTGCTTCTGGCCGGCGGCGCCAAGGGAAAGCGGTTCTGCCTGCCCCATTCGCGCATGATGATCCACCAGCCCCTGGGCGGCTTCCAGGGCCAGGCGGCGGACATCGACATCCATGCCCGCGAGGTGCTCAAGCTGCGGGATGAGCTGAACCGGGTTCTCGCCCATCATACGGGGCAGAGCGTGGAGCAGATCGCCAAGGATACGGATCGGGATAACTTCCTCGGTCCGGACGAGGCGGTCGAGTATGGCCTGGTGGACCGGGTGCTGCGCCACCGGGGGGACGCCAAGGTCATGGAAACACTGGAAAAAGACGCGTAATCCGGCGAAATTTTCCGACCGGAAGCGATTTTGCAGGACGAGGCGGGCATAATATATAAATTGATCGGGAGACTGATCCAAAGGTGATGAATGTCTGACGATACCCGGGGCCGAAACGAAGACGGAAAGCTGCTCTATTGCTCGTTTTGCGGCAAGAGCCAGCACGAGGTCCGCAAGCTGATCGCGGGTCCCTCGGTATTCATCTGCGACGAGTGTGTCGAGCTCTGCAACGACATTATTCGCGAGGAGCTTGAAGACAAGGCCGAGACCGGGGCCAGTCGCCTGCCGAAACCCCACGAGATCAAGGACGTTCTGGACCAGTACGTGGTGGGTCAGCAGGACGCCAAAAAAGTCCTGTCGGTGGCCGTTTACAACCACTACAAGCGCCTGGAAACCCGGACCCGGGAACGGTCGAAGGATGACGTGGAGCTCGCCAAGAGCAACATCCTGCTGATAGGCCCGACGGGCTGCGGCAAGACCCTGCTGGCAGAAACGCTTGCCAGACTGCTGAATGTCCCCTTCACCATCGCCGACGCCACGACCCTGACCGAGGCCGGCTACGTGGGCGAGGATGTGGAGAACATCATCCAGAAGCTTCTCCAGAAGTGCGATTACGACGTGGAGAAGGCCCAGACGGGTATCGTCTACATCGACGAAATCGACAAGATCTCCAGAAAGTCGGACAACCCCAGCATCACCCGGGACGTGTCCGGAGAAGGGGTTCAGCAGGCGCTGCTCAAGCTGATCGAGGGAACGGTGGCGTCTGTGCCGCCCCAGGGCGGAAGAAAGCATCCCCAGCAGGAGTTCCTGCAGGTAGATACGGGCAACATCCTGTTTATCTGCGGCGGCGCCTTTGCCGGGCTCGAGAAAATTATCCTCAATCGCTCGCACAAGAGCGGCATCGGATTCGTGGCCGAGGTGAAGGGCGAGGACGAACAGGCCAGCATCGGCGAGGTCTTTCATGACGTGGAGCCGGAGGACCTGATCAAGTACGGGCTGATCCCGGAGTTCGTGGGGCGCCTGCCGGTGGTCGCGACCCTGGAGGAGCTGGACGAGGAAGCCCTGGTGACCATTCTCGTGGAGCCAAGGAACGCGCTGACCAAGCAGTACAGGAAGCTCTTCGAGATGGAGGGCGCGGAGCTGGAATTCCGCGAGGATGCTCTCCTGGCCGTGGCGCGCCGGGCGATGCAGCGCAAGACCGGCGCCCGGGGACTTCGAACCATTCTGGAGAATGTTCTCCTGGATACCATGTACGAACTCCCTTCACAGGAGAACGTGACCAAGGTCGTGGTGGACGAAGCCGTGGTCAGCGGCGAGACCAAGCCCTACGTGATCTACGAATCGGAAGACGCCCGGGCAGCGGTCGAGGACGAGCAGCGTCCGGCCAAGTCCGCATTCTGACAAACGGGGCTTAACGGCCCTTGAAAGCGGCGCTCCGAGGCCGCATATCTCTCTCCTGACCGGCCAGTCCCGTGCCGGGCGGCCCGTCAGGTCGTTAACCCGACAGTAAAGGTGTCATACGTGTCCACAGACCAGCCAACCGAACAGACCCTGGTTCCCGAATTGCCCGAGGGCGTCATGCCGGTGCTTCCGCTCCGGGACGTCGTCGTCTACCCGCACATGGTGATTCCCCTCTTCGTGGGGCGCAGGAAGTCCATCCTGGCGCTGGACGCGGCCATGCAGATCGGCAAGCAGATCGTGCTGGTCGCCCAGCAGGCGGCGGACGTGGACGAGCCCGACCTGGAAGACCTTTTCGAGGTGGGGACCCTGGCCACGATCCTGCAGCTGCTCAAACTGCCCGACGGCACCGTGAAGGTGCTCGTGGAGGGCAACGAGCGTGTGGCCCTTTCGGACGTGAGCGCGGATGATTTCTTCACCGCCCGGATTGACGTCCTGAAAGAGTCGGAGGAAAGCGATGAGCGTGAGGTGGAAGTCCTCGTCCGCTCCATCGTCTCCCAGTTCGAGAGCTACGTGAAGCTCAACAAGAAGGTTCCCCCCGAGATTCTCACCTCCCTGGCGGGCATCGAGCAGCCCGGCCGCCTGGCGGACACGGCTGCCGCCCATATGTCGCTCCGTCTCCCCGAGAAGCAGAAGGTCCTCGAGATCGTCGATCTGCGTCAGCGGCTCGAGCATGTCCTCGGGCTGATCGAGGGCGAGATCGACGTTCTTCAGATCGAGAAGAAGGTGCGCGGGCGGGTCAAGCAGCAGATGGAGAAGAGCCAGCGCGAGTACTACCTCAACGAGCAGATGAAGGCGATTCAGAAAGAGCTCGGTGAGATGGACGACGGTCACAACGAGGCGGCCGAACTCGAGCGCAAGATCGAGGAAGCCGGCATGCCCAAGGAGGCCAAGGAAAAAGCGGTCTCCGAGCTGAACAAGCTGAAAATGATGTCGCCCATGTCGGCGGAAGCCACCGTGGTCCGCAACTACGTGGACTGGCTGCTCAAGGCGCCCTGGAAGAAGCGGTCGAGAGTTCTCCGGGACCTGAATCGCGCCGAGGAGGTGCTGGAAACCGATCACTACGGCCTGGAGAAGGTCAAGGAGCGGATTCTCGAATATCTGGCCGTCCAGCAGCGGGTGAAGAAGCAGAAGGGCCCGATCCTTTGCCTGGTGGGCCCCCCGGGCGTCGGCAAGACCTCCCTGGGCCAGAGCATCGCCCGGGCGACCAACCGGAAATTTGTCAGGATGTCCCTGGGCGGGGTGCGGGACGAGGCGGAGATCCGTGGTCATCGTCGCACCTATATCGGCTCCATGCCCGGCAAGATCATCCAGAACATGTCACGGGTGGGGGTCCGCAATCCCCTGTTCCTGCTGGACGAGATCGACAAAATGTCGATGGACTTCCGGGGCGACCCGTCGTCCGCCCTGCTGGAGGTGCTGGATCCGGAACAGAATTCCGCTTTCAACGACCACTACCTGGAAGTGGATTTCGATCTGTCGGACGTGATGTTTATCTGCACGGCCAACAGCCTGAATATCCCGGCTCCGCTGCTGGACCGAATGGAAGTCATCCGGCTGCCGGGATACACGGAGGACGAGAAGACCAATATCGCGCTGCGTTACCTGGTGCCCAAGCAGATGAAGCAGAACGGGCTGAAAGAGAAGGAGCTGCAGCTTTCCGAGAGCACCATCCGGGATATCGTCCGCTACTACACCCGGGAAGCCGGGGTGCGGAACCTGGAGCGGGAGATCGCCAAGATCTGCCGTCGGGCCGTGCGGACCATGCTGCAGGATCCCAAGCGCAAGCGGGTCGCCGTGCGTCCTTCCAGCCTGGAAAAATTCCTCGGCGTGCGCCGGTACCGTTACGGCAGGGCGGAGGAGGCCAACGCCGTAGGCCAGGTGACCGGCCTGGCATGGACCGAGGTCGGGGGCGAACTCCTGACCATCGAGGCTGCCGTCGTGCCCGGAAAGGGCAAGCTGATTCACACGGGTCAGCTGGGCGACGTCATGCAGGAATCCATCCAGGCGGCCATGACGGTGGTTCGCAGTCGGGCCGGCGTGCTGGGTGTCGCCGAGGACTTCCAGACGACCAGCGACGTTCATATCCACGTGCCGGAAGGGGCCACGCCCAAGGACGGACCGAGCGCAGGTATCGGTATGTGCACGGCACTCGTGTCAGCGCTCACGGAAATTCCGGTGAGAGCCGAAGTTGCCATGACCGGAGAGATTACGCTGCGAGGCGAGGTGCTGCCGATCGGCGGTCTGAAGGAAAAACTGCTGGCGGCCCATCGCGGCGGAATTTCCACTGTCCTGATTCCTGAAGAAAACCGCAAGGACCTCGTGGAGATTCCGAAGAACATCAAGGATGCCCTTGATATTCGTCCGGTCAAGTGGATCGATCAGGTGCTGGAAGTGGCTCTCGAGAGGATGCCGAATGTGGCCGCCGGCGAGCCGCCGAAGGCAGCCCCGCCGGCCAAATCGGGCGAGACCAAGCCCGGCGAGAAAGAGGGAGTGACGGCCCACTGAGAGCGATCCTGTCAGCCGGTCGGCGCCGGCCGGGATCCGTTATGCGGGTTGACATAATCTGGACTCCCGGGAGCTTTGTTGACAGTCCAATTTTTGCACTGGTATAAGGTCGGCTCCCGTTGCCTCATCCTTGAAGACCCGCATCGCGGGCTCTGATCGTCCAGACGTCGACCGGGCACAAGAAAGACAACATCCGGGCGGAGTCTGCTGACGTTATGGTTAGTTGGCAGACCAGTAAGGGGGAGTCGTGGCCACGTGCCGTGGCTCGCAGGGAATCAACAAACTAGCAAAATAGGTAATTCGATGAACAAGGCAGAATTGATTGATGCCGTGGCGGCTGCGGCCGACCTGTCAAAGAGCGATGCAGCGAAGGCCGTCGAGGCCGTGACGAGCACCATTGCGGGCACCCTGGGCCGGGGCGACCAGGTGGCCATCGTGGGCTTCGGAACCTTCCAGGTAAAACACCGGGCAGCCCGTGAAGGACGTAACCCCAAGACCGGCGAAACCATCCAGATCAAGGCCACAAATGTGCCCTCGTTCAAGGCTGGCAAAGCCCTCAAGGATGCCGTAAACTAGCGCGCCTTCCAGCGCCGGGTGCTTAGCTCAGCTGGGAGAGCGTCGCCCTTACAAGGCGAAGGTCGAAGGTTCGATCC
>Ga0209536_100003460_pt1 | contig 25347 bp, 19 predicted proteins | sample DeeMarSeWOR28_12_FD_187461 | JGI IMG/M metagenome (GOLD analysis project Ga0209536, IMG submission 187461) | Marine sediment microbial communities from White Oak River estuary, North Carolina - WOR-2-8_12 (SPAdes) (version 2) | ecosystem: Environmental > Aquatic > Marine > Intertidal zone >...
GTTAAAAATCCGGATACCTTTATTTTAGCCACCTACGGCACCCTGCGCACCCTGGACCCGGCTGCATGTTACGACACCACCGGCGGCCAACGGATCTTAAATATTTACGAACCGCTTATCTTTTATGACGCATCCAGAACCGATGCCTTTGTTCCTGTTTTGGCCACCCAGGTGCCGACACTGGAAAACGGCGGTATTTCTGCAGATGCAACCCTGTATTCGTTTACCATTCGCAAAGGCGTCAAATTTCATAACGGTGCCGAACTAACCCCTCAGGATGTGGTTTACTCGCTGAAGCGCAACATGATTGCGGACCCGGATGGCGGTCCCATGTGGATGCTGCTGGAAGCCGTGACCGCTAAAAATTCAACCCGCGATGAAAACGGAAAGATCCGGCCGGGTATTTTTAAAATCATCGACACGGCCATCAGCGCCGAGGGTGACCGTGTAATCATCCGTTTGCCGCGACCCTATCCGCCGTTGATGGGCATTCTGGCCAATTCTTGCGCGGTGGTCTTGGATCGGGAATGGGCCATCGCCAATGGCGCCTGGGATGGCCGCATCGAAAATGCAGCAACATATAACAATCCGCCACCGGGCCATGAACCGTTGTTAAAGGTGGCCAACGGCACCGGCGCCTTTCGTTTTAAATCCTGGGAGCCTTCCAAACAATTTGTTTTCGAGCGCTTCGACGGATACTGGGGCGCCAGGCCCACCCTCAAAAGAGCCATTGTCAAATATGTCAAAGAGTGGAGCACCCGCAAACTCATGCTGCAAAACGGCGATGCCGATCGGGTGACGGTGGACATTCCCTATGTGCCGGAAGTGAAAGCCATGCCGGGTTTAAAAATTTTCAAAGTGCCGCAGCTGTCGGTTTCATTCGCCCTGTTCTGCCAGAAAATCGACCCGACCGGCAATCCCAATATCGGCAGCGGCCGCCTCGACGGCAACGGCATCCCACCGGACTTTTTTTCCGATATCGATGTCCGCAAGGCCTTTTTGCATGCCATGGATCGCGATACCTATCGCCAGGATGTGTTTAACGATCTGGTGATTATGCCCACCAGCCCCAACATTGAAGGATTACCGTACCACAAAACCGTACCGCACTATGCCTTTGATCTGAACAGGGCCCGGGCGCATCTGCAAAAAGCCTGGGGCGGCCGGGTGTGGGACCAGGGCTTTAAAATGGTGATTACCTATAACTCCGGTAATGCCATGCGCGAGGCAGCTGCAATGATGCTTGCGGAGAACATCATGTCGCTGAACCCCAAATTCAGCATCGAGATCCGCAATATAGAATGGAAGGATTATCTGGTTGAGTACCGCAGTTTTCGGTATCCGATCTTTATTACCGGCTGGGCCGCCGATTACGCCGACCCCCATAACTTTCTTTACACCTTTATGCACTCCGGCGGTGTATACGCCAAATTCATGGCATATCAAAATGAGGCGGTCGACCGGCTGTGCGAGAACGGCATCGCCACCGTTGAAGCGGCCAAGCGTGAGGAAATTTACGCCCGGCTGCAACACCTGTGGTATGAAGATGCCATCGGCATTCCGCTCTACCAGCAGATCAACATCCGCGCCTATCGGGAATGGATAGACGGCTATGTGCCCAATGCCATGCTCACCGATGCCTGGGAAGATCTCAAGCGCATAAGAAAAATAAAAAATTGATTTTTTAGAGGCAGGTCAAACCGCCTGTGGAAGGGTATATTCACTTGTGGTAATAAAAAAAGCTTCCGCTTTAATACGGAAGCTTTTTTGATTATTCAGCTTGAGCAAATTTAACGGATTTAATCCGTATACTTTATTCAATCCAGGTGTCCACTCAGACACCAATGCCTTATCTGTCTCTCAATTTGACGCCTTTAGCATCTGCGTAGGATTGTCTGATTCCGAGTTCGCAAGCAAGCCTGAATCACTTTGGTTGGTTTTGGCGTTCAGCACCAGGTTGACGTGCGAAATTTCGTGTCCAACGCGGGCAAAGGTACCGGGCTGAAAACCACCCGCTTTCCAGGCGCTGACCCAGTAGTCAACGATTTCATTGAGGGCGACATTGTATAGCTGATCGGTAACTTCGCGTTTCTGCACCTGTCGGCAGGGGATGCGATATTTTTCAATCAGGCCTCTGAGATTGGATTTAACGTTGTCCGGATTCAACCGCTGATAGCCATCATATCTTACCCGCTCCGGAATCAGATGAGCAGGTGTTTTGTAATTATCCGGCGAAATCGTTTCAGCCAGGAAACAGGCCAGCACGCCAAAGGTGTGAGCTGTATTGAACTCGTCATAGCGGCCTTGCTTTAAATCGGAAATCAAAGATTTATATATGATTTCAGTATCATAAGGCGCAATCGCATAAATTCTTTTAGGGTGCCTTTCTTTAAAATGCATCCCGGCTACGACGGCCAACAAATTATGGCGCAGATATTCCCTGAGCTCTGTCGGGCAGAATTCAATGGCATCATAGATCAGCTGATCGCGGGTCAATGATTTAAAGGCAAACGAATTGCCCGGAAATAAAATAACAACGACCAGAATCAAAAGAAGAAATATTTTCAATAAATTCTTATACATAATCAGATCTCCCTTGTTAAAAGCGTTGGTGGCGTTTCGAAGATAAATTGCTGAGAATGTTATTTTATTTAATCGGTCAAAAAAATGAAAACTTTAAGCAAAGCCCTATTTAATTTTAGCCTTTTCATCAGCCGCCGGCCATGTTACAGGGTGGCAATCAAACGAGCTGATTGACCGGCCCCCAGTCGGCCGAACAGGTCCTGATACAAGAACACCATTCGCCATACAAAGCTGTTCCGTGACATTCGCCTGGAAGAGGATAATTTCTGCGTGCTACCACCACAGACACCGGCTGAGTCCACTCGTCGTATTTTATGTACGGTATTCATTTCCGTCGTGGCTGTGTTTGCCCTCAATGCCTGCACCGTCAAAGCACGCACCATCGAACCGGGAACGATTCCCAAAATAGACGCCCTGGCCCCCGGCGAAGCTGAATACGGAAAAAGGTTGTTTGATGATTTGTGTGATGATTACCCGCTGGAACCCGACCCGGCACGCGCGGAGGGGCTTGTCACCATTTTTGATAATCTAATCGAAGCCGCCGAAGCCGACCACCTGCCCTGGCACCTATATTTGTTTGACGATCCGGACATCATCGATATCCGTGCCGTTCATGGAAACTATGTATTTGTATGGTCGGGATTTTTAGAAGCGGCCGAAAACGACGACGAAATCGCCGCCCTGATGGCCTGTGAAATTGCCCATGTGCTGGCGCGGCATACCTATCCGGTACAATTTACCCTGTGGACCGATCTATTCTTTGATGTGGCCGAAATGGCCACCAGCCTTGCGATCATGTCGGCCACACAGGGTATGGTTGCCATCAGTGGACAGGGATGGATGAAATGGGCTTATGTTGAGCTGGCGGACCTGGATGCGCTGGATCGTGAATACAGCTATCAGGAAGAGCGTGAGGCGACCCTGATAGCGATTCTGATCATGGAGCGCGCCCGGTATTCACCTGAAGCGATGCGCACCTTCTGGCAGCGCGTGGAGCAGGATGAAGATTTAAGCAAAAGAGCAAACCGGCTCAGACGCGATCTCTCGCCCCAGAAGCGCTTCCGGATAATAGATGAGTTGTTGCCGCTAACACCGACCGAAACTGAAGCGAACATTCCGGTAGACCTGCAGACAAGCCAGCACGATGTTAATGCCGTCACGCCGCGGTTTCAATAAAACCCCGCCGCAAAACTCAGTTTCTGCTGCCCTGTTTGGTTGCGTATAATTTTTTGGCCTGTCCGACCCAATCTTCACGAACAATGCGATCCGAAAACGAGCCGAAAGTTTCCCCCAGTTGCTCAATCACATCAGGCTCTAAGGCGGCCACCTGCTGAAACGTATAAATGCCGAAAGCGTTTAATTTGCCTTCCAGGTAAGGCCCGACACCCGAAATTTCTTTTAGATCATCAGCCTCATGGGCCGATGCCTGTGGAACAGCGGCGGGCAGCTCCGGGACAAAATCGGGCCGACAGGCTTCTTCCATTTCTTGTTTGTAGAGCTTGAGCATGGATTCGCATTGCCCCACATTATCTTTCAGGTTAGCAATCTGGTCATCACGGGCTTTAATCTCCCTGCGCAGGTTTTCCAGTTCCGAAGTGTCCGCACCTGTTCCGCGTCGCCAGATAAGCCATCCAATAATAATGCCTGCCACCATGGCCAGAATCAGCCAAAAAAGTATCTGTAAAGCCAGATAGATCATTTTCAGATCCTCCTTTTGTGGTTTACAAGTTGGTTTTATTGCACCCGGAAAGCCACGCGTCGGTTTTGCTGACGGCCTTCAGCGGTGCTGTTATCGGCTATCGGTCGCCGGTCGCCGTATGCGTTGACCAGCAACCGGTCAGCCGCAGTGCCTTTTTCCGTCAAATATCGATAGACGGCTTGGGAACGGTCTTCGCTCAGTTGCAAGTTCATCTCCGACTGCCCTATGTTATCGGTATGCCCTTGAATTTCGATCCGGCTTTGCGGAAACGCATCCAGCAACACGGCGACGCGATCAAGAATTTTCTTTGACGCTTCGTCTAAAACAGCACTGGCGAAGGCAAATTCAACAGCATTCATTTTGAGCAATTCATCCAGCTGCCGCTGCAGATCTACGCTTGCAGCCTTTATTTCAGTGTCGACAGCTGCAACCTTGACCCCTATTTTCTGCTGCCCGGAAGCCACTTTCGAGGCGCTGTCCTCGGCAGGCCGATACCTGGATAACTCGGCAGGCACGGCATTTTTTAGGGTAAATACGTTGTTTTCAATGGCAAACCCGACTGCCCCGGCGCGATCGGCTCTTAAAAATCGGGCATAGTCGGCATCGAAGCCGTCCGCCATCCGAAGATCGCCATGAATACGAAGCAAGTCGGTCACTTTGCCGCTGCCAAATACTGCCTCGGCCTGCTCAACCAGCCGGGAACGCGTCGCTTGGTCGGGAACGGTTCCGGTCAGCAAAAATGTATCACCCAGCTGAAATCCGCTCAAAACCGCCGGCTGAGGAGCCGGCGCTTCGGCAGCGCGCGCAGCTGCAACCCCAAGCTGGTTATCGATGGTTCGAACTCCCCAGTACGCATAGGCCCGTTTTTCAGCTTCGTCCTTTAGGTCGTGCGACGCCACATTGCCGGTCAGGGTGCCTTCGCGACCGTTGAAAGAAATCGCCACATTAGAAAATTCTGTGCGGCTAAGGGCTGCTTTGACATGGGTGGTCAAATCTTGCTCAATCGGACCCCGTCGAAAATAAAGCGTGCCCCCCCAAAGCAGCACTAGAATGATGACCGCACTTGTTGCTTTAATAAAATTAGACATGATCAGCCTCCGTCACTGCAATTCGTAAATTTTTACCTCGGCCGGGTTTAATCATCAATGGCCGGAACAGTTTTTATTGCCGCTGAAGCATTTTCAAATCAAAACCTGTGCCAAGTTGGGTCCGCTTGAAGAATGGACGTTTTGTGCGGTGGGTTAAAATTTTAAGAATTTGATATTATTGAGGTAAAAAATGGAAAAGCGCAGCACAGGGCCGAAGTTATAATTTAAAATTCTCTATGCAGCCGGCCGTTTCAGGGTGAAATGCCACAATCCAAAGAGCCGGGTCGGCAAATGACCCACCGCTTTTTGCTGTCGACCCATGTCATGCTTATCAGGGGTCAATGCGCAAAGGAGGAAGGGTAACGGGTAATGTACTTGTTATTTAGGGCATAAAACGAAATAGTCCAAAATGCCGGTTGCGCAAGCAGTTGATGACGGCGGCAAAGCCGCCATCATCAACTGGCGATATCCGAATTGAAGCTTAGCTGTCTTTCTTTTTTGTGCGCGCCTTTATTTTTTCTTTTTCGGTTTCTAAATCAGAGTTCCCTTTGTCTTTTTGGGTTTCTAATTCGGATTCATATCGTTCTTTTTGCTCTTTTTGTTTTTTTTCGGCGCTTTCTTTTACTTCAACCGCTTCATCCTGATCGCCTTTGTTCATTCTGGCTTTATTCTTTTTTTCGATTTTCTCTTCGGTTAAACCGGGCGGCTTTTCTTCTTCATTCCAGCCGGTTTTCTCTCCCTGTTCCCAGCCGGGCGGTGTATTTTTATTTTTGTTTTTACCTTTGTCGCCGGCCAAAGCCAGAGCGCTGATCAAAAAAATAGACGATATGACGATAATAAAAAGTGTTAGGATTTTCGAATTCATCATTAACCTCCATATCTCTACATTTGAAGATATGTAGATGCAGTTCCCACTGGTGCTCATCCGTAGGCGCTTTATCTGAAAACGGCCAAAGATAATCCTTTTTTAAAAGTTTTCAATAAATTTTTTTGCCCGTTCTTATAGGTGAAATGGGTTGCTGATTGAAAATGCGATCCTATTTTTAAAATATTAAATTTTGTCCGACTGTATCACAACAATGTTAACTGCATTTCTGTCAGGAACGAGAAAGGAGCGTTGCCATGCGGTATCAACTACTGGGTAAAAGTGGTCTGAGAGTTTCCGAGCTGTGTCTGGGAACCATGACCTTTGGAGATGAGTGGGGCTGGGGCTCGTCAAAAGAAGAAAGCAGGGCAGTGTATGAAGCCTTTTTGGAATCCGGCGGCAATTTTATCGACACCGCGGATCTTTACACCAACGGCACCAGCGAGAGCTTTTTAGGTGAATTTATGGCATCAGACCGCGAACGAATTGTGCTGGCCACAAAATACACCAACTCAGCTCCCGGCACCGATCCCAATGCCGGCGGCAATCAGCGCAAAAACATGATGCAATCCGTAGAAGCCAGTCTGAGGCGACTCAAAACCGATTACATCGATCTTTACTGGTTGCATGTCTGGGACTTTACGACACCGGTAGAGGAGGTCATGCGCGCTTTTGACGATCTGGTGCGGCAGGGTAAGGTTTTGTATATCGGCATATCGGATGCGCCGGCCTGGATTGTCGCCCGGGCCAATATGTTGGCTGAATTGCGCGGCTGGACCCCGTTTGTCGGTCTTCAAATTGAATACAGTCTCATTGAACGCACTTCAGAGCGGGAACTGCTGCCGATGGCCCGTGAACTGGATCTGGCAGTAACCGCCTGGTCGCCGCTGGCCGGCGGGCTCCTGACCGGCAAATATAGCCAGAGCAACAACGCTGACAAAGAAGAAAAGCGATTTGAACATCCTATGATGGCGCCCCTGGTCGATATAAATGAACGCAAACAGGCTATTGCTGCAGCTGTGGTGGATATTGCCGGAGCCATCGGCAAATCGCCGGCGCAGGTGGCTCTCAACTGGGTGCGTCAGAAGGCTGGAGTGATGATCCCGATTATAGGTGCCCGCCGCTTATCCCAGTTGAGAGATAATTTGGACTGCTTAGAATTTAAGCTGGAAGCAGGGCACCTGCAGCGACTGAACGATGTCAGCAAGATAGAATTGGGCTTTCCGCACGATTTTTTCAGAAATGAACTGGTACAAAATTTTGCCTTTGGCGGCATGCGGGATTTGATTGATAATCATCATGCTCATTGACATTCTGATAACAAGGCTGATGCGAACAGGATTTGCAGATATATAATTAAAAATCCCCCGCTTCTTTATATTTACGTCTTAAGGACACCACACAGCCTTCCAGCAACTTGATTTTATTTTCCAGGCAAGCGGCTTTATATTGTTCGGCCGCATCGTCAGGCATAAACAGCCATGCAGGGGCGGTGCCCGGGGCGCCGGAGATGGTGTCGATATTGGGTGAACCTTCACCGTAAATCCGGATCAAACAATTCTTGGTCTGATCATTCCAGGCCGCGTATTCTTCTGGCGGGATCGGTTTTTTAGGCAGTATTTGCTTGGCTGCTTCGATCTGGCGGGTCAACAATTCAATGCCGGAGGCCGAATCGACTGTATCGGATGTCTTTTGAGAATGTTTCAGTTGTGACATGAATTCCGTTCTTTCCATATCCAGGTAATTTGAAATGAATCATAAGACCTAATGATGGGCCCATCGTCATAGATGTTTGATCGATTTCAAAGTTAAAGGCCACAGGTGCCAATGAACGATGGATTGTAAAATATTAATATAAGCATCCGCAAACGATTTTCCAGATCGGGTTTCAACCAGGCCCTGAAGAAAACACATCTGAAAAACAAAACCCGTTGGTCGATTTCAAAAATCAAGAAAAATGACGATTGTGAATTATAGCGCCTTTTTTATAATGTTTCCAATTGCGCCATTGCGGTATCGGTGGTTTTAGAAAAAGATTGATTGGGTGCTGGAGATCGATCTGTCATTTACCCCACCGTTTTGAATGCCGCCAGCCGTAGACCGATCGCAAAAAATACTTGCATTCATCACAAAAACTAAAACCGCGGCCGTCGACGATGACGCGCACATACCCCCGATAGCCGAATTTATTAAACTCGCCTCTGCTCATGGGGCACAGCAATCCATCAGCGGCGGGCTTAAAGGAGGCATGGTCGGTTAAACCAAAATTATGACCGACCTCGTGGAGGGCCACCTTGGTTGTCCGTTCGACAAAAAGATCAATCTCGGCTTCGGAGACCATCGCGGCAGGAGCCAATTTTTTGGTGGAAACAACCGCGACATCATTATTGGGGTTTTTCCCGCCGAGAATGGAATTGTAGAATTCATCTCCATCATCTATTTTTAGATCGGCATCGGTAATCCCGAGCGTATTTCCGATGTATTCCTCACCCAGTATCAGCGTCAGCAGCTGCGCATCGATGCTGTCAATGATGGGCGATTCATAGTGCGCCAAATCGATTTCATTAATAATACCATGAAACGACATCAGTAAACCGCTACCAATTTCTTTAAGGCTACTGTAAGTGATGTCACTGCCAATACGAACCAGATTTAATTTGGAATTATTTTTCAGCATTTCTATCTCTTTGTTTTCTTTTTATATGCTGCCGGCAAATAAATAAAAAATGTGGCCCCACGCCCCTTTTCGGACGCCACATTAATATAACCTTCGTGGCTCTTAACGATCCCGTAAACCGATGCCAGTCCAAGGCCGGTTCCTTTGCCGGTCTTTTTGGTGGTAAAAAACGGATCGAAAATACGATGCTGGATCTTTTTGTTTATGCCCATGCCTGTGTCTGAAACGGTGATCCTGACGTATTTTCCCGGCCTGGGCTCATAAAGATGGCTTTTAATATCCCGGTGGGTCACGTTTTTGGTTCTCAGATAAATGTCCCCCCCATCCGGCATGGCGTCCGCCGCATTGATATATAAGTTTAACAGCATTTGTTCCATCTGACCCTGGTCGGCCTCAATGGCATGCGGCCTCTGGGTGAACTCGCGGTGGATGATAATTTCCTTTTTCATTTTTTGAAACGTCTGAGAGGTATTTTCTATAATGTCGTTTATGGCAATGGCTCTTGAGCGATATCTGCCTTTGCGGGCGTAACCCATCAGTTGCTTGGTGAGTTCCGAGCCCTCTTCAACGGCATTTTCGATTTTCTTGAAGGTCTCATAGTGCGGATGTGTTGAATCGATATCCATCAATTGTAAGGATGCATATCCCTGGATACCCATTAAAAGGTTGTTAAACGCATGGGCAATCCCGCCTGCCAGGGTCCCAATCGCTTCCAGCCTGGCCGAAAATTGTAGTTGAGCGTCCAGCTTCCTTTTTTGAGTGATGTTGCGCACAAAGTTCAACGTGGCCGGCTGCCCTTGCCAGCTAATTCGCACCGCTGTGTGTTCCACCCATATTTCTTTGCCTTTTTTGCTGATGATCCTGAATGAATGGGTACCGGGTACTTTTTCACCTTTTAGCTTTTTTTGGTGCCGGGTGACCACCTTTTCCCGGTCTTTTGGATGAATCAGTTTTGCAATGGCGGTGGCGGACAGCTCTTCATCCGAATAGCCCAAAACGGTTCTCGCCCTGCGATTGGCAAATTGAATCACGTCGTTTTGGATAATGAAAATCGCATCCCGGGCTTTATCAAATATGAGCTTATATCGCAGTCCGAGATCGCGTAGTTCCGATTCGCATTGGATGCACTGCTGCACCTCTTTTTCGAGTGCTTCGATCCTGGCCGTTAAGGCTTCATATGTAGTTTGTTTAGTCATCAAAACCGTATTTGTTGTTATCGTGTCGCCCATGAACGCGTTACATTTCAGAGCCAGGCGACCTGCATCAACAGCAGAAGTTAAATATAGCTCTTATATATTATAATATCGGTCATTTAGTAGAAAAAGATAAGTTATTTAGAATGCAAAAATAATATTGTGCAGGATTTGAACAGGCAAAATGCATACCAGGCAGATAATGTATCATTATACATATAGATTTCATGTAGTTATAAATAATTTGGCGTTCGGTAGGGGCGGCAGGAGACAAAAATCGTCAGCTTATCTGTCAATATGCGGTCGGTTCCCTGTCAAAATAAAAAGATTTTCCAACACCAACTGCAACAGCAGCTCTTCCTCATCGGCCAGTATCCGGCTGGGGATGTCGAGACGTGACAGGCATTTTAGGATAATATCAGCTGGCGGACCGTAACCGGGTGAAGGTGCCGGCTTCTTGAGATCCTGGCCCTTTTTCCCTTCAAACCAGACTGATATAATCGTGGGGTTGCTGAATCGCTTGATTCATGAATCTCAAAGTTGGATTCCGGGCCAACTCACCATCGGATCAGATGATCGCACAACATGCATTCCGGCATCCGCAAACTTTTGAAATGCGTCGTTGCCCTGCTCGGTGTAATCGATAACACCTGGAATAACCACCGGCGAGGTGCAATCTTCTAATAGATAAACTTTTTCAACCAGCTTTCTGTCTTCGTTATCAATTTCAGTCAATAAGTCCTCAACGGTCCACGCCACGCAGTGGCTTTTGGCCTGGCCGGCAATAATCACGGCATCAAAATCCAACAATTTGCGGATAAATCCGACATTCTTTACGGCAATTTCATCTCCGGCGAAATCTGTCAGCACCTCAGGGCTTAAAACCGAGTAATTCTCGGTCAGCGGATTGCCGCCTTTCACCTGAAAGTCGGGTTGACTCAAGCGGGCAATGCTGTGGAAAAAGACCGCTTCCTCGACAGCCGAAACCAGCGCGTGACCGATGCTGCCAAGCATCGCATGATAGGGCCATATCGTCAGATCATACTTGCCGCCTTCTTTCAATTTCTGCGCGTAATGAAGTAGATATTCCTGGCCGTAATCTTCATCGATTTGAAGAATGGAGGATAACGCTCGATTGAATTTCCAAATACCACCCTTAATATCTTGCGGATTGATGAGCGTGTAGGGATTTGGATGTTCCCCCTTATCATTGACCAGAAATATACTGTGAAAAATCTGCGTAACCTGATGGGTATCCATGGTTGGGCAGATTTCGGTGATGACATTGAGATTGCGATACATGAATTCACACAGCCGTCGGTTATCATCGACGGCTGCCGTTCCGGAATTTCCGGCCACATAAAGCTCAAAGTCCGGAATACAGAACGTATTTTGTACATCGACCAATAACAGGCAAATTTTAGGCGTATCACGGTAAGCCGGCTGCAGATTATGCTGTTTGGCCCAATCTTCAGCATCTTTAGCCCTTTGCTGATAGGAAACTTTCCAGACTTCAGCCACGCTTTGCGGATTGAAATGAGACGGGATAGGGAGTTCAACAGGTGCCATAACAAATCCTTCCACTTATAGCGATTGTCAAAAAAACGTTCCGTTTGCGGAAGGTTTTTTTGTTACAACCGCTTATGCCGCCATCCTTTTAATTGGAACGTATTTATGACAAGCGGTATAAAGGTTACTGTGTTCGATACACTTCGGAAGGTGGCCTCTCGCATACATCAATATGCCAGTAGTTTTTGGGTGTGTCAATGATAGCAGGACCAACAGCAGGTGCACAAAGACAGGGCTAACAGCACCGGGGCATCTTGATCGAAAATATCAATAATCAGGAGGATATGGAGCTGAACCGCCTTTGATCGAATCTTTCGGCCACCAATTTTGGAGTTTCCTGTTTGCGATGACAGGCAACCCGATGACCGCTTTCGACAGCTTCAAGCAGCGGTTCTTCTGCTCGACAACGATCCGTAACAAACGGGCAGCGGGTATGAAAGCGGCAACCCGCCGGCGGGTCGGCGGGATCGGGCACATCGCCGCTCAACACAATGCGCTGCTGTTTGTGAGTGACATCCGGAATGGGGATCGCCGACAGCAGGGCGTGCGTGTAGGGATGCAACGGTCTGGAGAAAATTACCTGTGTGTCGGCCAGTTCCACGATTTTGCCCAGGTACATGACCGCCACCCGATCGCTGACGTATTTGACCACCAGAAGATGATGGGTGACAAACATATAAGTTAATTGCAGCGTTTGCTGCAATGATTTTAGCAAATTGAGGATCTGGGATTGGACCGAAACGTCCAGAGCCGAGGTCGGCTCATCGAGCACGATAAACTCGGGGTCGGTGGCGATCGCCCGGGCGACGGCAATTCGCTGTCGTTGCCCTCCGGAAAATTCATGCGGATAGCGCAGCAGGTGGTCGCGGGTTAAACCCACCCGCTCGAGTAAACTCAGGACCCGATCCTCGAGATCGCGACCGCTCATTCGCTGCAGGGTTCTGATGGGTTCGGCAACAATGTTTTTGACCAGCATCCGTGGATCCAGCGAAGTGGTCGGATCCTGAAAGACCATTTGCAGTCTGTTGCGCAGGCCGAGTTTTTTGATTCGGGATATTTTGATGCGCGCCAGGTCAGCCGTTGCTGTAGACGCAGCAGCTGCAGAATAGTAATAGATATGTCCGCCGGTCGGCTTAAAAAGGCGCACGATGGCCTTGCCGGCGGTGGTTTTACCGCATCCCGATTCGCCCACCACCCCGAGGCATTCCCCGCGGTAGATGTCCAGATCGATCCCGTCCAGCGCCCTGACGGCGCTGATTTCCCTGCGCAGCACACCCCCATGAATGGAATAGTGCTTTGTCAGATTTTTCAGCTCGAGTATTTTATCCATCATAAAGGTTCTGGGGTCTGGGGTCATCCGTTGTCTGACATCTGTCTTCTGTCATTTTGAGGCGGCCCAGTAGCAGGCCACCAGATGATTTTTGCCGATTTCGGTCATTTCGGGAAAGGCCTCCCGGCAAATCTCCATGGCGTGCGCGCAACGGGGATGAAACCGGCAGCCACTCGGCGGCGTAACCAGATTGGGCACATGGCCGTCAATGCTTTTCAAGTCATCTTCCATGGTAAATTTGGGCACAGCATCGAGCAGGGCCCGGGTATACGGGTGCAATGGGTTCTGGAACAGATCTTTGACATCGGCGACTTCGCACAGGTTGCCGGCATACATAACGCCAACCCGGTCGCAGGTTTCCGCCACCACACCCAGATCATGGGTGATCAGTAATATCGAGGAAATCTCTTCCTGTTTCAAACGGCGCAGGAGTTCCAAAATCTGCGCCTGAATCGTGACATCCAGATTTGACGTGGCTTCATCCGCGATGAGCAAAACCGGGCTGCAGGCCAATGCAATCGCAATCACAATGCGCTGCTTCATCCCTCCGGATAGATTGTGAGGATATAGATCCACAATTTGATCGGGATTGGACAGACCCAGTTTGGTGATAATCTCAACGGCACGCCGCCGGGCTTCTTTTTTTAATCTGCTCTGCCAGTGTTTTAGGATCGGAATCCGATCCAATAGATTGAGAATCAGGGCATCCGGCTGCCGTGCGGCGATGCGGTAAACAGCCTGCTGAAATTGTTTTAGCGGAAAGAGCGTGCGGCAGTCTCTCGATTCAAGCTCCTCAAGGACTGATGCGTACAGTTTTTCTTTTTGATGAAATAAAAAGCTTTCGCCAATCTGGTCCCCTATGCTCATGGTCGGGTTCAAGGCTGCATTCGGTTCTTGAAAGATCATGGAAATGCGGTCGCCGCGCAGGCTTTCCATAAAGGCCTCTGATTGCGCAAGCAGGTCCAGCCCTGCGTGCCGGCGATTTTCATCCAGATAAACGATCACCTTACCCTCTTCTATGCGTCCGGGCTCCGGCACAATGCGCATGACAGAGCGCACGGTGACGCTTTTACCGCAACCGGATTCACCCACCAGACCGAAAGTAGCGCCGTGATCAACCACCAGGCTGACTCTGTTCAGCGCCTGAACCACCCCTTCGTAGGTGTAGAAGTGGGTCACCAGGTCGATTGTTTCCAGCAATTTAGCCATCTTATTTTTTTATTTAGACAGGATTTACCCGCCTTCGCTCAAGAGCTTCGGCGCGCCAGGCAGAATTTTATTGCTTTCCGGATCTGCCGTTCCATAATCACGCTCAAGGTTGGTGAAGGCGGGTTCGTTCCGGCAAAGAAAATTAAACATTCCGCATTCGAATCATCTTCGTCTGAGTTTCGGGTCGAAGGCGTCGCGCAGGGCGTCGCCGATCAGGTTCCAGCCCAGTACAAAAAGAACGATGCACCCGCCGGGAATGACAATCGTATACCAGAATTTGAGCGGATCATCGGGCGGGCCGACGATATAGTTTCGCGCCAGCGCCACCATTTGTCCCCAATCCGCATATCCTTTGGGCGCCCCCAGCCCCACAAAACTCATAAAGGAAGCGGTAATCACCATCGAGCCCATGTCCATTGAGGCCATGATCAAAGCCGGATAGATCGCATTGGGTAAAATATGGCGCAGAATTATCTTCATATCCGAGACCCCCATGATTTTGGCGGCCTGAACAAAATCCTGGTCCCGCAATGTCAGAATTTCAGAACGAATCACACGCACATACCAGCGCCAGCCCACCAGCGCCAGCGCGATCATGATTTTGTCAAGTCCCCGGCCAAAGGCCACCACAATCGTCATGGCCAGCACCAGCGTGGGTATGGCCCATATGATATCGGTGATCCGCATGAGCACCTCATCAACGATACCGCCATAATAGCCGGATATGGCCCCCAGGGCGATTCCCGCCAGTGCGGCAATACCCACCACAAAAAGCCCGATCTTGAATGCCGTGCGGGTGCCCCAGACGACACCATAAAAGATGTCATACTGACCGGAAGCCGTGCCGAAAATATGGGTCTTGTTTGGCGGTTTGGGGGTCGGCGAAAAACCTTTGTGCGGCATCAGATAAGGATTGTGGGCGTACTGGGGTGGCGCGATGTAAGGTGCAAAGACCGCCACCGCCAGGAAAAACAGGATCAACACAAACCCGATGACCGCAGAAGGATTTCTGAAGATTCGATGCAGCGTAAATTTAAGCTCACGCAGTCTGGGGTGCTGTGAATTCATTGCTTTAGTCACTTTAGGTCACTTCTAACTTTAGGGCACTTACTTTAATGCCTCTTTGAAACAGCTTTCACTGTAGCCGAATCCTAGGATCAATATACGCATACAAAATATCCAGCGTCAGGTTGGTGATTACAAAAATAACGGCCATAAACAGGCAAATACACATCAGAACCGGGATATCGAGCTGGACGGCTGATTCCGCCAGCCACCAGCCGATACCATGCCGGTTATAAACCACTTCGACAGCAACACTGCCTTCCATTGATAGGGCAACCAGCTGACCGGCCACCGTTATGACCGGCAACAGAGCATTACGCCGTGCGTGTTTGATGTGAATCGTTTTTTGATCGGCGCCTTTGGCGACGGCCGTAATCACGTATTCTTTGGATAGCTCCTCGATCATTCCCGAGCGCATCACCCGCATATTCAGAGCCACCACAACGATCACATAGGTCAGCACAGGTAAGACCAGATGCGACAGAGCATCCAGGGTAATGTCCAAACGCCCGTTTAAAATGCCATCCAACGTGTATAAACCGGTGTAGGCCTTAAATGAATCCGGATTATCCAGAATGAACATGCTCAGGTGGTCGCTAATCACGCCCGGTGATAAAATTTGAAAATACCCGTAAAAAATCATCAGCAATACCAGCGCAAATAGAAAGGTCGGCAACGACCAGCCGACAATGGCAAGGATACGGGTGCTGTGGTCAATCCAGGTATCCCGATGGATCCCGGACAAAGTTCCCAGCCAGATGCCAAAAATAATCACAATCGGAGCGGCAAATAAATTCATCTCCAGGGTAACCGGAAAGTAATTCCAGAAGGCTTCGGACACGGGCCTGCTGGCTACCAGAGACCAGCCCAGGTTGCCTTTAAAAACTTCTTTTATCCAGCGAAGGTACTGGATGTAAAAGGGATCATCCAGGCCGAATTGTTTAATAATTCTGGGGATGTCTTTGGCTTGCTGGGGTGAAGTGACGAAGGTGGCGGCTCTGCGCTCGGGACTGAAGGTCATTAATATGCCAAAAATCAGGACGGATACCCCGAACAGCACAAATATCAGCAACAAAGACCGGCGCGTAATATAGGCGAGCATAATTATCCGGTTGAGCCGGTTGGGCCCGCTGAGCCGGTAAAGCCGACAAAGTAAGGAAAATAACTAACCGGCTAACGGGCCAACGGGCTCAACCTTTTTGAGCATTTATTTTTTATAGATGCGCTTAAGGATCTCATTATCATCGGTGAACATGGCATTGGGGACAAAGCCGTGCACATAATCGCGGTAAGCGCGGACCACAATCTGCTGGTAGAGCGGAATGCCGATGGCGTCGGTATACCAGATGTCCTGAAGCTGAGAATAGAGTTGCGCGCGTTTGTTCGGATCCACATTTTCAATGCCCGCATCGCAGAGGGCATCGATTTTGTCGTTCTTTAGGGCCATAAATTTGCCGTAATAGCCGTTGGAATGCATAAACGGATAGACAAAATTATGGGGATCGGCATAATCTGCTCCCCAGCCGCTTAGGAACATCGGGTACTGGAAATCGCGGATTTTGACAACATAATCCTTCCACTCCACATTGCGCACATCGATTCTAAATTTAGGGTTCAGCGACATTATATTTTCAGCCAGCATCACTGCCGCCGCCTCGCGCATTTCATTGCCCGTATTGTGGGTAATGATCATTTTAAAGCCCTTTTCCCACACCTGGCCGTCCCAGGCTTTTTTCATATATTCAGCAGCCTTTTTTAAATCAAACGCATACACCGGCACCTCTTTGTGAAACGGCAATCCTTCGACGTTGGGGCTGGTAGGCATAATGACCAGGCCGTGAAACACGTCCTGCTTGTATGTCTCACGATCAAAGGCATGCAGAAACGCTTTGCGGACGTTAATATCGGAGAAGAAATCCGGGGGAATACCGTTGCCGTCCAATTTGCCGCTACCGATATTCGGATTACCGGCCGGATTGATTTTGCGGCAAAACATCCCGGCCGTAAAACCTAACTGGGGCACCTCGTAGATCTTGAGTCCTTGCATGGCTTTGACTTCCGGCACGTAAGGCGTATCGACCACCACCCGGTCGGCATCACCATTTTGAAGCATCAGCTTGCGGGTGCTCCATTCTTTGACATACTTGACGATAGCGGTCTTGATTTGGGGCCGGGGCCCCCAGTAGCCTTCAAAGCGTTCAAATATAAACTGTTTGGCCGGTTCCCACTGTTTGAGCTGATAAGGCCCGGTGCCGTTTTCGATTTTTTGCAGCGGTTCGTGACCGGGCGCCGGGTTGTTATATTTGGCGGCATTTTGAATGTCACCATCCCAGCACCCTTTGGCGATGGACCATTCCTTATCCACAACCGAAGCGGCCGTGTAACACAGGATGCTCATTAAAGGCGGGTAGGGTTTGGGCAGGTTAAAAATAACCGCGTCGCCCTTGGCTGCAACGGCCCGGTCGATGGTGTCAAACACACCGGGTATGATTTTACCGTCTTTATCCCGGGTCGAGCCATTGCCCGTCAGGGCCTCGAGCAGCATCCACATGGGACCGCCGTCCGGGTCTAAAATCATATGACGCTTGAAAGAATACACCACATCTTCCGGCGTCAATTCACCGCCGGCATGAAATTTTACACCTGTGCGAATCTTAAACGTGTAAGTCTTGCCATCAGCGGAAATACCGCCGTTTTCCACTGTTGGAACCTCGGCAGCCAGCAGCGGCACAAATTTTTCAGTGGAGCTGCCGTCAAAGAAGATCAAGGTTTCATACATATTCCAGATCCGCATGGATCCGGCAACATCATAGGATGCAGCCGGGTCTATGGTCTGGACCGTGCGGTAGTCGGCCAGCACAAAAGTGTCCGGGTTTTTGACTTCGGCTTGCGCACCGACCGCACACAGGACCAGTGCCAAGCAGCTTAAAAAAGATAATAATCTTTTCATCCTTGACCCCCTTTCTGTTGGCAGTGAATGGTTTTTTTATGTTTTATTCGGATCGAAATGTCAATCAATAAGATCCGGTTCTGGACCGGTCAAACAGGCGTTGGCGAAGGTTTCCATTATTGATTTGACAGTCATTTGACAATCCTCTATTTTGATAAATTCTCTGTCGGCTTTTGAGTCAACCCCCAACGAGGCATTCGAATGACGAGCCCGTTTCCTTTTGAGTCCATGATTGTTTTCAGCTGGTTGGCCTGTATGCTGATCGCGGGTGTGGTTCTAAGGGCCAGGATTTCTTTTTTGCAGCGTTTTCTTTTCCCCAGCTGCCTGATCGGTGGCGTTATCGGCCTGATCCTGATACACACCCCGCTCATCAATATTGCCGTTTTCGATCTGGAAACATTTGCCTATCATTTCTTTAATATTTCTTTTATTTCGGTTGGACTGACCTATGATCAACAGCCTAAAAACAAGTCCTCTCGCAGCAAAGGATATATAAGGGGTCCGGCCTGGATGGCGCTTGTTCAGGGCTCGTGTTTCGGGCTGCAGGCAGCGGTCAGTGGGCTGCTGGTGATTCTTTTCGGCATCCTTGGCATGAAGCTTTTTCCGACGTTTGGATTTCTGGTGCCATTGGGATTTGAGGAAGGACCCGGTCAGGCATTGTCCGTCGGCAAAGTCTGGGAAGCTTTCGGCTTCGCGCAGGCGGCAACCCTGGGCTTGACGTTTGCAGCCATCGGCTATTTTTTTGCCTTTTTTGTGGGTGTTCCGCTTGTTAACTGGGGCATTCGCAAAGGGCTGGCCGCACATGGGACCCAGAACCTGTCCCGCGATGTTCTGACCGGCATCATATCTAAAGGCCATCAGGCTCAAAGCGCCGGCAGGCTTGCGCTGCACACCGGCAATGTAGATTCCATGGCCTTTCAGGCCGCGCTCGTCGGCCTGGTATACCTGATCACCTATGTGTTCATAAAATATGTCGGCATGTTGATACCCGCGGATGCCGCCAGGATCCTGTGGGGCTTTTTCTTTGTTTTCGGGCTTGTGTTTGCCGTTCTGGTCCGAATCGGCATATACAAATCAGGGCACATCCATCTGATTGACCCCGGCATCCAGCGACGCGTTACCGGCTGGTCAATTGATTTTTTGATGGTCTCCACCATCATGGCCATACAATTGATGGTGGTATGGAAATACATATTGCCCATAACCATCATCTCTGCGATCAACGGCTGTCTGACAACGCTGTTCGTGCTGTTTCTCGGAAAAAGGCTCTTGGATTATAATTTAGAGCGAACAGCCGCCATCTACGGAGCGGTCACCGGGACCGTTTCCTGCGGCCTTTTGCTGCTGAGGATCGCAGACCCGGATTTTAAGACGCCGGTTGCCATCGAAATAGCCGTTATGAATGTCCTGTCCATCATCCCCATCGGCGGCTGTCTGCTGCTGGTCAATGCCCCGGTCTGGTGGAATTGGGGGGTTGGGACCACATCGATCGTTTTTATGGGCCTGATGGCCGTCTGTCTTATGCTGATCCGCTTGCTTAAAATGTGGGGGCCGCCCAAGTTTTAAATTAGCCTCAGACACACACAAAAATACACTGATTATTCGGCTGAAAGACCTTTTCGACAATATAGACTGTCTGTGTTCGTCTGTGTGGGTCCGTGGCCATAAAGCGATAAGACGGAGGAAGGAGAATGGGTCAGATATCGATGCCCCCGAAGGGCATGGCCAGAGAAGATGTATTGAACACCCTGAAGTCCTTTAAGTCTGATGACGTCAAATGGCAGAACGGCCAGCTTTTTGGTTTGATCTATGAAACCGGAACAGATCTTGAAGACGTCTTAAAAGAAGCCCATTGCCTTTTCCTGATCGAAAACGGGCTGAACCCGGCGGCGTTTCCGAGTCTGGTCAGGCTGGAATCCGAAGTGGTTTCCATTGTCGCCGGTTTGAGCGGCGGCGATGATGAAACCGTGGGAAACTTGACGACCGGCGGCACCGAAAGCATATTCATGGCGCTCAAAGCCGCGCGGGATTGGGCACGGGAAAGGCACCCGAATATCAGGCGGCCTGAAATGGTCGTACCGGTGAGCGCACACCCGGCCTGGAATAAGGCAGCTCATTATCTGGGGATAAAAATTGTTATGACGCCGATCAGAGACGATCTGCGTGCCGATGTGGCCGCTCTTAAGGACGCCATCACGAAGAACACCATCATTTTGGGGGCCACCGCGGTTACATATCCGCATGGAGTGGTGGACCCCGTAGAAGAAATAGCAGCGCTTGCGCTGGAAAAAAAGATCTGGCTGCACGTGGATGCCTGCCTGGGGGGGCTGATGCTGCCGTTTTTAAAACGCCTGGAGTATGACATTCCGGCTTACGATTTCAGCATTCCGGGGGTATCGTCCCTGTCAGCCGACATTCATAAATACGCCTACACGCCCAAAGGCGTTTCGGCAGTCATGTACCGCAACCGGGACCTGCGTAAATTTCAGATATTCGCCTATGCGGATTGGCCCGGCGGAGTGTATGCCACACCCTGTCTGGCTGGCGGTCGCCCCGGCGGCATGCTCGCGGCGGCCTGGGCGGCGTTTCATTACCTTGGCGAAGAGGGTTTTGTAGCGCTGGCCCAAAAGGCAAAAGCCGCCACCGAAACCCTCATTTCAGGCATCGATGCCATTCCGCAGCTCTATGTTCTGGGCCGCCCGGATGCAACCGTTTTCGCCTTTTCCGGCAAGGAACTCAATATTTATGAGCTTGCCAGCAAAATGGCAACACGCGGCTGGCACATCGAAGCACAGCAATTGCCGCCCAGCCTCCATATGACGGTCTCACCGGTTCATTTTGCGGTTGCCGACAAATTCCTCGATGATTTGCAGCGGGTTCTCCCTGAAGTTCCCCGGGCAGACAGCAACGACCTTTCGGAGCAGGCCGCCATGTATGCCATGCTTAACACAATGCCCGACAGAGGCATGGCAAAAGATTTTGCAGTGGAATACATCAATAACCTTTACCGGGTCGCATAAATTCAAATCACCGGTCTTTTCGCCAGAAAATCTTTCGTATCCTCAGGCATTGACGTAAATTGCAGCCGTGCGCGGTGACCGGAAGCAAAACCATCCCATTTGTCGTCCGCCAACACTTTGGCATACAATTCGGAAAGCCCCTTGGTTTCAGGTGTTGCCAGCACAATCCTTAGATTGCTGTCGCCGGGCAACTTTTGGTCTAATATCGCTTCGGCTGAATTTCCCCCAATGTGTGTAATGCGGCCCTCAATGGCTGCGTCGGAAACGGTCTTACCTTCCAGCAGAAAACACAGGATCGCAAGCGGTGCCTTTAAGCGAACCAACGGAACCGTCTTTTTTTCCGGTAAAAAGACCTGATACGGTTCTCCAATGCCGGCGATGTCATAAAGGGTCACCGGCGCATCGAGACCTTTGAATTTAACCTCTTTGGTGCCCTCGATTTTCAGCTCCGCCCGGATACGATCGCGGGTCGTGGGGCTGATAAGGATCTGTCCGCCTACGGTAAACGATTCGATGCGATAGGCCGCGTTAATCGGCGTGCCGACGGCACCATATGAGGCGCGCCGTTCCGAACCGATATTGCCCACGACGACCTCACCGGTATTGATGCCGATCCCCATTGCCAGCTCCGGCAGCCTGAGTCGACGCTGCTCGGCATTAACCACCATCAGTGCATTCTGCATCTCAATCGCACAGGCCACCGCCCGCTCGGGATCGTCTTCGGCGTTTAAAGGTGCACCGAAAAACGCTAAGACGCCATCTCCCATAAATTCATTCACGGTTCCCTGATAGCGAGCGATAATATCCACCATCTGCTCAAAATAACGGTTCATGATTTCAATCACCTGGTGGGGAGAAAGTCTGGATGTCAGGGCGGTAAATCCTCTTAGATCGGACACCAAAAAAGTCACCTCGCGGTTTTCACCACTCATTTTCAGACCTTCGGGAGAACCCAAAAGCGCTTCGACGACTTCATTGCTCAAATAGCGGCCAAAGGTGTCGCGAATAAAGTCCCGCTGGCGCAAACTTTCCATCTTTTCCTTTTCTTCCAGCACATACCGGTAAACCAAGATGGCAATCATGGCAAAGCCAATCATCAGCAACGGTCGAACGATATTTAAAATAACCTGGCCATAAAAAAAACTCGCCAGTACGGCAAAAATATAAGTACCGGCCAGCAAAACCGTGCCCAAAGAAAACGCCAGCGAAGAAAACCGAATGGACAGTAAAAATAGCCCTGCCAGCAGCAGCGCCTCGACAATCAGCATGGCCCGATCCGAAAGCGATTTGAGAAAAGATTCATTCAGAATGTTGTGAATGACATTGGCATGCACCCCGCTTAAGGGATAATTGGTGTCGGTTGGCACCGGACCGACATCCGTCGATCCGGTGGAGACATCCGAAATTACGACAATTTTACCTTTCAGTTCATCAGCCCAGATTTCCAATTCATCCCGATCATCGGAGGCGCGCAAAATATCTGCAAAGTTGTAATGATCCATGCGCTCCCATGGACCGATAAAATTAACAATCATATTCCCCCGGGAATCAATCGGTATGGTAATATCACGGGATTCAGCCCCCGGCTGTTTGGCATCTTTCAAGATAATCGCTCGGCCGGGTTTGATAATTATGTTTTGTGGCGGCACCTGAAGATAATCACAGGCCACGCGCAGCGGTAGAAGCGGATAAAACGCATCTTCATAGCGCACCAGCAACGGAACCCGACGCAGGACGCCGTCGGGATCAAATTTGACACTCAAAGATCCCAGACCGCGTGAGGCATTGGCCAGCTCGGCATAAGTGGCCAGGGGATTTTCACCCACATAAAATTTATCATCGGTCGCACCGACACGAACATCCCAATGGGTTTCGATTACATAGTTTCTGCCTCTGGACACAATTTTTTTGGGATGTCCCGACTCACCGGGCTCGCGCAATTCCAGCGCCAAACCGAAATAGGCGTTGTCCGCCTCTTTGACGGCCGCAATGAGTTCGTGGTCGTCCCAGGCATTTATTTTGGCCGCAAATATAAAGTCATACACCTGGGCCGCCACCTGCATGGATGTTAAATTAGCGACCAGCTGGGCAAAATGAAGTCGATTCAGGTAAAGGTTTTTTAAGCGCTCGATACTGGTATTGTTGAAATCAACATGCACCACGGTGGCATCATAAGCCGGGCGAAACGTTTCTGATTTTGACCGTAGAATAAAAAGTTGATCGACCGTCTGAGAATTCCAGACTTTAAAAACATTTGGCAACAACCAAAAACAAAGATGGGCCGCGAGAAAAGCGGATAGAATTAATAAAAGCGGTGTGGGTATGTTGCGCGATTTACTCGTGGTCAATCGTGAAAGTCCTGCTAAAAAACGTATCGGCTGAAATCTCGACGGCATATTTGGCAATGTCATGGGTTTTGTCTGATTCAGCCTTTTCAGTGCCCCGTAAATTTCCGATAATACTGACCGGCCGCTCCGCATACGTTTTAAATTTTAAATGCTGTTTTCTTAATTTACGAATTTCGGCAAGAATTTTTTCTGCCAGAGGTGGCTTTTTGGCCGTATCGGCACCTTCGTAGTCGTTAATCAGCGCTTCCAATTCCGCCAGGCGCTTGACAGAAGCAAGCAGATAAAAACGTTCTTCTCCGGAGTGTTCATCCAGTTCGTACCATTGATCATCAGCGGGAATATAATGATTGCCCGCGGCGCTGTATTCTGTGCTCTGTAATTGGAACCGTTTGGGAAACAGGACGCTAAGCTCACCTTGAGAGCTGCGGTAGATCAGATAGACAAAGTTATTCGGGTTGACATTTAAAAAGAATTTGATCTGATCGCCGGTTTTTAGGACCGTGTCGCGCGTCACCACTTCAAATTTGGAGCCGTTGCCCTTTTTCAGGGTACCGAAAGCCCACTGAAATTGCAAATTGGCGTCTTGCTGAGCTGCCGTTTCCTGGGCATTTATGACTACATGGGATTCAAATAGTAACAAACAAAAAAGGGAGATCAAAGCGATCCTGATCACTCGAAATGTTTTCATTTAGCCATCACCTGCTCATTGGTTGAATAATCCATTCCATACCGGTGGGTCCATATACGCATCACAATGGGGTCATTATTTATGCGCCACACCTGCCCTGTTTCATCTCCAGAAGACATTTGCAGGCATTTGAAACAAACGGATTCGCCTATATCTTAAGGAATAGAAAAATTTCTGTCAAAAGAAAAAATACTGAAATTGCACGTGACCGCCATCTGCTTAAATCCATAGGGCCGCATGGAGCCGCTATTTATATCGGGATTTCAGTTGCCTGTTCGATGACGCGTACATGTTTCCAACGGCCCTGCCGGTAGCGCCAATAGGAAGTGACAAATAAAGAGAAAACAAAGCCGGTCGCACAGCTCCAGGCATAATAAAGCCCGGCACCGAAAATTTGCACACCGACATATAAAGGCAGAATCATGACCACCAGAGAGAGAATGCCGATACTCCACATGATAAAGCGCGTATCACCGGCGCCTTTGAGCACGCCGATGCAGACCATATAGAGGGCATCGAAGAATATATAGGCAGATACAAATCGCAGCAAGATCGTCCCCATTTGGCGGATCGCATCAAAATGACCGGATGCTGTATCCTGCGGCCGAAACAGCTCGAGCAACGGCCCGGGAAAAACCAGAAAAAGAAGAAACAGCAACGCAATATAGACCAGTACGATATGGATGGTCGCTCTGGCAGCTACAATGGCATCCGGGATCCGATTGCGGCCCAGGGCCTGACCGACCAGTGTGCTGGTCCCCAGCGAAAAGCCCATCAAGGGCATAAAGGCCAGAGAATTGATCGAAAGGACCACATTGGTTGCCGCCAGCTCAAGCTTGCCGATACGCCCCACCATGAAAATAAAAAAAGTAAAAGCAAAAATATCCAGGCTGAACTGAATGGCACTGGGGATGCCGTAGCGCATGAGGCGTCCGAAAAGATGGGCCTCAAAGCCGCGATGGCTCAAGACTTTGAAAACGCGGTCATTCTTTTTGGTAAACACGAGAAATGCAAAAATAAGGGCTACCAGCAGCCAGGACATGACGGTGGCAATACCGGCACC